>CESK01021074.1_pt1 | contig 10610 bp, 17 predicted proteins | sample 531091 | NCBI WGS metagenome assembly CESK01 (sample SAMEA2621271, study PRJEB7988) | marine metagenome | biome: marine biome (ENVO:00000447); feature: surface water layer (ENVO:00002042); material: "saline water (ENVO:00002010), including plankton (ENVO:xxxxxxxx)" | depth 5 m
TAGTGAGCCTAGTGTGTCTTGGTCTGACCTGTTCACATTCATCAAGGGCACCAGTAGCAACTACTGGAGAGAGAATCTGATTTGCATATCAGAGAACGTGCCAAAGTATCTGAGAGATGCAGCGAATACGACTGGCCCGAAGTTGTTGCACCATGATAACAAGTACTCCCACAAGGACAACTTCATTCCTTGTGGTCATGCAGAGTGTAAGACCTGTGCTAGTCATGTTGAGGTCATTGAGCAGATGAGATACACCGCTGAGATTGGTGCTCTCATGCTGACTGATGCATACCCAGAGGTGTATCTGGCTATCAATGAGAAGAGCGCACCAGCATCCTACTCTGTGTGTAAGATGCTCAAGTCGAGAGACTACGAGGATGTCAAGCCAAGAATGTGGGTTGAGGCATGGCAGGGATTGAAGATGAAGGACCCCATGTATCCGATGTTGAGTGGGTTGCTCACTAAGTTCGTGAAGAACCAGATGGGAGACAACAAAGACTGGACGGATGCGATTATAGCAATATCAAAGGAGGAAGAAGAATGAGAGGAAATTGTCATACAGGAAACATAAGAGTGATTGAAGAGCAAGGCGTGACTGTCTACGGCGGTGGCACCAACAGAGACGGTGGTTGGCATGTCATGGCAGAGGTGCCTGACTTGGCACTGGGACCGAGAGGAGTGATGCGCTCGGTGCACTACAAGGACATCATACCCGATGGATGGAAGTGTGCCAGTGCGTTCATCACCAAGCAGGTGCCCATACTCATCGAGATTGACTGGCCCGACTTCAGCATACCCAACAACTTGGGCAAGGAGTTCTGGTTGGCTCTCGTTGATGACATCAAGGAGAAGGGCATCAAGACCGTATCCTGTCAATGCATGGGAGGTCATGGTAGGACTGGGGTGCAGTTGGCTATACTGATGCACTACCTGACACCTGAGGACAAGAGGACTTGGAGTGACACAGCGGACCTAGTGATGGAAGTGAGAAGGAGAATGTGTGAGCATTGCGTTGAGTCCAAGGAGCAACAGTACTACATCGCTGAGGTCTGTGACTTGCCTGAGGGTGAGTCTGTCATCGAGAGTCGTGGCTTCGAGTCAGCTTGGGACAACATCAGCATCAGTGAGGATGACATCGCCAAAGCGATGATGGATGATAAGAAGCCCAAGAGGAAAAGCAAGAAGAAGCAAGGTAGTCTGAAGCAGTGGCTCACACCACCTAAGGAGCACTTTGGTGAGAACGGTGAGAGAATCCTGACTGAGGAGGTTGATGGTGGTACGAGGACGACTACAATCGACAAGGACGGAAAGGTCAACACTGTATGGACAGGAAAGAGAAAGAGTGTGCAGAGAGGATGGAAAGCCATGTTGTGTTTGGATAACGACAGGACAGTGTGGATGCCAGAGGACGAGGAGGTCTCCAAGGACTCATGGACTAGAGTCGATGGTGACATCGATGGCTTTAGTGACCAGTTCTGTGCAGCCACTGGTGGTACGTTTCACCCGTTGGAGATGCACGATGCGCAGACATCCAAGTTAGCTATGGCTCAGTTCGCTGAGCTTGAGGTGAACGAGGATAAGAAAGTCAAGGTCAGGGGACGGTGGTATCACCCAGCGTTCCTTGAGTTCGATGAGGATAAGATGGAGGTGATGCTTGCCAGTGACTTATGGAAAGAAGCATCAAAGAAGGAGAGTGAGGAATAATGGAAACAAGAATGCAAGTGAAATGCGATTATGACGAAGGACGAATGCACATCCAAGGTGTCTCAGACATTGAGGATAACAGAAAGTATGGTCATGCCACGAAGATACGCACTGACGTGAACGTGAGCATGTGGCTGAGGGAGCAGGAACCAGTGCTCAAGTCAGCGGCGAGTCAGGAACTACTGTACACGCCGTTTACTATCTATGAGTATGACAACCAAGTTTGTCAGATGTTCATACCCGGCTCAGCATGTAACCATGCCAATGGTGCTGTGTTGGATATGCACCCGCTGTCAAGCGGTGTGTCGTCCCTGCTCAAGTGGGCAAGGGCGTCCAAGTTGATTGAGAGAAAGGAGGGCATGCCCTTCGCTAGTCAGGAGGAAGAGGAATGAGTAATTGTAAGCACGAAGAATGGAGCATAACAAATGCTGGCATAATAGATGTAGATAATCATGTCACAGGAGTTCTCGCAGAACTTAACGATTGGGAGAGAGTGAAAAAAGCAAACGCACTTATTGAAATCAAATGTGACTTTTGTGGTGAAGAAAACTATGGTCGAGTAAAATGGACTGAGATACTAAAACTACTAAGAAAAGAGTTTGAGCATACTGGTGGCCTAGAGATAGATGAGGACGGGTGGGGCTAATGAAGAACTACGACAGACACGAGAGAGCAGTCGAGAGGAAACTGGACAGGATAATTGAGTTGCTTGAGATGCAGATGGAGAGTGATGACGAATGACGCCTGACTACAAGCACTACCTGACTGGTAAGCTAAGAGGATTGGAGAAGGCACTACAGATAGTTAACAGAAGAGATGTTGACTCCGCTACTGTGAAGTGGCTGGTAAGAGAGATAGAAGACGTAAAGAGTAAGATGGAGGAAGAGGAATGAGTTGGGAACATGTTAATGATAAGAAGAGAAAAAGAATACGAGTGGATGCGGGACAAGACCCTGAAGAACAGAAAGAGATAATGAGAGAGTTTAGAGAAAGAATGGGTTTTCCACCATCTAACACCAAGTCTACATGGCGTACTGAGGACCTGTACAAAGTCGGGTACAAAGACTGGGATACTGTGATTAGCAGACATGGGAAGTTTGAAGGTTTTCTTGATGTGTTCAAGATGCTGTTTCCCGATGAGTTTAGCAAAGTGGAACTATGGAGATTGACCCGTCGTCTAAAAGCAGTTCACTTCGTCACTCCTAGTGGGAGACCTAACTACGAGGTAGTCTATCCTGCTCTCAAGGCATTCTGGAATGCATGGGCAGGACATCTAGATAGAGCACCTACTTTGAACGACATATACAGTATCACAAGACCTTGGTTGGAGAATGAGGTGCCTAAGTTCATGCCTGATTTTCCATTCAACGCAATGTTTAGGGTCGGTGTAGCGCCTTATACTAAGGGGGATATCTATCACACTACTGGCCGTGGTGATAGCCGTGGTACTGCTAAAATGACTAAAAAGTGGGAATGGAGTGATAAGCCTCTCACTAAACATGAGGAAGCGATAATGATACGATACCCGGACACCTTTGGTAAGTTCTATGCTGATAGGGCACTGACTGGTTTCCTCAAACAACGAAACATAGACATCTATTCCTTCTGTAAGGATTTGAACAGGTTCTTCTTATGTAGAGGTGAGAATGGTAGATTCAAGAAGAGCGAGTGGAGTGACTTTGCTTTCGATATGAGTAGACACCACAGCAGACACACAAAAGACGCTGGGTGGGGTGATGAGATGTCGAGAAAATGGATGACTGAGATAGCCCTACCTTGGCTTGATATTGATGCAACTGATTTCCCTCACGGTTCAAGTGATGAGGTTATCCAGAAGTGCTATGATACTTCCGTAGAGATGTTACAAGACATACCAAAGTATCATCAATTCATGACTCAGACATTTCACCACAACGCAGGTTATGGGATGGGGCACATATGTATGAGTCTGTGGCCTGACTATGATTGGGATGACTTGCAGTTCGGTGCAGTCCTGATGGGTGAACAGAGAGCCATCAGAATACTGAGGGATATATTCGGTGTTGTGCATCATCAGTACAAGATGCCCATGAGAAATGGTAGGATTGCTAAGTTCAGTGATACTAAGATGCCCATGAGGATTGATGGTTTTATCGAAGACTATGGCGTAGCGGCCGAAATTCAAGGCGGGCACCACTATATCGGTCGTGACCAGAATAGAGAAGAAAGAGAGTGGGTTGCAGATTTGAAGAGAACACAATGGTGTGATGCTGCTAAGAAACGGGCAGTGAAGAGACAGGGACATCATATGGTCTACATTCCAATATACAAAAATCCCTTCCCAGTGAAGGGAGTACATGGTAAACTACCTCGATGGAACTGGAAGTTGACGACTGAAGAGAGTCCGAAGAAAGATGCGGTTGGTCTTGCGGAGTTGTTTGAGATGCAAGGCGCAGTGGATGCGGCGAGAAAGATAAGGGAGATGGTAGCATGAAGCACGAGTTTTCAGTAGAGGAGATGGACGATGATGGCTTCATACCAATCGGCAACGACAGGTTGGCTGACATCGTCGGTGCAAGTATCAAGTTCCACTTCACAGATGGCAATCTTGAGTGCAAGATTCTATATGCATCATTCAACGGGAGGGGTAATTACTGCCCCCGTAATGGTGCAGTAGAATGCGACGGATGTGCATGTTTGATGACTGATAAGGGTGAGATAATGATGTGCAAAGAAAGTAACACATTCCTGAAGAGGATAGAACGAGGAGATGAAATGAATGAATGACACAATGAAGATATGGATGAGAGAACACTTTGCCAACATGGCTGATGGTGCGATATGGATGCCTGAGGGCGCTGGTATTACTTATCAGAAGAGAGACAGTAAATCACTGTCGCTGATAAGAATGGTTGACTCAGATGGTTGCCGTGAGAACCATGAGAGAATTAAGACAGTTGCTTGGGACTTGGGTTACACAGTGACCGATGAGGATGCTGAGGTCGTACCCGAACCCACCAATCAGATGGAGGCACAGATGCAGGAGTTGGACATGAAGAGGAAGATTGCTCAGGGCTGGTCCGACAAGGATGGGACTAAGCTGGTTGACATGAACTTGGATGCGGTGTACCCTAGATTCGTGGAGGACAAAGAAGTCCTACTCGATAATGGTGATACTACATCTGTTGAGATATGGGAGTACTCACTGTTCAATCCCAACACCGAGAATACATTATCAATCGACCCAGATGATTACCACTTGCTGATGGGTGATGATAGGTTCATGCAATACGTGAATGAGTCAGGCGAGCTACTCAGAGCGATGGATAGGGCTGAGATGATACGTGCTATCGATGAAGGTGCCTCCGCTAAACTTGTTGGCACTAGAGACCCGAACACTGGTGAGAAGGTGCCACCTTGGATGTATGGCACGTACTGTGAAATCATAAGAATCGTGAATGAAGAGGAGTAGGCATGGACGACATAGTAGCATGGCGTTCGCCCTGCTTGGAGCACAAGTGGAGAGATGGAAAGGGTATGATATTCTTGAGGGGGATTGAGTACTACAAACAACTGTGGGTAGACCTGAGGCTGTTGAACCAGTCAAAGGTACCCGGTACATGGACCAAGCATGGAGTGCGCTTGTCCATAGAGCAGGCAGTGGAACTGCATGACGCACTCCAACAACTGATAGGAGAGATGAAAGATGAGGAAGAACGGAAACAACGAAGAGAGAGCGGCGAGCGTGACACACGCTGAGTACGAGATACTCAGTCATGTCATATCCGAGATAGACCTTGGTAGGTTACAATCTCGTATGTGTGATGATAAGGTGTCTAAGGACAGGTTTACCAAAGCAGGTAGCAATGTCCTTGAGTTGATTGAGAACATGATGGGTAGGCGTAGGCACAAGTTGCCTAAGACTCATCCTGACCACAAGGAGAAGGGGGCATGATTTGCTTCACCATATTGGGTAAGACACTGTGTGGTAGACCATACAAGGAGCCTAGCAAGAAGGCAGCCAAGAATGGTATGCTATGCAATGACTGCATCCAAATGATATGGAAGGAGCAGTATAGAAGAAACACACTGCTGAAAGTGAAAGTGAAAGTGAATGAGGACGACATCATGAAAGAACATGATGATAGTGAAGAAAGGGGGTCAAGGTTATATCTGATAGATTTCAAGAAGCCTTGACTATTTAATGGAATAGAAGGAGAGAGAACATGGAAATAGAAAGAATGGATTGGACTGATGGGAGCGGGACTGCATTGAAGAAAGCAGGAGCACTCTTGTCTAAGATTGAGAAAGACATGCATGATGCGGATGAGGACTATTACTCAGACCCACACATACTTGTTGTCGATATGAAGACAGGAGCATCCATGACCATTGGTACAGAGAGAAAAGAGACAGGAAAGACGAACGGACATGGGTACAGAAGGTGTAAGCAGGTCAGACAGAGAGTTACTGCCAAGTTGCCTACAAAGAAGATAATGAGCAGATTGCTCAAGATAGCAATCAGGAACTTCGTGCCTAAGGATGCACCAGACGATGAGTACAGTATTGTCGTGAAGAATGCGATAGAAGACATAGCGAGAGAGATGGCTGATGAGAGTAAGTGGTCATCAAGTGATGAGAAGTATGCGACTGCTATCACAGCGGCTATGGGTGATATCCTTGGTGAGACTTGGTCAACAAGAGCAGGTGATACTTGCACTTCCTTCGCAATCAAGGGAGTTGCGACCACTGAGTTTGACTTCAGCAAGTTGCCCAGACAGAAAGAGGAGGTAGACTGGAGTGTCCTTGGAAATTTCTGAAGTGAAGCCTAGAACAAGCACTGAGAATTGCATGCACTGTGGTAAGGAGTTCACCTTTGTCATCAAGAGGGGTGGAAGACCACAGTTGTGCTCTCAGGCCTGCAAGGATGCGAACAGGAGACTGAAGAAGAAGCCAAGGAAGAAGATTGTGAGAAAGCACAAGTGTAAGACCTGTGACAAGATGATTGTTCAAACTGGTAAAGGTGGCACTAGGATATACTGTGGTGTGTGTAGAGAGGAGAGAAGGAAGAATGACTACAAGAAATACAGAGACAAGAACAAGGTGGTTATCGAGAGGGAGCAGGGCAACTGTCAGGCATGTGATGAGCCCCTTGGTATTCTCAAAGGTAGGGGCCGAGTGCGTAAGTTCTGTGCTGAGTGCTACAGGAAGCGCAGGAACAAGAGGTCCAGAGAGAGGATGGGGGGATTATACCAACCCGTTGTGAGGCAGTACCAATGTGGTACATGCAAACAGAGCTTCACACAGACTGGTAAGGGCAAACTCCGCAAGTACTGCGAGGGATGCTCATGAATAAGGAGGAGAAGAATATGATAAAAATAGAACAAATACAGAGCAAAGAGAATACGAGATACACAAGAACGCTTAGAGGCATGCTTGGTATGATTGACCAGATAATGAGATGTGACGGTCACGACGAGGAGTTGTTCAAGAGGGAGATTGCTGACTTCATGTGGATTGTTACACAAGCGAACTTGAATGACACCACAGAGCCTAGACATGAGAACGAGGTGGAGCATTGTGGTACGTTCCCCAAGTTCAAGGGTGAGCCGGGAATCAGTCATCTGATTGCCGATGCCTATCCTAGAGGTGGCTCGCACGTTGAGGCTTTCAAAGAACGCCAATCTTCCCAAGATTAGTTCTGATTCGCTCATCCTGCTCTCCTACGGTATCGTGGAGCAATCTCGCTTGAGCATCGCTCATAGGCATCTCCTCAGCGAAGGCAGGGTCAACGAAGTCCATGAAGGGTAACTCATCCACTCGTCTGGCGAATGACTCAGCCTGTTCCTCTGGCACTGTGTAGTCTACACCAAATCTTCGTGGGGTTTTTCTTGCTGCGTATGCGATTTGACCCTCAATTCCGGGTGGATTCTCAGGGCCGTAGAACATCGGGTCCATCAGGAACGCTTGTCCAGTTTGAGAGGGGTCTTCAGTCAATCTACTCACTGGTATGCCTCCAGTTGGGGTTTGATGTCTTCTCATCCAATTTGGAATTTTAGCATCAGCCAAACCAAGTGCCTCAATCAACTCACCTCCGGGTTGGTCGAACATCATACTCGAAATACGGCGATTCTCGACTGGTCCCGGTACGCCTGTTTCCTCTAATGGTTGCCCCCTCTCCTGTACCGAGAGGACAGGAGCCCTATTTCCAAACCTAGACAGCGCCTCCATCGGAAGTTCCTCCGTTATTGGTATGGGCTCTTGTGAGACAAACAGGTCAGGCCTCTCCGCTGCTAAACGATTGAGTAAGTACATGTCCTCAAGGGTATGCGCACCACCTACCTTAGCGACATTAGGGTCTCCCTCTTTAGCGTAGACCACTTGATTTGCCCCTTCCCCTAAGAACTTCCCTTGAGTGGGTTGAAACTTGAGGAATATCCACGCCTCCTCAAACGCTGCGCTCATGATAGCCGGAGCACTACAAATCTCTTAGCACTTTCTAGCGCGGGCAAAAGTCCTTAATGCAAGATACCTGACCCCGTAAGTGATGCAATACGCTGAGTTCGCCATAGCGTGGGAGAGCAGGAGGCTCGGTGACAAGAGAGCCTTGCACCGTCTCAAGTTCGAAATGGAGGATGCTCTCTCGGCATATGCCATACTGTTTCCAGACAGAGAGGACACAATCACAGAGACGATGGCTATACTGAAGGTAGCTACTGAGTTAGAGACTCCAGTGGAGATACTGAGGGAGTTACTGACAGGCTCAGTGTCACAGTTGCTTGCATCTGAGAGCAGTGACATAGAGCAGTCGATGCTGACGTTGGATGAAGTCTTGCGTTTAAGAAAAGCGATATTGAAGGACTTCTCCTTCATCCCTACATCTAAGCAGTTGAGTGAGCCAGAGGCAAGACTGTTCTGGTCCACAATGATAAGGGACAGGTCGATAATAACGAAGAGTGGCTTCCTCACTTTGATAGGCTCACAGTTGGATATCAAGGCAGATGTGGTTAGGGGAAGCAGGGCTTACCTGTCTGATGAGGAAATCATAGAGTGTATGTTCAACAACATGACTCGGTTGTTCAAACCCGGTGAGTGGCACCAAAGCCCAAGGGTGGCATTGAGAAAGAGACCGTTGTACCCTTGGAGCAAGCAGAGAGTGACTGGGCTGGATGAGTATAACGGTGCTCTCTATCAGGAGATACCTATGAGTGGTGTGACTGTCATGATGCAAGAGGACAGTGCAATCGTCGAGAGAACCAAGACAGGCACAGTGGTGGATGTGATTTACCCAGAACAACCCGAACTTGAGTTGCAAGACAGGTTAGCAAGATACCACGACTCCACTGACAATGCGGAGATAGCATGGCCAACACCCATACCATCTTGGCACGCGCTGATGAGAGTCAACGACGAGCACAGTGTCAGGTTCCCTAATGTAAAGGCGTACAACCCAGTGGACGAGGGTGGGTACGTGCTCATCAGGAACCACCACATACACAATCTAAGGTTAGCGGCCTACAAGCAGGAGAAGGACGGGTCAATGACACTGAGGCTACAGACACTGGATGGCTTCGATGATTACATTGACTCATGTGTTTGTCCAGTGTACGAGCCAAATGAGCAATCCAGTATCATGTTTCACTTAGATAGACTCATGCCGAACAGAATCAAAGGAGAGAGTGATTGGTCTGAGGTCCCAATCGAACAATGTGTGGTGGTGTCTGTATCCTCTCCCTTTGTCGATAGAGACACAAATATGTTGAGCACCCCGTCTTACGTTGGTCTGAGAGAGGGTATGGGCATAGAGCATGTTGTGCAGTACGTTGACTTAGTTGGTGGTGCAAATGGATAAGGATGCAGTAGGACTGGGGATTGCCTTGACTGAAGTAAGGTTTAGCTCTTGGTTCGAGGAGAGGGGAGACAGCACATCCAGTGTCAGGTTACAGAGAAGAATAAGGTGGCGCTCTCTATTCAGGTCAGGCACGGATGAACAGAAGCAATGTGTCGAGACCTTCCTCAACAACTACGGGCTTAAACTAAAGAGGTCCTACCATAGAGTGGATGAGGTCAAGCAGTTTGTTCTGCTCTTTGAAAAGATAGAGAAAGTGCATGGTGTAACTCTGTCCGACCGTAAGGGCTTCAAGGTGATGAGCTGGCTGTTTGACAATCCCGCCCCTGCTAACTGGGAGAAGTTTGTAGAATGGGCTCCCACGTACGATGAGATGTACGAAAAGGTCGAAAACTCAATTTAGTATTTAAAGGAATAGTCCCTACGGTGCCATGGAATTAGTAGAACGGGCGATTCCCCGAACCCTAGAAGACCTTGTGGGACTAGATAGATTAGTGAAAGATGTTGAGTCTTGGGAGCAAGACGGCTCCTATCCTCAAGCACTGCTCTTTCATGGTCCTCCGGGTATTGGAAAGACAAGCGCCGCAACAGTAGTAGCCAGCACTATGCTTGGCCAGCACTACAATGCGATGAACTTCATAGAGACGAATGCAAGTGACGATAGAGGAATAGACTTCATTAGAAACGAACTCAAGTTTGCTATGAGAGCAAAGTCAATAGGACCTGAAAGAAAAGTCGTCCTACTGGATGAAGCAGATGGACTAACCCCCGCTGCCCAAGACGCCATGCGTCAGATTATAGAAAAGTACAGCAACAATGCAATGTTGATTCTAACTTGTAATGACTTAGAAAAAATAAGGCCTGCAATTAAATCAAGGTGTAAGGTGTACGCTTTCAAACCAGTCTCACCAGACGCTGGGTCTGAGAGGCTAATATCTGTATTAGATAGAGAGTGGCACGCAAGATGGTTTGAGTTACCATCCATGCTATCAAAGTTAGTGGAGCTAATGAATGGTGACATGAGAGCGTGTGTGATGTTTCTTGATGGAATGAATCTGCACGACTTACAAGACAGGCT
>CESK01014170.1_pt1 | contig 10601 bp, 19 predicted proteins | sample 531091 | NCBI WGS metagenome assembly CESK01 (sample SAMEA2621271, study PRJEB7988) | marine metagenome | biome: marine biome (ENVO:00000447); feature: surface water layer (ENVO:00002042); material: "saline water (ENVO:00002010), including plankton (ENVO:xxxxxxxx)" | depth 5 m
ATCAGATGCTCCATCTGCAACTGTAGTAGTGTGTGTATCTGCGTTAGTTGTGATACCTTCTGTACCAAATCCAAGAGCCTCACCAATCAGCTCCAGGTTGGTGTTTGTTGTGGTGCCCCAAGTTCCTGAAGCATCACCAGTACCCATTTCATTGAGTCTTAAATTATTTACATATGTACTAGCCATCTATTTCATCCTCACATTAATTAGATTATATACTTTTTTAACATAATAGTTAAGCTACATCTTCCCAATTTGGATCTTGACTATCATTAATCGAAGACCAACTTGGCGTTTGACTATCGTTTACTCCTGACCAACTTGGGTCTTGTGCATCGTCTACTATACCCCAAACTAAAATTGATGGTGTGCCTGTAGTTGCTACAAGACTGATAAGTGTAATATTTGCTTTAGCATTTGTAGTTACAGAACCTACAGAGCTATCTGCAGAAACACCAGTTATAGTGAACTGTTCATTATGGTGAACAGTTACAGAACCTACAGAACCAGTTACACTAAGACCAGATACTGGTACATTTGCCTCACCATCTACATCAACTGATACAGATCCTAATGTTCCTACAGCACTTGGAAGGGTTGCTACTGCTTGTCCATTTACACCTACACCAGATACTGCACCTGTGGCAGATTGACCTGTAGGGGTTACGTTTGCTTCTGCATCTATAGATGGTGTGCCTAAAGCACTTGTAGCAGATTGACCAGATAGTGTGACATTAGCTTCTGCATCTATAGTTACAGATCCTAATGCGCTGGTGCTTGATTGTCCTGTAGGAGTTACATTAGCTTCACAATCAAAAGTAGGTGTGCCTACTGCTCCAGTACCTGCTTGACCTGAAACAGAAACATTATTATCACATTTAAGAGTTACAGTTCCTAAAGCAGATGTTGCTGCGCTTGGTGCTGTAAGTGTGACAGGGTTAGGTTCACCCCAAGTATCTGAACCCCAAGTGCCTCGACCCCATCCAGTGATCGCTGCCATTTAGCTCTAAGCTATTCTAATAATAGCTGTGCTTGCTGCTGCCGCAGGAAAAACTATAGTGAAGTCTCCAGCTGTTGAGGTTTTATCTCCACCAAAATCTATGGTAGCTACAGAAGGATCCCCTGACTGTGTGTCATTGTAGATCATGCAACCTCTTGCAGTAATTGTTGCTGTTCCAAACGTAAGATCGTTAAAATCCGTAAAGCCTGTTGTACCACCGCTCGTTGGATTTACATTTGTTAAAGCTGCACCGCCTGATGTGTAATTAGTTCCACTAGCTTGATTTGTAGTTGTAAATGCTGTGGTTGCTGCACCCATCGTAGCTGAACTTGTATAAAGGGCTAGTTTAAAACTATTACCACCAGAAGCTAAAAAATTATGTTTTGCTTCTAACAGTTCTTTTTTAAAGCTAGTTGTCAAAGTTGATGTAATTGCCATTACTTTATCTCCATTAATATTTTAGCTAAATCTTCATGACCTTGTTGAGTCAATAAATTCTTTATAGTGCATCTTTCACTATTGATGCTCTGTTTAATATAATAAAGTATTGTGTTGTAAATAGCTACTCTGAATGCCTCTGCTTGTTGTTTTATGTGAGGAGCTGCATCCTCAGAAATACCACAGATTCTTTCCGTTGCTCTTTCTGCCCAATACTCAGGCGGATGTCCTCTATGGTTTTGTGTTGCAACACTAATGTTTCCTATACTGCTAACAGTTTCTATTTCTATCATATCAATATCTTTTCGCCTCTGGTGGTGTACTTGTTATAGAAATAACATTACCTTCTTTTCTTTGTTGTTCTTCTAATGCTTGCATATATTCTTTATAACCTACTCTATAAAACTCTTTAGTTTCAGGTTCAATCATTATTAACGGTGGATTCTCTAGCCTATGATAACCATATATTTTTTCTTCAACAGGAACGTCAGTATCTAAAAGACCTGATCTAGGAGCCACACTTACAACCATGCCTGCAGTTATACACTTAGATAACCAAAACTCAACACATGCTCTTCCTGCTTCCGCAAAATGTAGATTACCTTTATATGTAAAATCTACACCAAACATATTTAGTCTTCCAACTTTATTATACATAGCGAAAGCTATAGCGAAACAAACTGTATTATTTAGATAGCTACTTCCTGTTTCTTTAACAACATCTAATAAAGGAAACTCTACTAAATTATTACACCTGTCATCTAATTCACAAGTATAAATTGGTCCAGGATGAGACTTTAATACTTTACGCATAATATGTGTTTGACTTCCTGCAGCATCTCCATCTAAAAATCTGCTTGCTGGATCTAACATAAATGTTCTATCTACTTGTCTAGCTATACCTGCCATAGCATTTATTGCCCATACCTCATCGTATTCTTTTCCATGAGAAACAGATAGATGATAATCTAACTGACTTTCCCCCATGGCGACTATAGCTATATTCGCTCCTTCGAGGTGCTGTAGCTTCATGATCTTGGTTGTATCCTTACTTGGTCATATCTATATTGGTCTTGAGTAGATTTACCTTCGCCAAGATTTTTCAATGCTATCATAGCATCTTGAAACCTTTGTTCATAGATAGGAAGTGATTCATAGTTTTTTAGATAAACCATAGCTTCTGTTAAACTTCCATACAGTAATGCATTAGGAGCATTATCTGATACCCAAGTTGTTCCAGAATCACCTGCAGAAGTAAGAGAGGAGGGTCTGTAAAAATAATGTAATTCAAAAGTGTAGTTAGTGTCTGGTGTTGGTGCTAATATAAATGTATCATCATCAAACTCTGCGTAATATTTTGGTAATCCTGTCGTTCCAGAAGCAGGAGTAAAGTCTCGTATAAAACTTGTATGTTTTAATTGTAGATAGTTATAGTTAGAACTACTGTCTATTACAGCTAAACTAAAAGAAGATAAATAATCACTAGGAGAACCCAGATATGGACTACTCGCTGTTGCTGTACCTGTAACATTTTTTATAAAATCATCTAACTGAACAGTTTTTAAAATTCTTTCTTCTGCTGTTTTTATAAAGTTAGGTAGGTTGTTTACAAAAGATGTTTCTGTAGATTCAGCGTAGTCTTGTATTGCTGTTTTTAAAGTAGATAAAGTCCAACTCATTTTTTATCCTGTCGTGATTGTTACTTCTCCAACTTCTCCAACTAACTTAGCGATAAAAAAGCTAGAGCCTATCGTATCATTGTGTGAAACAAACATAGAAGGAGCAGTCATACCTAAACTATCTTTAGTGTTTTCTGTTTTTACTATTCCGTATCCCGTGGTCGGTGCACTTTCAGTTCCTCTTGGTTGAACTAAAGCCTCTGGATCTGTTGGGGTTGTTATTGGTTCTAGTTGTGGGTGCTTAGGTTCATAACACTCTGGGCAAACTTTTAAATTGTTCCACTCAGTTTTTAGTTGTGTGTATTTATATACAAACCCACATCTGTCACATTGTGCTTGAGAATATTTACCAGCAGCATAAGCCATTATAAATAACTCCTATTAGGTACTAAATGCAATGAAGCTCTGTTACGGTCTTCGTCTGCAGCTAATTTAAAGTCTTGTTCGTATTGTTGTTTTAATAACCCAGCTTTTTCTGGGTTCTTTTTTAAAGCTATATAGTACGCTAACCCACTAGCCATACAAGGCATAAACCTTGAAGGTACTTCTGGATCTTGAGCCGATGCTGTTACATCATCTATTCTTTGAATAGTATTAGCTACTAACCTATATGTAGCAGCAGAGTCTGGTGTTGGCCATAATTTTACTACAGGTGTTGTTTGCCTATCTAGAAAAAATTGAGTAGGTCTGCCTGTAGATGCCTTGTCAGGTATATTTAAATACTCTGTTCTACCTATTCTTGTAAGTTGCAGATCTGTGGTTGTAGAGTTATCTACTTGTCTTATAACTGCAGAAACTATATCTATGTCATAAGAATTTAAAGTATAACTATTAGTTCCTGATGTTAGGTTAGTAGTTACTTGTTCTATTGTCCAAAGGTTTACACCCCTATTAGCCCAATCTGCAAACATGATGTTCAGAGACCGCCTTGCAGCCTCTGCATCATATCCCGTTCTAAGCTCTAAGCCAGCTAACTCATATGCTTCTTCAATAGTGTCCGCAATAGTTAGCTGGAAAGTCTTAGTTCCCGATGTCGCCATTATTCGTAATCTTTAATACAATGTAAAACTATCATGTATGTATCACCTGAACTATGACCAGTGGTTGTAAGTAAAAGATCTCCGTTTTTACCTGAGCCTGATGTATTCTGTAGCCCACCAAAAGGTGAAAAATCTAAAATACCATCAGCACTTGGATTTAATTCCATACACAGAGTGTTTGAAGTTGCGTTCCAGAATAAACCTATTTTAGTAAACCCTAGAATAGAATAATAAACTTTAGTAAGTTTAATTCCTGTACATGCTGCTCCATCACTTTTACGTGCTGTTAGAGCACTTACGTCCACTTTAGCGACAGCACTTTCTCCAGTGCCGTCACTAACATTGGTCAGCTGAACTACGAAATCTTTATCGCCATCGAGGATGGTTGTTGAAGTTACTGCATCAGCCATTATTTACTCCTGATTATGCGTCAGCAAATGGTGTTACTAAAGTTCCTGATCCTAGTATTATACCTTCTACTGCATATTTTGCAGAAGCCATAGCAGTAACTTTAACTATACTGCCTACAAGTCCACCTTTAGTAGAACCATTCATAGTGATTACATCGTTAGATGCTGCTGAGATAAAGGTCTTACCTGTAGCATCGTCTACACCTGTATAAAGTCCACCTACAAATTTATCTGTTCCATCTGTAAGAATATCCATATCTGTAGCAGCAGTTTCTACAACAAAGAAAAAACTAGCTCCTAAGTTATTAAGTTGATTTGGATCTGTTGGATCAGAAGGAGATGTTGTTACTATACTAGGTAGTGTAAACTTACCGTCTGCATCATTAGTGGTTAAAATTTTACCTGCGTGTGCTGCCACTGTAAGTGTAGTGTCTGCTGTTAAACTAACTACCGCTGTACTACCTGCTGAAATAAAACCAGCTAAAGATTTAACTGGACCTGAAAATGTCGATTTTGCCATAATTTCCTCCTTTGGAAATAAGTCTTATCGTCTCGGCTTGTCTGCTAGGTCAGTCGATAAAACAAATTATTTACCCTAGATGAATTTATTCTATAGTAATACTTATAAAAAAGAAAGGGATCCGAAGATCCCTTTCCTAAGCTACGCTTATTGATTAAGCACCTGGAGATCCGTAGATTCCACGCCAATCACTAAAGCCAAAAGAATATCTTTCTCTAGCTTTATACCTAACGTTACCAGTTTCGAAGTCACCTTCCATACCAGTTGTCATTGCAGCTCTTTCGAAGTGCTTCAGACCATTAGGAGCATCAGTTTTGATAAAGAATGCATCTGTATCAGTTAGATAGTGATTAACAACATAACCCTCTGGTAACATTCCCATGTTTTTCATAGCGTTGATGTCGTTATCTGATGTAGCCACTCTTCCTGGAGTATTTAATACTCTGTCTGCAACAAACTGCAGTTGTGGTGGAATGATCAGTTTTCTAGCTTGTACATTGATTTTTATTCCTCTCTCATCTTTAAATTGAGAAATATCAATCAAAGCATTCTCTAACGAAGTTTCGTTTAAGTCTGCTGCTGAACTTGGCTCATTAGATTGATCACCAGCTGTTAAAGATGGATGATCAGTTGTCATGAGAGGTTTTCCGTCTCCTCCTGGAAAGGAAGTTGAGAAACCATTGTTAAGCACGTTTGCAGCTTTTACTTGCTTCGTGTTTGCCATTGATCTAGCCAAAGCTCTTGTGTATCTTGAAGAAAGAGTATCGTAGAGATTATCTTCGATAGCTTCTTCTGTCAACGCAAATGCTAGTGCTACTGTTTCGTGAGTGTAACGAGATGTGAAAGTTTCTTGAGCTGTATCATAAGTTACTGCTGCACCTTCCCCTTTAACGGGAGCTTGCGCAAAACCAGATAACATCACTTCTTCCTCAAACGCTCTGTCTGAAGCCTCAGTGTCAAAAATCTCTGCATGCTCATTCTCGTAACGGTTATACTCGAGACCAAAAAGTGCATTCAGTCCTGGCTCGAGTTCTTTTACTAATTGCGCTCTATTAATTGCCATTATTATTCACCTTTTAGTTATTGCCGAATACAGAAGCAGGGAATATCACATACAATCTAGCGTACTGACCAATAGAATTATCAGGTCTGTCTACAAACCCTACTACTGTCGCAATACCACTAGAAGTTGTAGTTGTTACACCTTCTTTTGATCGACCTGTGTTAGAATCACCTGCAGTTGTTGAAATCGTATTAGTTGTTCCAATAGATGCTTGTGTAGGAGTCCCAGTTGACTGAGCTTCATAAACAATATCAGGATCGGAATATACATACGCTTTCGCATTTGCAGAACCTAATGTGACGGTATCAGCTGTCCATACTTTTGAAAAGACAACAGAACCATCGGTTGCTTGGTATTCAACCCCTGCGAATACACCTAACGGAGCACCAGTTGCAGTCCCTTGAATTACTAAACCACTAGATAAATTAACAACATCACCACTAAAGATAGATGCGTTAGTCGCACTTGCGATTGCAAACTCAGAAGGTCTTATAGTACCACCAGTCATGTGATAAGCAGGTGTGAAACCATTTGGGCTATTTACATTTGCCATTTATTTTCACCTTATTTATTACATTAAAATTAAAAGTCATGATTTTTATGAATCATTTCCTTTACCAAATGTGACTTGAGAATTTCTATTAGGGTTACTAATAGGCATTCTTGAATCACTCTCACGCATAAGATTCGAATCGACTGCCTGCATCTGGTCTGCAGCCATTTGTTTGTAGTATGCACGTCGTTGATTGACGGTTTCGATAGGCATCTTTGCGAGTATTAAGCCACCTACTCCGATTACACCTGCGTGTCTTCCATCATCTACAGTTGGGGCTTCAAATTCAGGGTGTTCCTCAGCTCTCACTGGTTCCCATCCTTCACGAATACGTTTTGACATATTCGCTTTATCTTCTACTCCTACCATAGATTCTCTAAGCCATCTATAGATATAACCATCTGGTGGCGTTGGTGCGTCTAGTAAAGACGGTGGTTGCCATGGTTTAAGACGAGTTTCACTATCTCGTGTATCTGCAGATCGAGGAGCTCGATCAGTTGTGGTGATTTCTTCTTTGTTATCAGCCATTTTTATCTCCTTATTTTACGTGTTTAGCGTATTCTTCAAGAGGCACACCTAGTCTCTTAGCAATAGCTACTTGACTTGGTGACAACTTGACGGTGCGTGCTTTTCCTGCTTTGCCTCTTGTACCTCTACTTGAGTTCGCTACAGGTTCTTGCACGTTATTATTTAATTGAGAAACTTCTCCTCCAGTATTAAACTTATGGGGAAAAGCTTTCGCCATTCTTCGATCAACCTCTAAATAATATTCATCAGAAGCTGGATCAAAACCTTCTTTTTCAACTAATTGCCTATGAAAAGCAAAAGCACTTGTAGTCATTGCTAGGTCTTCACCAAACCATTCATTTTTACTAGCCCACTCTTGAGCTTTAGGGTCTGGTTCTGCAACCTGTTCTACTGGTTGTTGTTGTGCTTGTGGAACTTCAACAGGTGTTTCTTCCGTTTGTGGTTCTGGTTTTACTCTAGTCAAGCTTTCTTGTTCTACAGCAAGTTTTGCTACATCTTTTTGAGCAGCCAACATAGCTTCGGTATCACCTATGTCGTGTGCTTGTTTGTAACGTTCTTCTGCTGATTGTAGCTGAGTGTCTACCCTAGCTGAATATTCATCGTAAAGACTTTGATCTTTTTGTGAAAGGTTTGCTTGAGTTGTATTGAGTTTTTCTTGAACACCTTTGGCATATTCTATTGCTGCTTGTTCTCTTCTTTCTGCTTCTCTTATCTTATAGGTTAGTTTATTAATTCTTTTCTTTACTGATTCACTATACTCTACTATTTCTTCTTCGTCAGATACATCCTTCTCAGGTTCTGTTTCAGTTTCCGCAGGTTGTGCTTCTACCTCTTCAAGCACAGGTGCTTCTTCGGTTGTAGCTTCTTCTACTTCAATCTCTACTGTTTCTTCAACAGCTTCTTCTACTTGTTGCATGGATTCTGCCATGTGTCTTCTCCTGTTGCGTGTTACTCTACATCCTCTGGGTTATTAACCACAGCAAGTATTTCATCATCGTTTAATAAACGCAAGTCACCACCATCAATTTTGATTCTAGCTCCTGCGTATCTTCCAAAAATAACCCAATCTCTTTCTTGGCACCAAGCGCCATTTGGGAACTTGTTCTTATCTTTGTAAGCATCTGGTCCCAATGATACTACGAAACCGACATTAGTACCTAATCTTTCTTTTTCTACATAAGACTCAGCAAGATGTATACCACCTTTAGTTACTGCTTTTTGTGTAAAAGGTAAGATTAATATTCTATAGCCTGTAGGATCAGGTAACTTTTCTGCTACTGATTCATCTTCTTGTATCGACTCAGGTGTAAATTCCTGAATGGGTTCTTCTTCCTTTTTTAACTCTCGTACCTTTTCAATGTGATCAGGTATGGGAGTGCGTTTTGACTCTGTTGTTTCAGATGCCATCGTTTTGCTCCTTTATATTTTGCAGGTCTATTATAGTTCTCTCAGCTGAGCTAAGACCTGATAGCTCCCCAAGAATTCTTTGATACCCCTCCCAGTCTTGAACACCGCCAGTTTTTAGAACTTCTGTGAGCTCCTCTTGTCTCTGACGCAGTTCTCGTAATGTTTTTTCTACTATGTATAGTCCGTCCATCTAGCAGTCCCAATCTCTTCTTGCCCAATAGTTAGCACTACATCTATCGCTTTTAATCCCCCCACTACGTGCACAGTATGATTTTTTGCGTGCCTTGTTATTTTTGTGCATACCTAAGTTAGCGTCACCAAAAGTTATACGCTTGACTTTATTACCCCCACTACTACACTTACCTACAAAAACTACTTTACGTTTTTTACCGTATCCAGGTTCACCTTTACGCAAGGCTCTTGGTTTATTGAGTGTTACTTTTTTGCCTTGATATTCTGCCATTATTTTTTCCTAGTTTTCCTAATAGCTTCTTTGCCTTTTTTAAATATACCTGCTACTTGATTCTTACCCATAACTTTAGCTCTTTGTTCGCCCACTGTTAATATTTGTATTTTTCTCGCAAAAGGTTTTTTAATCTTTTTAACTTTTGCGACTGTAGCTCTTGCATCAGCAGGAGTTGCAAATTTAATAGGAACTGTATCTTTTGGGTTCTCATCTGTATATAAACGTCTTCCGCTACCTTTAGGTTTTTTACCTGTACCTTTTTTAGGATCACGTTTCTTTCTAGGCATTTTAAAAATATTTAGTTTTTCTTTTTCTGTTCGACATTACAGCACCACACCCTCTTGAAACAGCACCGCCTGCTTGCATTGGTTTAGGTATTACACCTTTACCCATCAATATATCTTTCTGTGTGATTTTACCATCTTTACTAAAATCAGGAAATTTTCCTCCTCCAGCCATCTTTTTCTTTTTGCCTCCCTTTAATAAATCTTTATCTGCTTTTCTTGCTCCGCCTTTACCTGTAGCAAAACTTCTTACACGACCACAACCCCAACTATGTGAGCTTTGTCCTGGACGAGATCCTGAACTAAAATATGCACCTTGACCTCTTTTATATACTTTGTTGAGTGTAGAGGTTGATTTACCGCTACTCTTAGCATACTTCTTTACGCAAGCTGGTGTTCCCATTATTTTTTCCTCCTTACAACTTTTCTCTTTTTAGTTGCTGGTTTCTTTTTATCTTTAGCTCTAGACTTTTCTACAGCCTCAAAATCTTTCTTTGTCATTTTACCAGAAAGATATTTCTTCCTAGTTTTGAGTATTTCCCTCTCTCTAGCTTTAGGGTTCTTAGCACCTTTAAGGTATGCTCTAGGTACACCCTTTTTACTTTTTGCTACTTTTGGAAACTTTCTCGTCATATAAATTATTAAATGTTATAGTTGGATCCATGTAACTATCATGTCCTTCTGCTGAGTGTGAGTATTGAGAAGGTCTAAAATCTGGTGCTCCTTCTCCAGTTACCCAAAGTGCTGGGCTAGTAGCCCTCACTCTATTATTAGGTAATGCTACAAAGTTACCTTGCCACTCACAATCCTCAGTTATATACAACACGTGAGACTGTTTGTGTTGAGCTGAATCATCAGCTATATCATTACCTGTATAATCAACAGTAAACATATACTTACCATTATAAAACTTTCCATCAATTTTGCAAAGCCATGGACTAGAGCTAACTCTGTCCATAACTACTACAGAATGATCTCTTGATTCACAGTCCCATGGTTGAGCTATATGGTCTTCCATGGGAACTGGAAAATCTTCACTAGGGATATCAGCAACTAGAGCTTGTATTGGCATCCTTGCCCACATAGCACCACCGTGTATATTTCCTTCATCCCAATCTTCGCAGTTAGCTTCTTCTCCTGTAAACACAACTTGAAAACTTAGTGATCTATCAGGAATCGTGTTAACTGCTATAGCGAGTGCGTGAAGATATTC
>CESK01024127.1_pt1 | contig 10598 bp, 18 predicted proteins | sample 531091 | NCBI WGS metagenome assembly CESK01 (sample SAMEA2621271, study PRJEB7988) | marine metagenome | biome: marine biome (ENVO:00000447); feature: surface water layer (ENVO:00002042); material: "saline water (ENVO:00002010), including plankton (ENVO:xxxxxxxx)" | depth 5 m
ATCTTTTGCCGCCCAGCATATTGTGCACGTCGCGCACGATTCGGTCGCGCCTGTTTGTTCTGGACAGATTACCGATTTGTTTTTGACTGGTTCGAATAGGTCGGCACTGTTCGCGCTGAATTGCCAGTCCGGCGCGTTGCTAAAACGGACAGCGAATCGGTCACCGAATCCACCCCGCACGGCACGGATAGCAAGCCCGATATCACTAGATGGCTTGTGCCCAGTAAATCCCCAAATAGCCAAGTTATCAAACCTGTCTAATAGAAATTGCCATAGTTCGACATAATCCACCGAATAGAAATCACCCAGCACGTGTAACCGGATAATAACCCCGCGATACAATCCGCAAAGTTCCGCAACTTCTTTTTGTAATGCGGCTTCAAGTTCCGGCCCGTGCTCTATACGGTGCCCTCTGTGCATATTGTTACCGTAGCAGTCATCCCAGTGATAACAATAACGAGGACAAGTTGCCCGTTCTTCTAACGTCAGAGTATAGATTATATAACCTTTAAACTTGCCTTTTTTAATTATGGGCAAGTCATCTTTTGACAGTTTTTTGTTTTTGGATTGTTTCAAAACGGATTTGCAATCGGCAACAGCGCGACGGCTCTTTGGATACATGGTCACGGCTGGCTTGTTTATATCTGCTTTTTTCATCATATTACCTCGCCCGTGTGAATCCAGACTGGCGCGTCGGTTTCTATCCAAACTTTAGCACCACAAGATAACGGTTTATCTGGTGAGTAGACAACCCGCGACAACCCGTCAATTTCTGCCGCATAGGTATAATGATTGCTTTTACTGGTTTTGACAGTGATAGGCGGGTTCGCTTCGCCGTTCTTTTTATTTGCACGAATCACGTGCTGGTTTATATGTATTCGTTTTTTCATCTGGTTGGTTCCTTTTGTTGATTGTTCTGGAACCTTATGGATAAAACCCGCGATGGTCAAGCGGTTTTATTTTCGCGCCCTGTTCTTTTAGATAGCATTTTGGACAGTAAAGCCATTTATCTACATAAACCATTGCTGGTTCGCCGCACTTAATACATTTGAAATTAGGGTTTAATGTGGTTCGTTTGTCAAAATTTTGGTGTGTATAATTTGCCATCGTGCACCATTTGTCTTAGCGTGGATAATTTGTCATGTTCTACTTTTGTCACGGGCTTGCCATGCCAGTCAGCGTCACTGATTTGTCTGTTTAACGTTCGCCATTTGTCAGTAACATTTGTTAAGCGTGGGTCGCTTGCCAAGTTGGGGTACGCTGGTTCAACGTACATTGTACTCGCTCCAGTATTCATCCCATGCTTCACATTGCAGTTCGTTAAGTTCCTCACTTGTGAAATGCGCCATCAAGTCACTGTGTGGTTCCATTGCTATGATAAATTCAGCTATAGTTTCGCAACCGCCAATTATTGAATTAGCAATGTCGAACCATTTGTCTTCGTTGTCCATTGCCCATGCTTTAACTTTTCCCATTGTTACACCTCGCCTATGTCGTATGTGTATTGTTCAAATATTTCTGGCACACCTTCAAGTTGTCTCCAATCATCTGCAAATATTTCATGTGCCTGTTCTTTTGCTTCTTCTTCCGAATCAGCCCTAACAATTATTTCTTGGCATACAGATGCAACCACCTCGACTACAAATTTACGTTTTTTGTTTTCCATCGTTCGCTCTTTTTAACATTAACTTTGTAACTTTAATAGAGGCGGGACGATTGCCTGTCAATTTAATTCGTCCTATGCGGTCATACTCTGGTTCAATTTCTAGGATTTGTAAATCCCGCTTTAATTCTTCAAACGTCGGTACGTTCACTGCTTATCTCCTCTACAGTAATGTCCTCATCATAATCAGAATCGTATTCTTTGACTGTAATACAGTCTCCAACTATGGCCTTTTCTATAGCCTCATCACTGTTCTCTGCTTCAACAATGGCGACGCTACATACAGTGTAGCTTCGCATTACTTCATACTTTGGCATCATCAATCTCCCTCCTTAATCTGTACTAGGGTTTCTTAAAAATTGTTTTAGTCTATATTCTGGGTCGTCCAAGTATTGAAACAAACACTCAATAGCGGTGTAGTCCCCGTGTTTAACATCTTCTAGGATTTCATTAACAACAGCAATCAATAAGTGAAAGTCAATTTCCTCACTCGTGTCATTTTTAAGTTGTTTGCGAATATTATTCATCGTCGGGTATCTCCTGTGTTGACATTTTGTCCCATTCACCCCGTCTTACACGAAACTTTTTGTTTTGTACAGGGGTACATATGCGAACCCATTTGTGTCCGACAACAGCCCACACGAGCCGTGTGCCGGATACTGGTAGTCGCAAGTCGTAGAAATCAACGCGATATAGTTTGGCGTTGTCCCACGTTGCTTCTTTGGGTCGGGATATCTTCATAACTTTATCAATATCGATAACCAAATACCTTGTCAACAAAAAAAGAAACGGGGCTGGAAATGAATCCAACCCCGCTTCTCAACCAACGAACGAAACAACCTCACGACACCTCGTAAGGTATCCCCAGTTTTAGCACCGCCTGTTTGTTCCTGTCAAGCCACATTTTACAATCCCATCGACTTTTTGCAACGAACAGGGTGACGTGCCGTAGATAATCTACGCAATCTTTCTTCTTCACCAATTCGCGGTCTGTTTCCCCGATTCGAACAGATGATGCTGGAACAACCAATGCCCACTTATAGTCAGGCCGTTCCACAATTTCTATTTCAAGCTTTTTCGTTTTCAAAGAGTTCATCTTGTCCCTCTGGATAATATTCATTGTCATCTAATGCCTCAAGATATAGCTCAATCCCGTCACGGATTAGGTCACCAACACTGACCTGTTCGTAACTCTTTTTGTCAAGTTTCTTGGCGTGTTCTGCTAATCTGTCATATTGTTCGACAGATAACAGCAGACTGTATGTCTTAGTTGGTTCAGGTATCTTGGCGGGTCTTGCCATCCTTCATTTCCTTCTTTGCAAGTTTATTTAATTTACTTTTTCTCTTGTCAGGTACAATTCTGTTTTTGTACTGTCTATCTCTAAGTAACTTAGCATATTGATTTATAGGAGTTATCTTCATTTTATAGCTACCTAAAGGGTTACTGTTCGTATTGGGTATCATGCCTGTCAACAGTTCGTCAAGTAAAAATTTTAGTTGACACTGATTTTGTCGTGGCGTATTTGTCGTCACACAGGAGAACGCCAATGACAGCGTGGTTGAAAGAATATGTAGAAGGTTTGTCTATTGCACCAGAAGGTCGTCTACGGATGAACTGCCCTGCGTGTGGTAAGAAAAACACATTCAGTGTAAGCGACACGGGCGGGGAACGTCTGTGGTTTTGTTTTCATGCGGACTGTAATGTTCGCGGGAGAACAGGATTTAGGGTTCGTAAAGATGCTCCCTATCATCCTTTACTAAGAAAGATGCAACCAGTTCGCGAACCTGATGTAGACCAAACCTTTGAATTACCAGAAACTTTTGTGGCTCTCTCTCGTGAACCCGTTGCTGAATCTTATGTCAAGCGGGTTAATGCTTACGATGCGTACCTTGCAGGGCGTGTTGATATTCGGTATGACTTTCGCATGAATCGTGTTGTCTATCTAATTAAGGACGGGCGTAACACTGTTGATGCGGCGGGTCGTAGTTTAACTAACACCAAACCAAAGTGGTGGAGATATGCTAACTCAGGTAGTCCTTTTACCTGCGGTGACGGAGCCGTGGGAGTTATTTTGGAAGATTGTGCTAGTGCTTGTTGTATTTCTGATTATTTGTCGGGCATAGCCCTGCTGGGAACAAACTTACAGGACAGTCACTTGCCGTTTTTACGGAGATATGATAGATTAGTTGTTGCCTTGGATAAAGATGCAACCAAGAAAGCGTTGCAACTTGTCAGGCAACTGCAGGCCCATAGGCCAACAAGCTTAGTTGTTTTGAACAAAGATGTGAAAGATATGTCAGATGATGAACGAAAACGAACATTCGAAAAGTATCTCGATTGAGATACAGGTTCTTGGTTTCCTACTAAACCACGATTTCTACAATAGCGTAAAGAACATCATAACACGGGATATGTTCGAGGGTAGGTACACCACTATCTTCGATGCGATTACGTATGGGCATAGGAAATACGCTGTTACGATGCACCCCAGACAACTGGCGGCAGTGATGGCTGACCGTAATCCTGCAACACCTGCGTCAACAATGCAGGAACTATACGATATTGTAGATAAACTATCCACACATATGTCCGATACACAAGAGTTGGAGTCGGATGTTGTACGCAACTTTTGGGTTCGTGACCGTGCCAGACAAATTGGTGAGAAAGCCATCGCGATATTTACTGGCGAATCAGAACACTTCGGGGAGTTAAAGACTTTAATTGATATGGTAGAAGACGGTCGGATGTCCGACAAAACTACTTACACAGAAGTAACTAAAGACTTTGCTCAACTCATGGAAGATGAGACTGGAGAACCCGATTTCCCATTTACTTGGGACTTACTAAGCGAACATCTAGCGGGTATGGATAGAGGTAACTTAGGTATAATCTTTGCACGTCCAGAGGTCGGTAAGACAACTTTCTGCGCCTTTATTGCTGCTAGCTATGTGAAGCAAAAGAAGAAGGTTGTATACTGGGCTAACGAGGAGCCAGCAGAGAAGATTAAGATACGGATAATACAGAGTTTTTTCGGGTTCACTCGTGAAGAGATGGACTCTGGTGCAGATGCCTTGTCTCTTCGTTACCAGCAAGAAATAGAACCTTACTTAGTTGTCATGGATTCGGTTGGCACATCTATGGATGAACTAAACGAGTATGCTCAGTTAAACGAACCAGATGTTATGTTCTGTGACCAGTTGGACAAATTCAAAGTTGCGGGGGAGTTCAACCGTGGTGATGAACGCCTAAAAGAAACTTATGTTGTTGCACGAGAGATTGCCAAGCGTAATAAGTTGTTAGTGTGGTCTGTCAGCCAAGCCAGTTTTGAAGCTCACGACCGTCAATTTATTGACTATGCTATGTTGGATGGTTCGCGAACAGGAAAGGCGGGTGAAGCAGACGTTATCATAGGTATAGGCAAGACAGGCACATCAGAAGAAGAGAACACCACGCGGCACATTTGTATTTCTAAAAACAAACTAAATGGGTGGCACGGTATGTTCAACAGTCACATAGATATACAGAGGGGGGTGTACTACTGATGAACGTACTTACCTTTGATGTGGAAACTACCCACAAACATAAGCCTAATGGTTCGACAACCGCTTTGCCATACTTTGGAAACTCTTTAGTTTCAATAGGTTACAAGTGGTTGCACATGAATACGATTATGTACCATTGCTATTATCATTCTGAGAAACAGCCTCACGACTTTGCTTTTGAGCTATTTCAATCTGCACTTGACGAAGCTGATATGGTCGTGGGACAAAACATAAAGTTTGATTTATCTTGGATACGGGAGTGTGGATTTGTTTATGATGGTGATGTCTACGATACGATGGTGGCTGAATATGTTTTATCCAAAGCGCAGCGTTGGCCTCTTGGACTTGCTGCTCTTGCAGAAAAGTATGACGTTACCAAAAAGGAGAAGGACCTCGTTGCGCCGTATCTTAAAGAGGGGAAGACATTCTACGACATACCGTGGGGAATAGTAGACGAGTATGGACGGGCTGACGTGCTTGCTACTGAACAAATTGCATGTAAGCAGCTTCACGCCTTTGGCACTACATTTGAGGAATTACACAATGCAGCGGACTTTGCTACCGACATTAAGACTATCACTTGAAATGGTTGATGTCCTGTCCCGTATTGAACGGGATGGTATCAAGATAAATAAGCAGACCCTTGCTGATATACGGCGAGAGTATGAAGATGAACTATTTACTTTGGAACGACGACTAAATGGGTTGGCTGCTGAAGCTATGGGAGACACCCCTATCAACCTAGATAGCCCGGATGACCGCTCCAAACTATTCTATTCTTGCAAAGTGCACAGCAAAAACAGGTGGGCTGGCATATTTAATTTAGGGCATGAGATTCGTGGTGCAGGAAAGAAACCCAAGAGACGAACCCGCATGAGTCGTGCGGACTTTCGACGAACCGTTGTCAATGAGACTGAAGTTCTTTATAAGACCAAAGGTAGTCAGTGCACTAATTGCGGCGGCGTAGGACGCTACACAGCGCGTAAGAAGGACGGGACACTAGGTAAGGCTATTCGAATCTGTAAGACCTGTCAGGGGGCTGGTGTGCTCTATATACCTAGCAATCAAGTTGCAGGCTTCAAACTAATTCCCCGCGACCCTTATGACGTGGCGGCTGCAGGATTTAAGACAGATAAAGAAACGCTAGAAAGTATGTTCACGTCATTGAGAGGAGAAGCTCGTGAGTTTGCGGAAGCCTACATCAGATATAGTGCGGTTCGAACTTATCTTCGTTCGTTTGTTGAGGGTATGGAAAACAACATGGACGCAGAGGGCTTCATCCACACAGAATTTATGCAGTGTGTTACGGCGACGGGTCGTCTTTCGTCTCGCAATCCTAACTTTCAGAATATGCCACGAGGCTCTACCTTCATTATACGAAAGGCTGTTGAAAGTAGGTTCGAGGGGGGTTTCATACTTGAAGGGGACTACTCACAACTAGAGTTTCGGGTTGCTGGGTTTCTTGCAGGTGACGATGCTATACGTAAAGATGTAGAAGAGGGTACAGATGTTCACAACTATACTGCCAGTATTATCGGATGTTCGCGGCAAGATGCCAAAGCGCATACGTTCAAACCACTCTATGGCGGCGTGTCTGGCACGGAAGACCAGAAGCGTTATTACAATGCTTTCAAAGAAAAGTATAATCAGGTTACAAAGTGGCACGAGCGGTTGCAAAAAGATGCAGTGATTAAGAAGTATATACAACTGCCTTCTGGCAGACAGTATGCTTTTCCTAAAGCTAGATGGACAGAGTGGGGTACTGCTACTGACAGGACGGCTATATGTAACTACCCAGTTCAGGGGTTTGCAACCGCAGACCTACTGCCAATGGCTCTGGTTCGTTTAGAGAAGATGATGCGTCGGAGAAAATTAAATTCCGTAATCTGCAACACTGTGCATGATTCGATTGTACTAGATGTTCACCCTGATGAAAAAGACGCTTGTATCAATCTTTTATCAGATGCTATGCTGTCTCTACCCACAGAGACTCAAAACCGTTATGGTGTGGAATATGACATGCCAATTGGAATAGAATTAAAAATAGGTAAAAATTGGCTTGACTTGGAAGAAGTGCTTACTGTATAATCCATTTACGTTAACCCTTATTAAAAAGGAATATGAAAATTATGGGTACTGAAATACAAACTATTAGTGATGAGCTAGATGCTATGATGATTGCTATGGATGGTGATGATGACCAAGCCATTATGCAGATAACTGGGCAGGCAGATAGTAACAGCAAACCTCAAATGGGGCTTCCTCGTTTGAACATTAATTACAAAGAAGAAACGGACGATGGCGTTCCTTTAAAGCGGGGCACATGGAGTGTTTGGAATGGCAAGGCTATGGTTTATGCAGATGCTGTCCAGATGCAACCTCTTCTTCGCATGTATGAATGGTCTGTGTGGGACCAAGAGGAAGGTAAGTTTTCGTCTAAGTCAATTCAAAAACCAAAACTTGCTGGTGAATTTCCCGATAGCACTGGGGGGAACAAGTGTGGTCGCCTCTCCAAAGAGGAAGTTGATGCAATGAGTCAAGACGACCCACGAGCACTACTTAGTAAATCAGTAAAGTGTAATCAGGTTATTTACGGGATTCTTAATGCTGCCACAGCTACTTATGCTGGGGGTGATGCGGCACCTGTAGAGAACATGCCGTTCGTGGCATACTTCAAAGGTTCTGGTTTCATTCCCGTGTCAAATTTTATCCAGCATGATTTGACTGTTAAAAAGGTTTTGATGCACAAGAGCGTTATTGAGCTAACCACCGAAAAGAAAAAGAATGGTGGTGTGATATATTGGGTGCCGAATCTTGCGTTTGTAAAAGAAGCATCCTATGGTGATGATGAGAAAGCCCTGTCCAAGAAGTTTCACGAAACAGTGAAGGGGTCAAACGAAGCAGTCTTTGCAGAGTATAAGGCTGCACAAAAAGCTACGGCGACTGCAGAGGACATTAACCTATCGGCTCGTCTAAGTGATGTGCCATTGGCTGGTTAATGATGCTACCTCTCATTGAAGTTCAAAACTTCTTACAGAGAGCAGGGCGGGGGGAGATAGACTCTTCCCGCCTTGAACCTTTGATAGAGCAGTTTGGGGAAGATTGCAAAGCTGCTATGCGTAAGCAATTTTCTAATCGTGGTGACTACCGTATTCGTATGTCGGGTGTGGGTCGTCCCTTGTGCCAACAGCAACTAGAGAAGCAAGGACACAAACAGGATGTCGCATACAACGATATAGTCAGGTTCGCAACGGGGGACTTGTTAGAAGCATTCGCTATTCTTGTTATGAAAGCGGCTGGACTAAATGTTGTTGACGAACAAAAAGAATGCACCTTAGAACTTGGCGGGGAGACTGTCAGGGGAACCTTGGATTTGATTCTGGAAACGGATGGTAAGGAAGAGGTATGGGATATTAAAACAGCAAGCCCGTGGTCATTTGAAAATAAGTTCTCCGGCAGGGGCGGTTACGATGTAATTAAAGAGGACGACCCCTTTGGTTATATTATGCAAGGACACCTGTATGGTGAATCGGAAAACAAACGATTCGGCGGTTGGATTGTAATTAACAAATCTAATGGAGAATGGGATTTTGTTGAAGCTCCAGAGGAACAGAGTGAAGACCGCAAGGCATATCTTGCAGATGCAAACAAACGAGTGAAGGCTCTCACAGAAGATGTCCCCTTCAAGGTGCCATTTCAATCTGAGCCTGAGTATACTACCATAGATAAGCAGAAGGTAGAAACGGGCAATCGTCTCATGCCTAAAACTTGTTCGTTCTGTTCTTTCAAAAGCATGTGTTGGAAGAATGCCGTATATGCACCCAAGGTTACATCAAAGGCACGTTTTAAGCCTCATGTGTGGTACACAAAGCTTGTGAAACGGGATGTGGCCTGATGCCTATTATATACACGAGAGACTACCCTCACGAACTGTTTGAATTAAATCCAGAATTACGATGCGTGTTCGTCGAATCACATGAGTGCCGTGGGGGTGGTCGCTCTACTGTTAGATTGAGAAATTTAGAAATAGCCCTGCCGCTAACATTAGTAGATAATTTTTCGACGGAAGGCTCTCTTAAATCTGAAACAGAGTATAGAGATATACAACTTATAGAACTTCAATTTCAAAATATTGTTCACAACTTGCGTCAGGGGGTTACCGTTTGTCTGCCGACACTAAAAATATCACAGCAGTTAGACAACTTAAAAAGATTATCACCAAAAGTAGAACAGTATCTATTAAAAAGGCTAGAAGGGGTGAAGGCGGGGTTTCCGTTGCAAGGATTATGAGAGGAACAAAATACAGGTCGCAGTTTGAAATAGGCTTGGCTAGGTCTTTGGCTAATAAGAAAGTTGCTTTTGAGTATGAAAAAAAGAAATTAACTTACATACCAAAGCCGCGAACTTACGTGCCGGACTTTTATCTTCCTGAACAAGATATATACATTGAAGCCAAGGGCCATCTTGATAAAGGAGACAGGGTAAAGATGCAGCTTATAAAAGAGCAGTACCCTGATTTAGATATACGATTTGTATTTGTAAGGGCACAAAACAAGATATACAGAGGCAGTAAAACCAGCTACGCAGATTGGGCAAATCGACACGGGTTTCCTTGGTCAGAGGGGGGTGTGCCAGAGGAGTGGTTTAAAAATGACGACTGAGAAAGAACTTGAAAAGGGTAGTCTATTGAAAGACAGATGGTATATAATTATGCAAAAGGTAGATGATGAAAATTTTAGTATGACTGCATATGATACTACTTTACGCACAGACACAGAAGATGAGGATTATATAGACGCAGGGTTTGTTGCACAACAAGGTTTAATTGAATTGTTGCAAAATGATTTAGACCGTGTTATGCAAGCTGGATTAGCTCGTATATCCTTTGAAGAAGTAGCTGAATCTTTATTAGAAGAGTTGGAATCAGAAATAGATAACGTAACTCAGTTTCCTAAAATAGAAAAACAAAACAATGTAATTAAAGTGGATTTTGGACCAAAGCAATGAGTAGATACGAACAGTACATGGTGCGTAGGATGAAAGAAGAAGAGTTGGAGCGTATTGGAAAAGAAACGTATGGTAACGTAGACATGGTAAATTCTCCACCCCACTATAACAAAGCGGGAATAGAGTGTGTTGACGCTATACAAGCCGCTACAGAAGAGGGATTCGAATATTACCTACAGGGAAACATAATAAAATACTTGTGGAGATACCGTTACAAAAATGGTGTAGAAGATTTAGAAAAAGCTAAGTGGTACTTAGAGAAGATGATTAAGATTAAAGGAGACAATCAATGAACAACCTACTACCTACCGTGTATCAACAGTTCATTCACAAATCAAGATACGCTCGTTGGATAGACGAAGAAGGTCGCAGAGAAAACTGGGAT
>CESK01006631.1_pt1 | contig 10515 bp, 1 predicted proteins | sample 531091 | NCBI WGS metagenome assembly CESK01 (sample SAMEA2621271, study PRJEB7988) | marine metagenome | biome: marine biome (ENVO:00000447); feature: surface water layer (ENVO:00002042); material: "saline water (ENVO:00002010), including plankton (ENVO:xxxxxxxx)" | depth 5 m
GCAGTTACACCTTGAACTCTAAGTGTTGCCGATATAGTAGCGTTTAGCAAAGAGTTAATCATACCCCAGCCTATAGCATCAAAAGTTACACTATCGCCGTCTGAAAAACTTTTAGTAGCACTTAAAGTTACTGTGTTTGTAGCGGTGTCTATAGATTGTATATAAGCGCTGCGATCAGATATATACATATCTTTAATTAAATTATCTACAGACGCTAAAGTTATTGTTTGAGTGCTACTATGAGCGCCACTTACTGTGGTAGTAGTCCTAAACATCCAAGCTTTGTCTGATGTTACAAGATCTAAAGTACCATCTAAAAGAGATCTATTAGTGACTAGCCCAAAGCCGTTAGCGTCAGTATCAGCATTTTCAAACAATTTAACTATACCAATGCTAGCTATTCCAGATATAGCTTGATTATTTGTAACAGTTGCAGTCGAAGGTAAAGTTTTGTAAGAACTAGAATTGTTTATTGACACATAGTTAAAAGTTAAAGTAACGTCACCTAGCTGAACAATTCTTTTGTTTATAACACCTTTATTAATAAAAGAGTTTTTACCAGGTATTAACAATATATCGTAGTTTTGACCTGCTTGATTTGGAAAACTAATAGTTCCGTTATATTTTCTACCAGTAATAGTTTTTTTTAAAACTTTTTGTGGAGTATGACCCGCGGAAAAAGTATTATCTACAAAGCTGTAAAAATTACCAGAGGCATTAGCTATAATCATAATAAACTCAGCGCCTTTGTCGCCTTGTATACTAAAATTTCTTAACTCACCAGTTTCTGGTATGTCATTAGCGTTTATTATAAAATTTTTAATTTCTAACTCCATCTACTGCTTTATTCTTCTATATTATTTATATTAAACACATCGGGCATTAATTGCGGTGCGTCTTGAGCAAATCCTAAACCTTGTACATGTAAATTACCTAAGCTTTCAAGTATAGTATCGTTTCCTTTTATATAGTTATACCATTTACTTTCTTTTTTAACAAACTCACGAACTGTACCGTTGGAAAGATCTGTGTGAACAGTTTGCGCATACCAACCAGGATTTCCACTTTGAACAAACTCCGTAGCATCTGTAGCAATTGGATCACCTGCTGATCCAGGATTTAAATATCTAGCTTGAGAACCTTCGTAATTTAAAGTTTTAAAATCTTTTACTACACCAGTAGAGTCATTTAATATTACATCAATTTTTGATTCATTAAGATTTCCATAAAAGCTGTTATAGCTATTACTGTTATAATGTTGGAAAAGTCTTCCTTGGTTAAACGTAAAATATTTTGTACTTACGCTAACCCCTGATTCTGGGCCTTCAAAATTATTATTATAAAAAGTTTTAAAACTAACCCAGCCTTTAACATCTTCACTATAAGAAACTGTTATTGGTTTGCCAAAATAACTAGCTACTTGAGTCATTGTTATATTATCTATAGTAGCATTAGTTAATTCATTTTCAAGCTGCGCATCAGTAGAGTAGAATTGTTGACTTGGAATAGTTCTTATAACTAATGCGCCAGCTATATCTACATCTGAGTTAAAAGCTGGAAAAACATTTAATCCATCGTTAACATCACTAGAATAATCTATTACTTCAACAATTTCGTTTATTAAAAATGGTGCAGAAGTATCTAGCGATGAGTCAATTCCAGACATACCGTTTTTAAATCTAAAACCTTTAGCGTTACCATTAACACTGTCTGGCGTAAAGTAATAAACCTCAAATTTATTTTGAGTAGATGTCCATTTAAATCTTATATTAAACTTCTGCCCTAGCACTAACGCGTCCTCTAAAGTTTGGTAAATCATAACACCTGCAGGCGCATCTTCTAAAACAATTAAACTATCATTATTTTCAATATTTTCAAAATAAACAAAGTTTTCAGTTGTTATAGGAGTTATTGGACTTTCAAACAATCCATTAAAGTATTGAGCTTGTTGAAACAGCCAACCGTTAACACTACCACCGCTTTGAGCGCTAGAACCTGTAAACATTGCAAACTGTTCTAAAGCCATTGCAAACCCATTACCATCACTTATGCCAGTTATAATTACCTCGCCTGGCATTACAATCATCGCACTAATAGGATCATCGTAAGAATCTACGGCAGAAAGTGAAACTGTAGATCCGTTAGGCTGTATTTCAGTAATTTGATTCGTTTCAAAATTTACCGAAAACTCGTGTATGCCAGTGCTCACGGTGTCAAAATTTCCTTGAACACCTAACATATAGAACAAGCCGTTGCTTTGCTGCGGTGTAACTAAATTAATATAATAAACACCTTTAACGCCAACACCAGGAACATTATCTATATTATATTGTATTGTATAGATTGAGCCACCAATATTGTCTAACTGCCCATTGTTAAAAGTATATTTGATTTGATCATTTACAAGGCCGTCTATGTATGTGTACGGATTATGTGGAACATTCCAATTCCAACGACTATTATTGTAATAAGAATAAGGTGCTTCTAAAGCATGCTCTGTTTCAAAAGGTATTTGAGTTGACCAATTAGAGTCTGAAAAAGCGCCTGAGTTATTTGGATTTGAAATATTTATTACAGTTAAAGACTTAAACTCAATAGCACTGTCTACGCTATAACATCTAAGAGTAATTTTTTTTCCGTTACCACCATCGTCGCTAAACAACCAACTGTTTGGATGAGCTTTGAATATAGCTCTTAAAACTTTTCTATCACCAGTCCCATACTCGCTAGCAATAACAGGTAATGGCGTTAAAGTTCCTATATTGTTATGAGTTAAAGCTGTACCAAAAGCGCCTTTTGGATATAAAGAATCTTGAACATTACTGTCTTGATTTTGACCATGACAATTAGCAGCGACACCATTGTCTAAGCAACCTTTAAGCCAAACCCAACCTCCGTTATACTGAGGTAAATCAATACTTTGATCATAAGGAAGAGATTGGGTGTTAGTAGAAAGCTCGCCTTCGTATTCAAGATCAACTAAATACCATTGATTTTCATAGAATAATTGCTCTGGATGATTGTAATAAAAACCACTATCCGCGCTCACGCCTTGTGAATCTACTATAATTTTACCTTGAGCAACATCAAAATATTGTTCTTTAGCGCCAGATTGAGGACCATTTTCTATATTAGATACAGTGCCATAAGAAGTTAAAGGCTCACCAACATTAGGGGTATAGCTAGTAACACCGTTGTTAGTACCTGTCCTGTAATAACCTGTTTCAGCTCCATCTTGACCGTAGGTGTAAGTTGACCAAGCCCCGCCGTTAGCAGGACCGTAGATTTCTTCTTGCATAGCTATTAAATTACCATAGGTATTACTATAAGAGCTAAAATATAGTGGAGGAGAGTGTATAACTTCTGCCCAAGGTGGTATGCCTCCATTATCACCATAGTTAGGATCAAAACCAACTGTATTTTCATTAGGCTGTTCTATTGCGCCGATTATTTCTTGAGGAGTAAAAGTTGGATCTGAAGCTGTTGTCACCGTGTAGGTAACTTCATCTAAAGCTCCTGTAGCGTCTTGAGTTCCAGCGGTAACATTTAAGTTCGCAAAAGAGCCGTAAGTTGTTTCAGCATCTCCAACAGTTGCTGATGTATCTGTAAGAGTTATTGTTTGTTGCTCTTCACTAATCAAACCGTACACAGCAGACGAATCAAATGGCGTGTTAGTTTGCGTTGTTCCATACGGTATATACGGGCTTCCAACTTCAGTTAATCTATTTCTAATCCAACAAGCCAAGCCTTGAACATAAAATCTATCTCTTCTAGATACTTCTGATGTTAACGCAATGTTTAAATGATTCACTATTTTTTTAGGCGTCCAAGGGTCATCTTTGTCAAAAATTCTAAATTCAAAAAGCACAATCCTGTCTTTAGAAAACCTCATATCGTGAGCGGCTGCAGCGTCGTATACGCCCGTCGCAGTACTATCTACATCATACTCCCATAAATAGTTTTGATATGTTAAGTCATCGCCTGTTAAATTAAGATTTTCGTACGTTGAATTCCTAGGATCTAATGCGCGTGGATTTGTTCTTAGTGTAAAAGAACAGTTATCAGAAGCAATGTTGGAAACATGAATAAGATTTTTATATACATCGTCACTAGTAAGTATATCACCACCAGCCCCGTTTATAGACATATAACCATTAAATCCGTCGTAATTAGAGTTATCATTGCTATCATAAGCCACAAAACCACCAAAAAGATCAGCGTGAAGACCACTACTTCCTACAGCTGATTGAGTGTAAAATTGATTACTATTAGTGCTTTGATCACCACCAAGACCATAAGTTTGCCCTGCTGTACCGCCAGTATTAGTATATGTTGTTACCCATATACCTCCTTGACCAGGCGTTGAAGCTATACCAACACTAGGCCCTCCAACAACTTGACCTACGTTGCTAACAATACCCAAGTCTCCGAGAAACGACGCTCCATCCATAAGTCTAACGGTAATATCTCCAGCGTCTTCTCTCCAGAGCTTCCAGCCAGCGCTGTCATATTTTTTACCAAGTCTGTAGCGTACTTTTACTATTATAGTTTCACCGTTGTAAACATTTCTAGTATAAGCACCGCCTGAATTACTAATACCTACAGGATGCACTTCTAACTGAGCGGCTGTTGGAGGTGTAAGATGAGGGTTCCAAGCACCTTCACTATAAGAAGAAGCGCTCCAGTCATTGTCAGTGTAATAAGCTCCATTTGAGTGTTTAGCAGACCAAGGAAAAATAATTCCTCTTGGTTTAGTATTATTAAAGGTGTTGGTAAACTCTATAAGGTTTACATCGTTTGTAAACTGATCAGGTGTGCCGCTGCTAGATAAGTTCTCATCATTAGTGTTTACCCAGCTAACTTGGTCGTAATTTGTGTGGCCAGTACTATCTGGGTGTGTGATGTAATCGTAAGTGCCGTCAGCCATTACAAACTTAGCGTATCTAGTGTTAGCTAAATATTGATCATAACCATCACCTTGAAAAGGATCTACAGTAATTTCTCCTGGTTCGTTTCTACAAATATACGCGGTTGAACCCTCATACTCTGGATAAGTACCTGGCACAGCTAGATCATCAACTGGGTACCAATATTGAGGCCCATCTACTGTTGCGCCACCGTGCTGTGCTTGCTGTGTATAATTTACAGTTCCATAGTTTTGAACTACTTGCGTATAAGTTAGCGATGCATACTGCGTTATAGTGTTATCAAAGTAATCACTCATTTGACCTCTTGGAATTCCAGGCCAATTAATTACTCTAGTTGTAGCAGAGAAAGTTTCGTTTAATACAGGTGACGTTTCTTGATCTTGATACAAAAAATCTATATCGTTTGATAGATCTACATAATTATCTCCTGAGTCTAACTCACTATTAGTTATTAATTGAAACGTAGCGTCGCTCATATTTAAAAGCTCGCCTTCAGTTATGTATGAGTTAAATAGTATATTATTATATCTAGCTTTATCTAAAGTTATGTTATATTGTTTTTTATAATCATCATAAGTTCCTAGTAAAGTTCCAGCTAAAGGTATATTATCTCTAAACCAATCATGCATACCAGCTTCAGATATAGGTGTTAAACCGTCCATTGATAATCTAAGCACTGCACCTCTACTTCTATCAGTAAAATAAGCTCTATAAGATTCTTTAGCAAAAGATTCTGGATTTTGAGATATTCCAAAATCACCAACAAAAGGCGAGGCTTGACCAAGCACATTTTCAGTAGCAATTAAGTTTACATTACCGTCTGCATTAAATAAAGCATCTTTATTAGCTAGTATTTTAACAACTCTGTCTTCACAAAAAGCAATTAAATCAGATCTTCTGGTAAAAAGCTTTTGTATACTACCGTATGTAGGGTTTAAGTCTTTTGTAATTTTTTCTGCTTGAATAAATTGATTTAAATTATTCAAACCGCTAGAGCCATTATAAAGCCCAGAATATATTAAGCCGTATTTTCTTTCTTCTTCAAAAGGATATGGCTCTTCTATAGTTGTTGAAACTCTAGCGCCATTTGAAATAAACGGCATGTTAAAATCATCTTTAATTCTGTTAGATTCAACGCCATTACCAAAGGAGTAACAGTTGAACCAATCAATACCTACAGGAAGAGATAAATCAATGTTTTTGTCAACAACAAAAGCATATCTATTGCCATGATTTTGAGGGCTATTATTTAAAGCGTCGTCGTTGTCTAAAAGCCTACAAGAAGTATAACTTCCATCAGGCCTGTAAAACTTAACTCTTGCGTCAGCATAGTTTATACTTACAGACCCAGAGTTGTTGTAATTAAAAGCTCTATTAGCGTTACCACTAGCTAAATCTTCATTATATGCTTGAAAATCTATTCTTGTTACATTAATTTCATCGCCGCTCTCATCTGTAATCAAATCTGTTACAGTGTAGTCTTGTAAAGAGCTTTCGTTTATTACGTTAAAATAAAGCTTGCCATCTTCCTCTTCCCAGCCGCTGACAAGCATATTATCTGTTACAATGTTTTGGCCTCTTAAAGCTTGAGGTAAAGCAACCATTTCTACTCTAGTTCCAACTGGCGCAAAGTCATTAGCGTTGGCAAGCGTTAAAAATGTAGGTATGGCTTGACCAGCCTCGTAAAATATATTTAGATCTAAAGAGTCTTTAGGCTCAGTTTCAAAAATAGCTGAAGCGTTTTTGCTTAAATCTGAACTTGTTTGAGCGTTAGCGTCTATGAATTGAATTTTTGTAGAAGTATTTAAATCTATGTTGTCAACACCATCAGTTTGACCTCCAACCACAGGGTTGTATGTTGCTAAAGCAGGATTTTTATCTAATCTTAATATATAGCATGCTCTTCTATTGCTAGCTTGCCCAAATTGATTTATTTTATTTACTAAGTTTTGAGCAGGAGTTACATTATTAGTTTCAGGACTTGACTCTTGATCAGTTCCATTTTGTTTAGCTGTAGCCCATAAAACAGCGGCTTCTTCAACACTGTTACCACCTCTTGTAATACCATTAATAGCATCGTTAATATACATTGATCTCCAAGGAGTGTGATTGTATATATGTTTTATTGAAACATCTATTATAGTATACACCTCAGCGTCTGGATCATCTTTAAACTTAAACTTGTTGCCTATAGTTAAGTTTTTAATAAAGTCTTCTAAATCTTTATTTGACTCTGAAATACTTCCAAATGATCTTGTTGTAGTAGAAAAAGTTGGATCCCACTGTCTGTCGTGATACTCTTTATATTCTAAATCGTAACCTTTACCAACGCCAGGCCCAGGAGCTTCAGCTAAAGTGTCATCACCTAAGTAATTGCCTTCAAACTCTACCAAACCTGTATTGAGATCTCCAAAGCCACTACCATCTTCTTTAGTAAAAGCACCGCCTCCCCATATACCTTTTAGTAGCGAGGCAATACTGTTTTCACCATTAACGTCTACATTGGATAAATCGTTAGATCCGCCAAAATCACCGTCGTGTAAATCTTTTCCTGGAGCAAAAAACGAAACGTGCATAAAATAACCGCCTTCACTTTCGCCGTACACAGTATCAGCTTCATTGGTGTATATATCTTTTTTCCAAGCGCCAGGGCCTTCAATATAGTCATCACTAACTTCTATCACGCCTGATATACCGTTTACTATATCGTCTGTCCAAAACTCTGTAGAAATATCAGATACAGACCAAGAACTATCACCGTCTACATTCCAGTTTTCTAAATCTTCAGAGTTCCATTCTATTTTTGGATAAGTTATGCCGCTTCCAACAACACCTTGACCAGTATTCTTAGCGTAGCTATCTTCGCTTAAGCTAGAACTAACCATATACATGTTATCTATAAACATCTTTTTAAAATAATCTGGCTCAGATATTAAAGCGTCCCACTCTTCAAAAGTGTTAGTAGACCCTGAAATAGCAACTAAAGATGTAGGTTGATTTTGTGGATTAGTTGAGTAAGGATTAAAGAATTGTCCATTAACACCTTGAGCATCATAACTGTCAGCACTTAAACCATCTGCCCACCAAAACAAATCATTAGAAGCTGTAACAAATCTAGCGTTTGATACATTAGTTTCTTGACCTAGTACATTATTTTTTAATATATTATCAGATATTACTTTTACAAAAAACTTGCCAGAAAAGTTTTGACCATCTCTTCTTTCTTTTCTAAAAACTTGAAACTCTAAATCTGAATGAAGTACGTTAAGGTTAGTAGTGCCATCATCATTTAAAGTTTCTGATTTAGCTAATTCAGAATCTTCAAAAGATATTTCTTCTTCTAGTTTTAATCTCATTGATGATGCTATTTCTATAGCTACAGCTTTGTATCTTTTAGAATGTGTAATAGGTTTACCAGGAGTAACTTTTTTCCAAGATACGTATATATTGTCTACAAACTCGGTGTTGTCAACGCCTGAGACGCCTGGTGTTCCTGTACCTTTTAAAACTGGGTAACCAAAATTAAACCAAGAAGACTTATCTATTTCTATAACATTAGTTTGTTTATCTATTCTAGACTCACTGTTTTGAAACAAAGAGCCTTCAGTAGCTCCGTTAGCTAGATTAGTAGAAGAATCATTATTTGACACTTCGCCTACTGGAAGATATACATAAGCTATAGCTTCTGGTGCGGTAGCTGAAACATCTAACACTTTATATCTATTTAAATCTGATATATATTTTTCATTAGGGCTAGATGTCTTTTTTAAAACTAAATAAGCGTCTTCTTGAACTTTGTTTATATCAGTAGAGTCAAACGCTAAGTAAACATGATCTTCTTCGTTTTCGTAATCAGTACTAGAGCTTGGTAAATAAACTCTATCCATTAAAAGATTATAATACTCGCCAGAAGTTTCTTTTACATAAAACTTATAATAATCTGCCCATAACGGTGCAGGTGTAGTTACACTAGAATTTAATATTAAAGAGCTCAAATAACTTGGACCATCAGAAACGCTGCTATTAGACCAAGGTACAACAACAGATCCTTCATCTGAAGTAAATACTGGAGTTTCTCTACCATATTTATCTCCAAACACAACTCCAACTTGATAATCTCTTTGAGCTTTTAAAGACTCTAAACCTCCATTTAAAAAAGTTTTGTCTTGTAATTTCCTAACGCTATAGTTAGAATTAACTTTTACTTCGCCAACATTATAACCTTGAGTATAGTTACCATAGACAATTCTATTACCAACAACTTCTTGAGCTAAAGCGGTTTTAGGTACATTATCAAAAGGTCTTAGTATTTGATTTTCATTTATAGCAGCGAATATATTTTCTGTAGTAACCACATACGTTCCACGGCTTTGATCAATGTTTTCTGTTTTATTTATTTCGTCAATGTTTAAAGTTTCTACACTATAAACAACATTAGAGTCTTCTCTTTTAAACAGTATGTCAACGCTTACTACACCTCTTGGCGTTGAAGGCTTTATAAAACCAGTAAGCTCTATGGACTCAATAGTGTTAAGCATTGCTGTGTTAAACCCTTCTTTTTTATTGTAAAAACTTGCTGAGTTAAAGTCGTCTGTGTAGTCTGCGCTAAAAACAGGATTTGTAAACGGACCAAAAGCAGAATATTCATTATCTGAATATTTATATCTATAAGAAAATCTTGGAAAAGTTTTTTCAAATATTCCTTTTTCTTTATTAGAATTACTTTTGTTTATTTTAAAAGACAAAGGAGTTGTAGGTCTTTTTTTTATTACAGTTATATCTTCCTCTCTTACAGGGCCAACGTTATTTGATATAACATCGTTTTCTTTTCGCAAAAGTACTGTCTGAGTGTTTGCGTCAACAGTGCCAGTCTTGCTTCTTTTTATATTTATTTTTTTAGGTTCGTTTTTACCATCTGTAAAAAGCAAAAAATTATCTAAAATATTTAGCCCTGTTATTATTTTATTTCCAAATTTTAAACAAGCATTAGCGTTCATTTTATTAATGTCAACAAACACTAAAGAAGCCTGATCTTTTTCAACATCATATTCGTATATTATATCTTTATCAACAGATGATGTCAACCAGTATAGCTTATTATTTGCTTCATTAGCGATAGATCCTACACAAATAAAGCCAGAAGGAACTATATCTTCAACTCTAGAATTACCTAGTATGTTTTGAACAGTACCAACATTTGATCCTTCAGAAGTAGACACTTCAACGTTAACAGCGTCTCTATACTCTCCTTTAGGTACTAAACGCTCGTCAAGGTCTTTATTCATTCGACCTTTAGTAAATGTAGTTTTTATTTCTGCCATGTACTAGTGTTTTATTTGCTTAGATTTACCTCTAAATATTTGTGTGATCTCTTCTATTTTTATATTAGAAAGCCTTAACTTAGCTTGTCTTATAGCTGCTATTTTTTCTTTATTAGCTCTTCTAACTATAACCTCAGGAATATTAGACTTGTTAGATATTATGGCGTAGTTTATATATCTATACATAGCTTCTTCAGCTAGCTTATGCACTTGCATTTCTTCTTCAGTTCCTAAGCTATCACTTATATAGTCTAATATTACAGTTT
>CESK01006251.1_pt1 | contig 10497 bp, 16 predicted proteins | sample 531091 | NCBI WGS metagenome assembly CESK01 (sample SAMEA2621271, study PRJEB7988) | marine metagenome | biome: marine biome (ENVO:00000447); feature: surface water layer (ENVO:00002042); material: "saline water (ENVO:00002010), including plankton (ENVO:xxxxxxxx)" | depth 5 m
TACGGACGATTACCTGTGCGTGTATTATCCATTAGCTTCATACCAACAACACACTGTACGTCATCAGATTGTATTGTTTCTGGTTTGAAATAGACTCTCCAACGGTAATACCTGTCACCATACTTACTGTCATACCAGAGAACAGCTTCCCTGGTAGGTGTCCAGCGTGGGACATCTTCTTGTGTACTGTATACACCTGACTTGATACGCTTGAAGAGAGTTTCTTTACGGTTATGCAGTCTTTCTTTCTTTCGTTTTTCTATCTCATCACCGTAGTGTACATCATCAATGTTACCACTACTCACTGCACCCTCATGGAAATCTTCTACGTCTTCATAAGCTCCTGAATGATGAGTGTTTAGTCTATCTCTTTGTATAACAGACAGTGGCTTAGTCATAGGTTGGTTGTATCTTTTGTAACTATTTAGTGTATGACCTAGATACTTTGCATCTCTGTTACCTGGAAGCTGACTATAATTCAGAATCTTGTAGTGTGGATTCGCTCTGCGAGTTAGCATCTTCAACCTCCCAACTGTATGCCAGGTCATCTACTGCACTTGTATATCCACCAAGTACAGCACCCAGCTTTCTACCTAGAGCTTGTACAAACTCTGTACTGAACTCATGTCTTGATAAGTTAGGATAGTTGTCAAAGAATATGTCATGAACTTGACTGTAAAGTCTGACAAGGTCATCAGCATTTGTTGATGCAAACTTTTCATACAACTTAACAACCATGCTAGCATGACTAACATACTTACCTACTTTAATAAACTCAACAATGTGCTTGGCTGCACTGTCTACACTACGCTGAGTATGTACAAAGTTGTTAAAGGTTTCTTCTTTGTCCAGAAGCTTAGCATAGTCTAGCTCCTGTACACCTACTATCATATCAATGATACTTGGTACAGTGTCAGCCGGGAACAAGCCTTGACAGATGTGTGATAGCAAGCCTGGCTCCTGACTTAGTGTAGGTCTTACTGTCTGATATCTTTCTAGATAATGTACATTCTCCATACATTGGCTAGGTTCAGGCAGTGTGGGGGACAAGGTCCACTTGTCTTGTAGGTAACCAACCACATCATTTAGACTACTACTTCTTTCTTCATACACAAAAGGTAAGAACAAAGACCTAGCTTTCAATGGCTCTGACAAGTTGTCTGTCTCATTCATAGCAGCAATGATTACACTGCCTTTAGGCAATGGTCTACCACGCACAGTACCTTCACGCATCAGAGTCAGGATACTAGCATGCAAGTCATCCCTTGATTTGTCTAGCTCATCAAAGAAGAAGATGCTAGGTGTATCCGACCACCATGCTGGCTTCAAGTACGTCAAGCTGTTGGTACTATCTAGATACTTAGGAAAACCCAAGACCTCGTCTTGTGTCTCATTTTGTAGCAGTATCTTTACTACAGGTAAGTCTAGTGCTTTACTGAGTTCATTCTGAATCCAGTAGGTCTTGCCTGAACTAGTCTTACCAACTAGCACAGGAACCTTAGAATCCTCAAGCCCAACTTGTTGTTGTAGCTTGAGTGCATCTAGTGCAATCTGTTTACTTATCATGTTTAACCTCCTTTAACATGGCAGCAATAAGGTTAGCAATGCGTAAGCTTTGCCTGTCCTTTCTTCCTGTCTTAATATATTGTAGTGTCTTGGATACATCTGCCAGGTTCTCTGGCACTTCTAGTTCTTGAAGTCTGTCTTCCATCCAGTCATTGAATGTTTCTGGCTGTTCAGTACTTTCTTCTGTAGTATCAGAACTATTAGTATCCGTAGTATTATCTGAGTTACTCATGGTAACACCTCCCTTGTTATAGTATTTAGTTTACATTGTGGAAAAAAAAAGAAAAGTAAGCACCTGATAGGATTACCAGGTGCTAAGAGTTAGAGAGTTAGCTTTGGATAAACAAATCAAATTGTTTGTTGTTAGCTTTGAGTTGCTCTGGTGTTGGATTATTCCCAGTTTTCACTCTATTGAATGTTAGATTTAGAACATTCACAAGTCTATATGCAAACTCGTTTATGTATGGAGTTTTATCTGAGATACTTCCAAAGTTTTTACTTAGATAACTAAGTCTACCAATTACTTTACGGCAGAGATTGTTATCCCAGATTTCTCTGGTAAGATTAAGAGACATGAATCTATCTGCTATGGTAGACTCATCAACATCTAAGACTTGAGAATAGCCTTGTGCAAGCATAGCTTGAACGTGAGACCAACCTGCATCTGTGAATTGATGAGAGTCATAGAGAGTTCCATCTTGTCTTTTGGCTTGACAAGGCTGAACATACTTATGTTCTCCTTTTAGGTATTTGTACATGATATTCAATATATCATGTGCAAATTTAACACTGGGTACTACCGGTTGTTCTAAATCTATTGATTTGAACTCTGGTACTCCATTGTCAAATCTAGATACCAATTTGATAGTCATTGGGATATCCAGAATAGAAAACTTATTGTCATTGAATTTATAGGTATCAATGATAGAACCTTTGAATACTTGATTACTCATAGTAACCTCCTGAAATTTGGAATATACACAAGCTGATTGCCAGCAAGGTACGCAGCTGAACAGCAATCAGCCTAGGAAGTTAGCACATACTAGAGAACGAAGACGATACCTCTGAGTAATCTCCTAGTTGCCCAATGACTAGTAGATACTCGGAGTGACAACAACATTGTCTCCTCGTATCTACTTGTACTGCTAAAAAGTTTTTACTAGTACTACTAGTAAAAACGAGTAAGAACAGCGTTCTTACTAATTAATCCCCCGGTGTAACGCCCCACACCCCCCATATATATAATAATATTGTCCAAGTTTTTACACGTTATTCTCCATTTGTGCACACATGTAGCCCAATATACATGTATATACACCCAGTTTTACCCATTTTATACCCACTAGCACAGTCTAGTAAATGTATAATAATATCAGTAGGTTACGTCACGGCACATGTTATACCCACTAGTATACTACTAGTATACATGTTATTACTACAAGTGTATACCTAATATATACTTTATAGTATATATTATAGTATAATCTACGTGTTTTATACTAGTGCTTGACTTTTACTGTTCTGAACTATATATATTATAAGGACATGCAACACCAGGACTACGAGCAACTTAAGGCATACACGTACAAACGTGCTAGTATGTATGACTTTAGCTACCAAGATGCAGAAGATATACTCCATGATGCCCTGTTAGACCAATTAGAATCCGGGCTTGACATTTACAAACTTATATGGAAACATATTGGTAAGCACAGAGAACGTAGGCACAGAGAAGGTAAAAGACAAATAAGCATGACACACTTTGAAAATAAGGGGGAAGTATGAATAAAACATTACAGAATCTATTCCCAGACATTCCTGTATATGAAAACAAAATAGTTAAGTTTTTAGAGGTATGTTACAGCCTAGCCTGGTCATACAGAGCAGCTGGTAAAGAACTACAAATAAACCACAAAACAGTAAAAAACATATTAGACAGTATAAAAAATACACCACAATATCACACGTTTATGGGTAAGTTAGAAGTACAGATTAAAAATTTTGCTGACCCAAAATTTTCCCACACAGTATTTGACAGATATGAACAGCAACTAGCTGATATAGAAACTAGAATAAAACGTGCAGACAAACAAAATGATAAGGCACAATCTCTGCAATTATTAAAATTAAAACAGACTATATTAAAAGACCAACTAAGAGCAAGTATGGTAGCAGCTAGAGATAAAGAAGAAATAGCTACTGTACATGATGCTATATCTAGTCTGTCAGAAACAGCTTGGGAGGAAATGAATGAAAAAGTCCAATGAACAACTACCTGGCTCTGATAATGTGTTAGACCAAATAAACGGACCCAGCAATAGATATTTACCTGCTTGGGTAGCCGTTGAAGGTACAGACATAAATATAAAGAGAACTGTTAAAAAAAGAGTTAGGAAGATAGCAAATGAGAAAAGAACACAAAAATCCTAAAGGTGGACTTACTGCAAAAGGTAGGGCATACTTTAAGAGAAAAGAAGGAGCTAATCTAAAGGCTCCTGTTAAATCTGGCACAAATCCAAGACGTGTTAGTTTTGCAGCTAGGTTTGCTGGTATGAAAGGACCTATGAAAGATAGTAAAGGTCGTCCTACTAGAAAAGCACTAGCACTCAAAGCTTGGGGCTTTGGTAGTGTTGAAGCAGCAAGAGCGTTTGCAGCTAGACACAAAAAGAAAAAATAAGGAGTATTTATTATGCCAATGGGTAAAGGAACATACGGGAGTAAAAGAGGGAGACCACCAAAGAAAAAAATGGGACCTAGTATGAAAGGAAGAAAAGGTCCAGGTGACATGTTTAAAAAAGCTAAAAAGAAAAAGAAGTAAGGAGTTAATTATGATGAAAAAGAAAACAGGTTCAGGTAGCTCGTATAAAAGAACTAAAACGATGGGAGCAAAAGCCGGAGCAAAAGCTTCTAGTAAAAAAACATACGGAAAAGGTAAACCACCAGCAAACAGAAATAAAGGTACTAAAATAGCTATGGCACCAAAGAAAATGGCTAGAGGTGCTGTAGGTCCTCGTGGTAAAAACATGAAAAAGAGTTACGGGAGATAATCATGATGAAACCAAAAAGTAAAAATAAAAAAAAGAAAAACATTGCAGGTAAACTCATGGGTGGTAGAGGTGGTGCTAAACCAACTGGCAAAATGGGTGCAACTAAAAAACCTAAAAAATCTGGTGCTAAAAAAGGTGGTATGATGGGTGGACTTACAAAAAAACAAAAAACACTACCACTAGAATTACAAAAGAAAATTAAACAAAAAAAATATAGGATGGCTTAATTATGGCTTACGGTAAAAGAATGGTTACAGGTTCATTAGGTAAAGCAATATCTGGTGCAATGCAAAAGAAGAAAGAAAAGAAAAAGAAAAAAGCAAAGACTATGACAGCTAAAAGAGGTAAAAAATAATGCCAACTTGGCTAATTAAAATAATACCTACTATAGCTAATTTCTTGTTTGGGTGGTTAACAAAACGCAAACAAGATAAACTAGCCTTAGAAAACAAAGCTCTTAAACACGAGCTTTGGGTAAAGACAATGGAGTTACAAGCAAAAAAAGATGCAAATAAAACAATTAATAATCCTACTGATTATCTTAATAAGCCTTAGTTCTTGTTCAATACTTAGTAGTAAAGTTAAATTTATAAAACCTGAATGTCCTGTAGCTCCTGATTGCACTGACGATTCAAACAAGATTAGATGCTGGGCATACCAGAAACAACATTACAAGGCATGTATTGAATTACACAATAAAGCCTGGGATAAATTAAACACATATTAACCATAAGGCATGGAGAAAAAGCCTCTCATAGTTCATGAGTTACAAGAACAGGGAGGTAGATATGAGAAATATTAGAGCTGCCCAACTGAGAGTATATCAGAGGGCTCAAAGGAAAAAAAGAAATTTATGTTCATTCATCAAATTAAGTTATTGCTAGATAGGTTGTGGCAAAGCCAAGGAGACTCGGCACGCCAACACAACCTGTTTAGTAGGATAAATATATTACATATAATAATACAAACGTTATTGTTTGGAGTTATAACAATTATATGATAAGAGACTGGTGGTACAAAGATGAAAAGATGTTAGCGTTATGGAACAAGATACATAACATGACATCTGAGGAGTTTGCCAACCTTGATAAAAAAGTTAAAGCAGAGCTTCAATACTGGTATGGCAACCTTTTCTTCTTTAAACCGTACCCTGCACAAAAGCCCATTGTGGACGATAGTCACTTTAGTGTGTATGTACACGGTAATAATAGCAGTGGTAAGTCTTATTGTTGTGCTGCTGCAACAGCTTATAACGTAATAGGTTGGCACCCGAATCATACTATAGAAAAACCTAAATATGGAAATAGAATAATCTGGGCATTTAGTCCTTCATTTGACATTCAAAGAACTTCAAGTCAGGTCCATTTGTTCTCAACTGATACGCCTAATGACATAGGACTATTGCCTTCTATAGAGAGTATTGAGAAACGAGGTGGTAAAGTAGCTTGGGGTAAAAACAGATGTTTAGACTTTGTTAGATTTTGGGATGGCACAGTCTTAGAATTTAAGTCTGCAGAAATGAAAACACAAAACCTACAAGCATCTGGTATTGATTATTGCTGGTTTGATGAGTGTCCTTCTCAAACTATGCATGATGAGATTCTTGCTAGGTTGTTAAGAAAATCTGGTAAAATGATTATGAGTTTTATTGTAGAAGATGCTACTAGTAATTATATAGTACAAGATATATATGATAGAAATGAACAAGATGAAGATACAGCATTTCACTTTATAGATGTATATGACAACTTATCTTTAGAAAAAGAAGAGATAGAAAGATACAAGAAAAGGTTTACTGAATCAGCTATGCACTGGAGATTTAGTGATGGTGGTAAGTTTCAGTTACAACCAAAAGGTGCATTAGTATATCCTGATTTTTGTGAACAACATGCAGTTGATGACTTAGTAGACCAATATGACCCGTTAAGAACACTATGGAGAAGTTGGGATATGGGATTTGTAAGACCTGCATGTGTAGGTTTTCAGATTGACAAGTATGGTAGAAAGAATGTATTATTTAGTATGATGGGACATAATGTTCAATTAACAGATTTTATAGATGAGGTGGAAAGTTATTGTAATGAAATATTACCTAAAGTTGTTGAAAAAATGGATATTCTCCCACATGATGCTAATAGAAAATATGATGTATCTGTTAACAGTGCTCTTGATATATTTAATAATAAAAAATTAAAAGCAGATACCATATATGTAAAAAGAGATATGTCACATGCACAAGTTAATGATGAGTTAAAAAAATTTACAAAAGGAGAACCCATGCTTAGGTTTGATTCTAAGCATTGTAGTTTACTCATGCAATGCTTATCTGGATATACTAGAAATGAAAAAACTGGCAATCCTAGAAAAGATAATTACTACGAGCATGTGTCAGACGCATTTAAACTAGGATGTTTTTATGTGTCTAAGAAACTGATGAATCAACAAACAACGGCTCCAAAAGAGCCTACATATTTTGGTTTACAGTTTGGAGATGATAATGAAAGAATCAGACATATTAAAGTATTTTAACTTTATAGAAAGAGAAGCTGAAGAAGGGTTTGTTGCTGTTAGAAAAGACTGGCAAGAAAACTTAAAGTTTTATATGGATGAATACCAGTTTGAAAATAAACTATCTTGGCAAACAAAAATTAAAGACCCTATAGTAGACAACTTAATAGTCCGTATGACTAACTTTTTTGTTAGAATACTAATGTCTAGTGACAATAAATATTTTACTATAGAACATCCTAATCCAGCTGTAAAAGCTGGATTGTCAAAACTTGTAGAAGCTGTATTAAAAACTAATAAGTTTCCTATGATTTTTGGTGATGCATTAAAAATGGCTTTATTAACAAGTCCATATATAACAAAAGTAAATTATAATTATAAATCAGAAAGCTATCCTACATATGACCCAGATAGTGGTGAATATGGTACAACAGATAGCATTGTTGGCAAAACAGAAATACACAATGTTGACCCTATGAATATGCGTTTAGACCCTGTAGGTAATATGTATATCATAGAAAAGAAAGAGGTTGATGTAGGTGATTTCGTAAGTATGGCTGAAGTAAACGGTTGGAAAAACGGAGAAAAAGTCATGCGTAACTTATACAGAAAAACTGATGGTGAGTATAGTCATAGACCTACAGTATCATTAGACTATGTATATAGTAAATGCTTAACAGATGATAAAGGAAAAATGCTAGATGAACATGTACACTTTATTATTGCTAATAAAGAATATGTCGTCTATTACGGTAAGAACATCTTACCAAAAGGTCAGTTCCCTTACATAGTAGGATTTCCTATGAAGGTGCTGAAAGGTAGATATGGTAGAGGGTACATAACAAAGCTTAGGTCTTTGTTAAGTTCTTATGTTGAATCAATGAACCTGTTACTTGACGCTTTTACTCTGAATACTTTAGGTGTATACGAAGTAGTAACTAATAATATAGAATCAGGTAAAGCTCACTTGTTTGGCTCGGTCGTACCAGGTAGGTTATATCCTGTAACATCAACAGGAACTATAAACCAAGTTTATAATAACTCGGTTAATCCCAATGCTACAAACCTTTTATTTGTACTTGATAGACTTATTCAAAATAGGTCGTTCCAAAACGAGTTCTTTCAAGGACAACCAACTAGTAAAGGCAGACCAACAGCTTCTGAGATAAGTCAGAAATCGCAAGAAACATCTGGTTTCTTTGCAGATATAGCTAATGAGATAGAGAGGTCTGTAATAGAACCTACTCTAGAATTAGTTCTACATACAGAGCTAATTTATATGAATGATATATCTCATTTTGACTACAGCAAATCCCTTGAAGATTCAGAAGCGTTAGATGTACTGAAAGTAATGAGTTTTAATGAGCGTATAGACGCTATAAAAGATTCTACACTTACAGTCAAGGGTATCTCTGGCAAAGTTCTGAAGATGACTAATTTTCAGAAGTTGATGCAGATTATCAATGTAATTGGTAACATGCCTCAAGTTGCTCAGGCGTTAGACCCAATCAAATTCGTACAAAGAATATTTGAATCCTTTGATGAAAATCCAGAGGATATCATAAACATGGATATGTTGAAAGGTCAAGGTGGACCTGGTGCAATGCCAACGGGTGCAGAGGGAGCTTCACCAGCTCAACCTCAATCACCAGAACAAATTATGGAGGTATTAAACAATGTCAGAAGAAACGAAACAGAATAATTCTGTTGAAGAACAAGCAGATGACAGAATCCAAATTAAACCAAAGGATGCAGCTGAACAGTTGTTACCAGGTGGAAAATCTGTTAATGAGATGTCTAATGAAGAGATGGCTCAGTATACTGCTAACATGGCTAAAGCAGATAGATTGTATGCAAAACATACAGATGGTCTAGCTGATTTAGACAGAGAAGTCTTTGATGCTTTACTTCTTGCGAGTGACCAAAGTCAGGCTGTAGAGGAACGTTTTAAATCTACTGTAAGTAAATTTGAAGCTATCAAAAACCCTGAATCTGAGGACAAGAAGGATGATAAAGTAGAAGAGAAAAAAGAAGTTCCCCCACAAGGGAATATGGAGACAACTGGTAGAACTCCCAGTAATCCAATAAATAAACTGGAACCTGAGAATGATGCTCCTCTTGGAGATGACCAAGATTACTTTGACTTTATGTTAAAGAGGTATCGTCAGCAGACTACAGTTAAAAGAAAAGAAACAATAAATTAATAACTAGGAGGAAAAAGTTATGCCACAAGGAGCAGTTAGTTTTCTTAATGAATCCGATAGACTTGCCAAGTTAAAAATGGACAGTGATATTAGATTCGTTGCAGGAAACATGATGCAATTCAGAAACTTGTCAAAACCAATTCAAGCATTTGGTAGAAACAAAGGTTCAACAATTGAAATTGAAAAATATCAGAAGTTAACAAAAGCTACTGGTACTATTTCAGAACTTCAATCATTACCTATGAACAAACCTAATGTTGGATTTGTACAGGTTACTGTAGCAGAGTATGGTAATGGTGTATCATACACTAAAAAATCACAAACATTAGCAGAATATTCTGTAGATGAAACTCTTAAAAAGATATTAGCTATGAACGTAGCTGAATCTATGGACCAGGTTGCTGGTACAGAGTTTCAAAACTCAGATGTATTCTACACACCAACATCAACAACAGCAGGAACATTAGATAAAGATGGGACTGTGAGTACAAGTGCTGGAGCAGCAATTACTTCTGCACATATTAGAGACATAATCAGAAATCTAAAAACTGATAATGTACCAAAATGGGATGGAAATTCTTACTTAGGAATCTTCTCTCCTTTTGCAATGGCTAAACTGTTTGAAGACACAGCAGCTGGAAGCATTGTAGACTTACACAAATATGACCAACCAGAGAACTTAATCAATGGTGAAATTGGTCAATACTTTGGAATGAGAATGGTAGAAGAGAACAACGTTCTTTCTAACACAATCGGTGGGTCAGCACACAATGGTGAAGCTATCATCTGTGGCTTTGAGCCAGTAGTTGAAGCTCTTGTAGAACCAGAATCTACTATGGTAGAAAACTGGGACTTCAACAGATTCACAGGTATTGCATGGAACGCATTGACAGGGTTCAAGAAAGTTTGGACTAATTCATCTGACAATGAGTATCACTTAGTTAGAATTCATTCTAACGATTAGGAGGTAAAATAACATGGCTTTTAATAGTAAAGTACAATTTGCTATGATTCCAGTATCAGCTGACCTTGATGGAACAGCTGGTGATGATTTTACCTTTAAGGTGAATCATCCTATGATTATTCATAGATTTGAATTTATAGTACAAACTGCAGTTGTAGCTACGTCTACTGCACCAGTAGTATCATTAGATTTTACTGACACAGTAGGC
>CESK01039716.1_pt1 | contig 10397 bp, 18 predicted proteins | sample 531091 | NCBI WGS metagenome assembly CESK01 (sample SAMEA2621271, study PRJEB7988) | marine metagenome | biome: marine biome (ENVO:00000447); feature: surface water layer (ENVO:00002042); material: "saline water (ENVO:00002010), including plankton (ENVO:xxxxxxxx)" | depth 5 m
ATATAGATGTTGCAAATTTTAAGTTGTATGGCCTTGTCAAATAATATCAAACAACAAGATTGAAAACATAAGAAAGATAGTATAAATACATGGCAACAAAAGAAGAACTACAAACCCAAGCCGACGCAGAAATAGAAGCTGCAAAGCCAATGTATAAGCAAGTCAATAATGAAAGACTTGAATTTACTGACGCTGACTACGATCAAGCAAAAATTGATCTAGGTAATTCAAAATGGGAAACACAACAATTTGGGTATATTTCTGCAAGACAAGAAAGTTATCCTGCATTGTCAGAACAATGGGATATGCTTTACCATGATATGACTTCGGGCAAAGGCGATAAAACGGGTGAGTGGTACAAAGCTATCAAAAAAATAAAAGACGATAATCCTAAACCAGAGTAATGAGCAATCCTAACGGATTTACTCAAAAAGAATTATTGTTAGAAGTAATTGCTAATCAAAAAAATTTTGATGAAAAATTATCTGAAATACATCAACGCATAAATCAAAGACCAACACGGTCAGAAATAACAGGGTGGCTAATAGCAGTCGCAAGTTTAGGTGCAATTATAAATAGTATAATGTCTTAGTGCTGACAAGATATTTAAAAAATTTTAACACGATATGTAGAATAATTTTAGTAGGTTTACTAATCTTTCCTATGCCAGTTATGGCAAACAGTACAATAACAACAACAGAAAGTTTTGACGAAAATGGTTGGACTTCTGTTATTTCTTACGATAGTGGTGGCGCGTCTAATGCAGTTACTAATAATTATGCAGGAACACATCTTTGCAATGACTACTGTCTTGAATACAATCAAGGATCTGGAACAGGTTACACATTAAGATTATGGTGGTCACAGACAACAGTTAGCACATTTGCAGTTGATTTAAGTGGTTTGAACAATGATTGGGATATTAAGTTTTTATATACTGATGACACAGACAGTGGTTGGTTATCACAAACGTTTACTGCAAATAAACCAGACGATAATCCATTTTGGCAAGATCTTGAATATAGTTACACAGAAACAAGTAACAAATATATAAAAGAAGTTAATTTTAACTTTTATGCAGATTATTTGGGTTTGGACGATATAGCTATAACGTATATTGATCCTAATCCAACTACTACAACAACAAGCAGTACAACAACAAGCAGTACAACTACCACTACAACTACAACTACAACAACTACAACTACTACAACTACAACAACTACTACTACAACAGTGCCACCTACAACAACTACAACTTCTACTACAACAACTACAACAACTTTGCCACCAAAACCAGAGCCAGATCCAGAGCCACCACCTACAACAACTACAACACTGCCACCAGTAGTTGTAATTATTGACGGTGAGGAAGAAGAATATACACAAATTGAAGTTTCTGACGGAACTGTTGAGCGGGACATGGAAAGATCAGAAAACGAAAAGGCGTATGGGTGCTATATGACAAACATACAAATTGAGCGGGGGGACTGTTTTGACATTGATGAAGAAATATATGACGAAGAAATTATAGTATTAGAAGATGACAGAAAAACAGAATATACCGAAGAAGAACTTTTTGAAGATGATTATCTGGTATTTGAATTGGAAGATGATGATGAATATGAAGATCCTATTGATGAATTTGAAGAACTGGAAGATGAAGAATTAATTGATCTTGAAATTCTTAATGATGAAATAATATTTGAAATAGAAGAAGATCTTGAACTTACAGAAGATGAAAAAGAAGAATTAATTGAAATAATTAAAGAATTACAAACGCTTGAATTAGAAGAATTTATTTTTGAAGAAGATATTTTTATTCTTGATGAAGAAATAATTATTGATGACCAAGTAATTATAGAATTAGATGATGACAAAATTTTTGATACTGAAGAAATTGATGAAGAAATAATAATTATTTTAGAAGAAGATGAAATAATTGTAGAAGAAATAATTGAAGAAAAAATAGAACAAGTAATTGAAGAAGTTTTACCACAAGAAATCACAGTTGAAGAATATGAAGAAATAGTAGATAAAGAAACAGAAGATTTAACAGAAGAAGAAGTTGTAGTTGTAATTGAAGTAGCTGAACAAGTTATTGAAGAAATTGTAGAAATAGAAGAAATAGTTGAAATACTTGATCAAGAAGAATTAGAAGAATTAACAGAAGAAGAACTTACTGAATATGAAGAAGAAGTAGAAGAACAAATTATTGAAGCAGTAAAAGAATTACCAGTAGAAGAACAAGTAGCAGTTGTGCAAGAAGTTGCCAAAGTTTCTGTACAAAACTTGGCAGTTGCAGATAAACAAACACAGACTGTTGTACAAGCAGTTGTAACAGAAGTTGTACAAACAGAAGTTATAGAAACATTAGACGAAACACAAAAAGAAGCAGTGGCAGAAGTGTTAAATGTACAAGATACAGAAGATGTAGCAATAATTGCAGAAAATACAGAAGATGATCAAAACATTGCAATTGCAGTTAATGAGTATGTTGAACGTGCAACAGATAACGCAGATGTAGAAGATTATTCAATTGCGAACGTAATTGTTGAAGTACAGGTAGAACAGTTTTTTGCAGATCCATTAGGACAGATCACGGATATTGACTTAACAAATATAGTATTATCAGATATTGGTGATGATATGGCGCAAGCTACTAAAGACAACGCAAAGAAAACTGTTGTACCAGTAATTATTGTTAGTCAAATCATTGCAACACCATTTACAAGAAGATTTTAATGAAAAAGATTATTGATTACGCAAAAAAAATAGCAAAAGAAGCAACTGCACAGATTTTTACGGCACTGGGTTTTTTTCTTAGTTGGTTTCTACTTACAGGAAGCGCAAAAGACGTTGTAGGTATTATGATCCTAGTTAGTTTTGCTTTATGGTTTGCAACAATAAATTTCAGAAAGTAAGAAAAAAGTCGTTGATCGTCACTAGACTGATCACAACAACTAGGGCTTTATGACAAAAACGTTTGACGATTTTATTGATAAAAAACGCAAAAAATTACCAAATCGTGCTTACGAACTTAAATATCCAGAAAATATTGATTTAATTTGTGATTTATTAAAACAATGTCATAAAAAACGCACATCTACCATGTGGTCATTGTATTCGTACAGGTCAGTGGCAGAATACATGTATTATGGCCTTAAAATGCAGGAAATCAGCTTAGAGGGACTTCGTAAGGCCATTTCTAGGATAGCAAAGGCAAATAACCTTGAACTTTGAAGAATTTATAAAAACTAAGCAGGATCAGAAGCCACATGATACTGAACACCCAAAAGGTTTTAAACCCGGTGTTGAATTTAACGGTAATAAAGGTCAAATAACAACAAAAGGCATTGCTGATCGTGCTGATTTAGATTGGGACGATTGGATTGATTATTGGCTTGGTAAAAACGCAAGCAAAACGTTTTATGTAAAAAAAGACGAAGCAGTAAATTTTCGTGTTTGGGACGCTTGGGGTAAAAATCCAGTTACAGGCGAAACAGAGCCAACAAAATTTTACTATTTTAAAACAAACTTGTATTCAAGGGAAACAACAGTTCCAGATGAAGATATTAAGATATTAAGCAACAAAATTAGTAAGATAAAACCAAAACCACGATCAAAAGTAAAAGTTCATGAAAGTTGTCTAGTTGTGGCGCTAGCTGACTGGCAAATTGGTAAAATTTCAACTGAAATAGCAGTTGACGAATATTTTAAATCTATCTATGCAATTAAAGATAATCTAAAAGAATTACGTAAAAAACACAAAATAGAAAAATTAGTAATCACGGGCATGGGTGATTTATTAGAAAATACATGTAACTACTTCCCAATGCAACTTTTTGAAACGATTTATGACAATCGCCAGCAAATGAAGATAGCTAGACGCATGTTAACAAAGACAGTAGAAATATTAGCACCTTTGTTTGCTGACGTGCTAATAATTTGTTCAGCGGGAAATCATGGTGAACGCCGTCAAAACGGTAGAGCTAACACCACCTTTGGTGACAATGCTGATCTTGAATTGTTTGAAAATGTAAGTGAAATATTTAATAAAGCAGAAGCATTTAAACATGTTAAATGGATCATACCAGAAAACAGTTTGACGTTGTCAGTTCAAGTTTTGCCAAATACAGTGCTTAGTGTGGCGCATGGTCATCAATGTCGTTATGGCCAAAATGCACAAGCTAAAGTTGTAAATTGGTTTACAAAAATGGCAAGTCAAAAAACAAAAGGTGAAATGTATGATACAGACGTTTTATTAGTTGGTCATTTTCATCATCATTTTTCTGTTGAAGTAGATACACGTTTAATTATGGGGTGTACGTCACAAGATCATAGTGGACAACAATGGTTTGCAGAACAAGGTGGTGGCAGTGCATTAGCTGGTACAACTACATTTGTAATGCACAACAAAGAACAACGTAAGTGGTCTGATATTAATATATATTAAGGAAAGGTTTTATGAATATAATAACAAGACAAGATTGGGGTGCTAAAAATCCAAAAAGTAGATTTAGCAAACTCAAAGAAGTAAAAGGTTTAGTAGTGCATTGGTCAGCTTATCCAGTAGCACTTGACGTAGAAGAAGAAAAAGCACAAGTTAGACAAATACAAGCATTACATCAAAATGATCGTAATTGGAACGATATTGCATACAATTTTTGCGTAGGTAACAGTGGTAACTTATATGAAGCACGTGGCATGGATAATAGAAGTGCGGCGCAAGGTGGTAACACACGTGAAGAAGTTAATTACAACAATGCACATTTTTATGCAGTTTGTTGGCTAGGTGGATCAAAACCAGACGATCAACCAAGCAAAGAAGCAGTAATGGCAGTTAAAGAACTTTGGAAAGAAGTAAATGGTGATTTAAGGCCACATAGCAGTTTTAAATCAACAAATTGTCCCGGTGACGCTTGGCGTAAATGGATAGACGGTAGGTTAACATTTGTGCCAAAACAAGTTGAAGCAAAAGAAACTGTGGAAAAAGTTGCAAGATTTACTGTAATGAAAAAAGGCGATCGTGGACAAAACGTTGAAGAATTACAAATTATGTTAAATATGATTAGTAAAACACAACTTGTTGTGGACGGTGACTTTGGTGCAAAAACTAAAGCAAGTGTTATCAGCTTTCAAAAGAAGAATAAATTAGCAGTTGACGGTATTGTTGGTCAAATGACTTACGCAAAGTTAATTGAAGTCAACAGGGCTAAAATAGGAACAACGAAAGGAAAGTATAAAATTGAGTAAAGCAACAACAAAAACGGATTGGAAAGCATATTGGAAGTTTATGTTTGCAAAAGCATTTCGCACTGGCTTACAAAGTGGGATCAGTTTATTCTTAGCAAATTCCAGCGGGATCATTTCTGCTGATATGATTGAACTTATTGGGGTGGCCTTTATGTCAAGTTTCGTCACGGTTATTCAACACGCGCTTGAACAATATAAGCCAAAACAAACATTTTAATACATAGCTAACGCAACAAAAGAAAATGGGACGTAGGTTATACGTCCCATTTTTATCATCTAATAAGGGTATTTATAGTTGATTTTTTAATAATACTACAATTTTTTTTATAAATGACACACAGACGCTAATTATCTGCTAAATTCTAAGTAATACATAGAAAGGGTATTTTATGCAAGCAACAGAAACAGACTACATCATAATTTTTTATGGCATGGTCTTATTACTATTAATGATCGGATTATTAGCTGAAGTGGCAGTTTGGATCGCAAACAAACTTGGCTACAAAGATCCAGATCCAACAGACTTCATAGCAAGGTTAGAAGCTGGTGAAGTGTTGCACAAAGACAATATATTTGGTTAATGCCTTTAAGGCCACAAGTATTTCGTTTTGTTTGTCCAACATGTACGTCTTTATTAGAAGTTACACATTTACGTTGGTCAAAAATAGCGTGTCTTTATTGTAAAGAAGAAATAAGAAATGATGAGGTGAAACTTATAAATGATGAAAAAATTTAAAGTTGATTTAATGGGAAGTATGTCTTTTTTTGCTAAAGACGAAGATCATGCGTTGAAGTTAGCAGAAGAAGATATAAAAATGACACACCCAAAATATAACATAGAGGTTTCAAACATAGTAAGAAAGGAAACACATGAGTGAAACAAAAATAATAATAAAGCAAGTTGCATTGAAAGGTGCAGTTGAATTATGTAAAAACAGTTTTAGTGTTGAAAGTGACATTAAAACGCAAGCTGATACGGTAACAAATATAGCAAGTTATTTTAACGATTGGTTGTTAAATGGTTACGAAGATCCAGCAATAATTGCAGTAGAAAGTGCTGGCATGAAAGCAGAAGTTAAGTCATCTACTGGCAATAATAATGAAGCAAGTGACGCACAAAAGAAATTTGTAAGGGATTTATTTGTTGAATTACCAGAAGAAGAAAAAGCAAAGTATGCAGATTTTGTTAATGCACAAAGCATGACATGGCAGTTTGCAAGTGAACATATACCAATGTTTCAAGAAATAATTAAAAAAGCAAAAGATAATAGTGGCAAAGCACCGTTCTAATGGATCTGTTGTTTCAGAACATTGAACAAGCAATTAGACATGTTCAAACTTTAGAACAAATACTTTATGTAGAACGTTTAGTTCTTAATAAAAGATTACAACTTGAAATGGAAGTAAAAAATGCAAAAGACTGAATACTTGTATTGGGTTAGCTGGTTAAAGATACGCTGGCCTAATACAAAAGCAAATGAAGAAGCTATAAAAAGTTTATATGCAGACTTTGAAATTTACAGTGATGAAGTGTTTGGTAAAACGCTTTTAGAATACTTTGATCAAGGTCATGACTTTTTAAATTGGTCAGATATAAAAAAAAGGTGCAGGGAACTACAAATTGAAGAATATAGTCAACATGCACAAAAAAAGGCCTTTGAAGAAAAAGCAAAAGAATATGAACTTGATAGGCCAACAGGGTTAGGGAACTACTTAAAAACGCAAGGTTGGAATAGTTTGGAAGAAGCTATTTTTTATACATCAAAGCGATTGTATAAAATGGGACAACTTTACAAACCAACGCAAGAAGCATTTGCAAAATATGCTGATCTTGACTTTAATGAAGCTACGGAACAAGGTTGGAAATTAGGTTTAGTAGATAGCATAACATGACAAGCAAATTCAATGTAGAAAGCGAAGTAACTTTTACAATTGTTCCACATTGGTTGCTTGAAGTTTGTACACCTATTGAAATAGCAACGTATATTGCACTTGGTAAATATGCAAACAACAAAACAAAAGAGTGTTGGCCAAGTGTTGCCACGATCAGTAAAGAAATAAATCGTGCTAAAAAAAATACAATAAAAGCACTGCAAGGCCTTGAACAAAAAGGTGCAATAGAAAAATACGCTAGAACTGACGAAAAAACTGGTCAACAAACTTCAAATCTTTATATATTAAAAATAAGTAAGGGGGGGTTACAAAAACGTAACACACCTAGTAACGAAATCGTGGTGGGGGATAGTAACGAAATCGTTACCCAAACTATACTTAGTAGAACTAGATATATAGAACTATATTCTAAGGAAGTCCAAGAAATGTATGTTGATACTGTAAAAGAAGTATGTGCAATGGATAAACCTACAAAAACACAATGGGGTAAAATTTATGCTTCTGCAAAACAGTTACACGAAGCTGGATATGTACCAGAAGACATACCACAAATAGCAGAAAATATAGTAAAAACTTATGGACTTAGCGCGTTAACACCACAAGGCATAGTTAATAATGTGCATTTATTAAGTGGTGCAAGAACTGCAACTGGCAAAGAAGTAACACAAAAATTAAACGAAAATCAACTTAAAAACTGGGCAAATGATAACTAACTGCATTTTGACGTATGTTTTAGTGTTAAACAACTTTGGATCTGCAAACACAAATACAATCTTTGATTTAACAAGTTGTAACAATTATGTGCCAGAAAGCAGTTATCAATATGCAACACTTCTTGTAGATTATTTTGATCAAGACAATATAGAAAACGCAGTAAAAATAATGTGGTGTGAAAGTCGCAACAAAACAGAAGCATACAGATACCAAGACCAAGACAGTGGACTTTTTCAAGTAATACCGTCAAGTTGGGGTTGGGTAAAACAAAATTATGACGTACCACATTGGGATTATCCGTTTGGTAAGACTTATGCGCAACACATACCAAGATATAACATACAAGTTGCTTCAATACTTGTTGAAGATATACATACAAGAAACCCATATTGGAAAGTGTTCAGTAGTTCACAATGGTGTTGGGTAAATACAGAAGCATGGATAAATAAATGGCAAAAAGAAGAATATGGATATTAGCGAAGAAATAGCAAGAAGATTTGATTTAGGTTTTTCTGAACACTATCTTGAAAAAGTAGAAACACCAGAATTTCCAGATTTTAGGGTTGGTATTCTTTTTGGATCGTCTGGATCTGGTAAAACCACCATTTTACAATCAATGGGTGACATTTCTTTGGATCAATACACAAATAAGGCCATTTGTGAACATTACGCTGACGCAGAAGAAGCAATACATTATTTAAAAAATGTTGGTTTAAATAGTACGCCAACATGGATCAGACCAATTGACACACTAAGCATGGGTGAACAATATCGTGCAAAACTTGCATTAACGTTTTCTAAGCAACGTGATCTATACTTAATAGACGAATTTACAAGTGTCTTAGATCGTGTAACTGCAAAATCCATTTGTTTTAGCATAAACAAAGGGTTTACAGATAAAAAGATGATCTTTGCAACACCAAATGAAGATGTTACGCAGTGGCTTGAAGCAGATTGGATTTATGACGTTGAGAACAAAAAGTTTGTAGATCAAACGTTAAATCTTAACGTCAATATCCGTATAGAACGTGGACACTATTCAGAGTGGGAAAAATTTAAGCAACATCACTATTTGGCAGACAACATAAACAGATCATCAATAATTTACTTAGCTTACGTAGATGACAAACTTGCAGGGTTTGACGCAGTAAACAATCAAATTGGACGTGATACGCCTAATTCAAAACGTGAACACCGTCTTGTTGTACTGCCTAAATATCAAGGTCTTGGGCTTGGATCATATCTTTCAAACACGATAGGTTATTTATACACAAAGTATGGTTGGCGATATTTTTCTAAAACTAGCAATGTAATGCTTGGCGAATATAGGCAAAACCGTACAGATTGGAAACCAACCGTAACAAATCTTAAAAAGCGAACACAGGCAAAAAAACAAAGTGGATTTACCAACTGGAACGTAAACGTTTCAAGATTATGTTATTCGCACGAATATCACTATGAATACGATCAACAAATGGAAGATAGGTTAAAACTACATGGACTTGATCTTGATAAGAAGATTGTTGACAGATAAATGGTACATTTGCAGATAAAGCCAAACGTCTTTGACTGCGCAGTGTGTCATACGCCTTGTAATAGTGAGAGTGCTAAACAAAATATATTTCAAATAAATCATACTTGGGGGGATAAAGCAGAAGAAATACTTATGTTTCATATTAATAAAAAAGGCAGATATAGAGCAAGAAGAACTACATTAGGCCATAAATTTCCAGATCTAACACTTTACGATCAAAATAGAAACAAAGTAAGTTTTGTAGAAGTAAAAATGGTTAGTAGCACCTTTATGAAGATCCAAGATAAATTACCAGAAGCTAATATAACACCGTCTGAATTAGTTGTTTTAAATAACAGTGCAATATTAAAATATAGGCAGATAGCTAAAACTTACAATATTCCTATTTACATTGTGTTCTTTGTAGCAAATAGACCATGTATTGCGCAAGGATCAGAATACAAAGTTTATTACCAAGACTATGACGTTATATACAATATTTACAAAGATCAAAAAGAACAAAGATCATTTACAAGAAAAACAGTTAAGGGCGATATAGATCAACAAGGTAATATACAAAATCCGTTATTAAAGGTGCATTTCAGTATAAATGAGCTGATCCCATACGAATTATGACAAAAATAATGTGATAAAGGGAATATGACTATAATTACATGAATACAATTAAAGGTATGTGCATGGCTAACAAAGGTTATGAAGAAGTTAATAATTTAATTAGAAACGTTGTAGGTTTCGTTGATTGGTTAGTGGACGTTGAGCCAGTAGAAGAATACGATAACGAAGATCATGGACACTTAGGTGGCATGAACTTTACAATCTTATGGACTAATGGCGATAAAACAAGATTTAACATAAGGTACAACTATCAAGGCAACTTTGATGTACAACTTAACAATATAGCTGGATATAAATCTGTTTTGCTACAAGTAGAAAAAGATATGCCACGTGAAGCATTGTTGTCTGTTCTAATAACAATGTATTCAGAAATAAATGAACAAAC
>CESK01042409.1_pt1 | contig 10368 bp, 9 predicted proteins | sample 531091 | NCBI WGS metagenome assembly CESK01 (sample SAMEA2621271, study PRJEB7988) | marine metagenome | biome: marine biome (ENVO:00000447); feature: surface water layer (ENVO:00002042); material: "saline water (ENVO:00002010), including plankton (ENVO:xxxxxxxx)" | depth 5 m
CGCTCAGACTACCCACAAGCCCCTGTGGTGACCATAGACGTACCCCTGTGGCCTAAAAAAGACAGAGAGCGTTACGTGAGCGATAGGGTGGCCTTACACCAGTCTGCACAAATATCCTTTGATCTTGGCGAGGAACTGCCCGAATGCAGTGATGAAGACAGATGGAGGCGTGGAGAGGCGTGGGCTGTAAAAAAGAAGGGCAACAAAAGAGCCTTGAGGGTTTTTGAAACAGAGGAATTAGCACACGGATTTGTTGGGGGTCATGAAGCCCTTGGCAATGACGGAAAGGTTTTGGAGATAGAACACCGTGAAGGTGAATATGTCCGATGCAAGGGCAACTACTGCGGTGTTGCCACATTTTGCTCACAGTATAGAGGAGATATAGAATGAGCAGTATTTGGGAGACCTTATCTAAAATCGATGTGTCAGAGCATACTGAAGAAAAGAATGGACTGACATATCTAAGCTGGGCTTGGGCATGGGGAAAGGTAAAGGACAGCTATCCCCAAGCTAAATATGTAAAGCGTATCTGGGATACAGAGTTGCCTTACACCAAGGATGACCAAGGCTTTGCCTATGTTGAAGTGACGGTAATTATTGGTGAGGAAGAACAAAGCGAATTGATGCCTGTTCTTGATTACAGAAATAAATCTGTAAAAAATCCAGACAGCTTTCAAGTCAACACGGCCTTGCAAAGATGCTTGGCAAAGTGTTGTGCCATGCATGGTCTGGGTCATTACATCTACGCTGGTGAAGACTTGCCACAAGGCGTGGAAGAGCCTGAGCCAAAAGAAACAAAAGAGTCTGAGCCAAAAGACACGGAGGAGCCTGAGCCATTTGTAGAGGGAAAATCAAAAGTAATCATTCACTCTGCCAACGGTGATCGTAAAGAGGCAGATGGGTATAAGTTGATAGCAGAGATATTTATTTCCTTCATACCCGATTGCAAAGATATAGAAACTCTTCGTGTATTCTGGGGCAATAACGAGGACGCCCTAGATGTTTTAAAGAAGGGTGATGATAAACTATATCAAAAAGTTCTAGGTAACTTTATTGAACATTCTGAAACTTTGAAGAAGGGAGAAGCGGCATGACTGAGTATCCACCATCCGGTGTCTTGTTTGCCAACAAGAAAAAAACAAAAGAGAACTCGCCTGATTACACAGGTAATCTGGAATTATCTGATGAGGTCGTCAATGACTTGGTTAGTCAGATGGAGAGGGGCGTAGACAAGCCAAAACTAAATATGGCTGGCTGGAAGAAGGTTGCCAAGAAAACTGGCGAAACATTCTTGTCTCTTCGCGGATCAAAGTTTGAGGAAAGAGGTGGGCAGTCTGGTGGCTACGCACCAAAGCCTAAGCCTATTGATGATGACATTCCGTTCTAAACGAGTTCGATCAAAGAAATATCTACAGACCTTGAGAGGAAGCCCCTGTTTGGTCTGTGGGTACGGCGCAGAGGCGCACCATATCATGTTCGCAGAGCCTAACGCCATGAGCATGAAAGTGGGAGACAACTGGTGTGTACCTCTGTGCCACTCCTGTCATATGAAACTGCATCATTACGGTGATGAAAGAACATGGTGGGATCTACAAGGGATAAACCCAATGGAATGGGCAAAATCCAACTGGGAGAAGTTTAATGAAGAATGCAAATGAAATGACCGTTGAAGAGTTTTCGCAACACCTAAAAGATATGAATGAAAAGATTAAAAACTTTCATTTGTATGGTGGTTCTAATGTTGGAAAGAGAACAGACCGTTCTTATGCCAATCAGAAACGAGGAAACTTTCACGGCGGCATAGGCCCAAGGAGTAAATACGATGGATAACGTGAGAGATGCAGCAATAAATTTTGAGGCTGTAAAGATATCCATGTCACAAGACAAGAATGGAATAACACTAAGATTATCTCTGCATCCTAACGAATGCCCACCCAGCTTGCATACTGACTGGGTTGGTTCGCGTTACATGGTTGCAATGGTCAAGCTGAACGATCAGGACGAGCCAGATATCCCCGATGAACAAAGAGAAATTAAGAAAATGATTGCAAGCGCAGGAATGCTGTGCAGGAACGATCATTTTGCAATTTTCCTTGGTGTCGATGGTGGGGAAGATGAGGTGGCTAACATGTTGAGGCAAAAGCTGGGCATAAAATCTAGGTCTGAGTTTAACAACAACTCAGAAGCAAGACAAAAATTCACAAACCTGATTGAGGAATTTGAAAAATGGAAAAAGCTAGAAACCCGAATGTAATTCCAGAGACACTGGACGTAAATCATTTGGCTGAGATGCTTGGCATGTCTAGGACTGCTTTGTTTAAGATAAGAAAGAACGATAGCACATTCCCAGAGCCAGCGTTCAAAAGCCCAAAGCGGTGGACACGATCACAGATTATGCAATGGCTAAACTATAAGGCCAACATAGTCGATGATGCTGAACAGGCTGGTAAAGAAGCCTATGGAAATGTCATTATTGAAAATAAATGATATTATTTGTATTTTAATGATTGACATTGTAAATGGGATGATTAACTATGATAGAGAATTACAAGAGCATTCAAGTTAAGTTGAAAGATTTGATAGATGAAATATGGAAACACCCTGAGATTTGTTTATCGGACAAACAGAGTTTGAGTGAGTTTGTAAGTAGCGTTCTTGAGGCTGAAAGCAACTTGAACAAATTAATATCATCTTTGGAAATGAAAGGACAAGAAGATGGCTGTAACGAAAAAGACTGGTAATGATACCGTAGAGATACACGCACTGAAGCAAGGTCGCATCACATTGCGTATGATTGGTCAAACACCATTGTACTTCAATTCGATGTCTGCCAAGTCAAAGCGTGATCTTTTAATTGGTGGCGGCAAGAAGACTGCCGCACAGAAGAAAGAGATCAAGCACAACCCTGAGCAAGAGTTTAGGGATAGTGTTTACACACAATCCAAAGGAGACACTTTACTTTGTTTTCCTGCGGCTGGTGTTAAACAGGCAATGGCTACTGCGGCACTGGAGACAGGTGGTATCACCAAGTCTAGTGTACAGCGTCTGATTTTCCTTCCACAAAGCCACATCAACATCTGGGGCAAGCCCTATTTGAAGATGGATGTGGTTCGTTCTGCTGACATGAACAAAACACCTGATGTACGGACAAGGGCATTTCTGCCTGAGTGGTGTGCAGAGGTTGAGATACGTTATGTAACCCCAACACTTGGGGGCATGGGCATTACGTCCTTGTTGCAGAATGCTGGAACCATATGTGGCATAGGTGACTTTCGCCAAGAAAAAGGCAAAGGTGGTTTTGGCACATGGACAGTATGCAGTGCTGAAGAAATGGGTGAGTTCCAAGGTATTTGGGATGAAATCACAAAAGAAAGTCGTGATGTCCAAGAGATGGCTATGCAACAGCCTGTGTGCTTTGATGAAGAAACAGCAGACCTTATGCAGTTGTTGCAGGAAGAGCGTCTACGCCGTGCGGCGTAACAAAGTGATGGGGGCGGTGAAAGCCGCCCTCTTCAAATGGTCACGGCGGTTGAGGTGAGGATTGATTTGTTTTGGTCAGGTGCGTTTCGTTTTGGTAGGTCGGTTTTGGTCGGTCACGGTCTGACGTGTTCAGGTGAGTTCTGGCGAGTCATGGTGGGTTCTGGCTTGGCGGTCTTGTTTGGGTTTGATCAGGTGCGTTACGTTCAGTCATGGCGGTCGGGGTTCGGTATGAATTGGTCAGTTCCGGTTAGGCGCGGTAAGTTTAGTTAAGTCGGTCAAGTCGGGGTCTGGCACGGTGAGTAGAGGTATGGTCTGTTATGACGGTTTCGGCATGGTCAGGTCTGGCAGGTTTAGTCGAGGTTGGTCACGGCGGTCTAGTTAATTAAGAAAGGAAAAGAAATGAGTAGATTTAATAAAGCTACAAAGCAGAGGATAATCGATGATTATCTTAATAAGACTGGCAGAAACATCTGTATTCCAGACGAACTTGTTGCATGGATGAAAACACAGCCTGATCATGAGGCCTATGATATCTTCACTTGGGATGATGAAGAGGCCGCACATGCTCATCGCGTAGATCAGGCTAGGCGTTTTATTAGTGGGCTTCGCATAACCATAAAGACTGAGATCATAGATAGTGAGGTCAGGGCTATCAAGGTGACTGAGTATCCTGCCTTTATATCCCCTCGCTCTACTAGGAAAGAGGGTGGTGGTTATGTGCCTTTCAATCCAGATGATGAGATGTCACAGTCGGAGTTACGCAAACAGGCTGGCATAGCATTGGCAGGATGGCTCAACAGGTATCGTGGATGTGCTGAAAATATCGGCTTGGACATGGATACTGTTGAAGAAATGGTCAGGGTGTTGCGTGATGAAAAAGAAGAAGCCGCGTAAAGAGCTTGGATACTATTGCTTCATAAGTCTAGAAAGCAATGATATGCCTTTGCCATTAAAATTTAAAATAATAGAAAACTTAGAAAAATTAGGGGTAGATTTAACCCCTAATTTTCACAGCAAGAACTGCAAGGTTTGTGAAAAGCCTTTCATATCCAAAAGATCGGATACCATGTACTGCTCAGATGCTTGCAATACTAGGTATCTTAGAGAAAAAAATAAATTCGACATATTTAAACTTGTTGATGAATACAGAATAAAAAATAAATAAAGTTACATATAACTTTTGTAGCCCCCTCATTGGGGCTACTTCACTCCTGCATTCCTCAGAATAATATTAGCCTTCTTTACAATCTCATTCATCTTCTCTCTGTATCTCTTTACAAGCATTTCTTTTTGCTCATCTGGGATGCGTGGATTGTTTTCAATCTTCTTTCTCTGTCTCATAAGCTGGTTTCTGGCATTGTTCAGTGCCTTGAGTTGCCCATAGATAGAAAGTTCTGTGGCATACTCTCTTCTAATTCTTTCTACCCTCTCCAGATCACCTAGTTGCCGTGCGTACTGCAACTCTTTACCCGCATACAACACCTTATCTCTGTTCTCTATGAACACTCCGACATCTTCGATTGCTGTTGGGTTCGTGAATAGCTTCCTGACAAACGGCAACTGCCTTGAGAGATCGCCCTCGTAGTCATCCTTCAGAGCGTCTACTACATTGCTTGGTGTGCTTGCCAAGCGATAGGCAAATGAACCTGCCGCACCTGTAAGATATCCAAAAATGTAATCTACAACATCAGGAGATATGTTAGCTAACCCCGGAGTTACCTCAGATCCACCAGTTAAATCATTTAAAGTCTTGGTGAAACCTTTTGATAATCCGCTTGTTGTTGTCCAGTGTGTCTGGCTGGATGGCTTTTGCAATCCAAACTGTGAGCCTTCTTTGTATATCGGAGATCCATCATAATCTCTGTTCACAAATAACGACATCGCGGGTTCAGCTACTGTGGGTACAGCAGTTATAAAATAGTCACCGATTTCATCAAACTCATTCACACCACCTATGGGACTTATAGACTCAAGAAGAGTTCCAAATATACTGCTTGATGCCTGACCTACGTTGTATTCACCTCTTTGATATCGGCTTATCGCTCTCCCCAGATTAACAGCAGAGTTTAACCCATATGCCGTTGGTATTTTTATATAACCCTCATCCGTGAGGCCAAGTGTGTCGATGATGATGTTATGCTCTAGAGTGTAGTCGCTAAGTTCATCGTAATCCTTCTTACCGTCCTCATCTTCGTCACCTGATACGAATGCGTTAAACTGATCTGCCAATATGCCAAACAGTATCATGCCGCCCCATAGCTTTCTGACTCTGGGTGACCTGATCAGGGTGTTATAAAGAGCAAAAGAACCCTGCACAGATGCATTATAGAACAGATAAAGAGCGTTCATCATGGCTCTGTTTTCGCCAGCCTTGGCAAAGTTGACCGTGATGTTTCTTGCCGCCTGAGCCGCCCTGTCCTTGCTAAAACCTGCTTCCTTCAAAGCGTTATATGTTGCTACACGCACACCATTTTCAACTGCGGTGTTTGCATCATCTATTAAAGATAAAAGAGATCCTGCCTTGCCAACAAAAAGTCTTTTAGCATTTCCTAACTTACCCTTTGCGGTCTCAGAAGATATTTCATCAAGCACATTTTTAATATTTCTAACCTGATCTTCTACAGTGTCGATCTGGTTGGTGGCGTTTTTGCCTCCATTCTCCATGAACTCCTGATAAATAACAGACCATTTATTATCTGGATCAAAGTTTTCTCCACGCTTTTCTCTTCTTATATGGTCTATGATACCTCGTATGGCATTAGGAGTGCCTAGAGTGATCTTCTTAGTCATTCCATCAAGGCCAGAGACATCAGCATACTGATTAACATTTATGATTGCAGTCTCAAGGTCTCTGGAGAAGTTAGTGAACAGAAACTCAGGGTTATATGTGGTGTTAATTGATGAAAGGTATCTGTTTAATGTGGTCAGGTGCCTGACAACAGAGCCACCCCTGTTGATGCCATCGCCATATGCACCCTTCATGGCTCTGGCTATACGATCATCATAGATAAATATCTTTACAGGATCTTTTACGCCATTGACTTTAACGCCAAGCACGTTGTCCTCGTTTCGCTTCGGCACCTCTGTAACCACCTCAGCAAAATCTTTTGTGTCTATATTTTCATCCTGAACAAGTTTCAGGAACGACTGACCGACTTTATTTCTTTCCCCGTTAATTACCGATGTCTGGTTCTGATGCATGGCAGTGGCTATGATATCTTCGGCATATTGTGTGCCTCTGCCAGCCGCTATTGCAGGGTCTTGCCTTTTTCTGCCGCCGTAAAGATCAGGCTGTTTTCTATTATAAACTCTTGCCAGATTTTGTGAGTCTTGCTCTATTTCCTCATCAGGATCAAGGTTGCCTCTCAAGGGAACGTAGAAATCAAAATCATACTCTTCAGCCATCAGACCGCCATCTCGTCTGGCATCGTTTGTGCTTTTTATTATTCTTCCTACAAAGTCCCTCACACCAAACATCAACTGTAGATTGTCAGCGTCAAGAGACTCCACCCAGTTTATGATGGCATCTGCCTCTGTGTTTGACATGCCTGATCCAAGACCTCTGCCAAACTTGTCCTGCACATACTGGTTACGCTCTTTTGCGTGAAGGGCGTACATATATGCGTCAGCTATGGCTAGGTTCTTGCCACTGCTCTTGATGGCATCCCTGAGAAAGTATGATCTTGGGGTCTTGCCCTCGGTCAACTCGGCAACTTTGCTGTCACTGATATCGATATTTTTTATGATATCTTTGACCTTGTTAAACAGATTCTTTGTATTTGTCTCCAGCTTGTAACCGATCACGCCGTGAGACAACTCTTCTCTCATATATGTGTCGAGTCCATCGCTTATACTGAAGCCAGCAGACCGCAGCTCATCCATTAATTTTCCTATGGGGAGCATCGCGTCTTGGTATTTTGTCAAGAAACGCTCAGAGTAAGCCTGTATCTCATCAGCTCTATCATCAGAAGCAAACTTCTTTGAAATGTTACCGATAACTTTTGACATATTGTTGTATGTAATTCGCTGATATGCATCATCAGACTCTTCAACCTGTGAATCAACAGACCTGTATGACGGAGGTCTGAACGGCACAGGCTCTGCCATGGCTGTTCTTCTGCTTCTGCTAACCTTTGCTCTTTCGTTTAATCCAAGAACTGGAAAAGCCGTGGTCACAGAATAAACAGGTATAGGTCTGCTAAATCCAAACTCTTGCAAGACACTTGGCTCTTCTACTATTCCGTAGTTCATCACCACCTTAAATGGTGGAGAGCCGTGAGATGGGTTTGTCCATATGAGATTTATATCCTTTTTACTGATAGACCTGAATGAGCCTTCAACAGTTCTGGTTCTGTCTCCACCTACGGTGCCAGCCTCTGATATTACATTTGGCCCATCAGTGTGTCCCTGCTTTGCCCAAGCAAAGAATGTCTGCTGTATAGCTGTCTCTATGTCTGGAAACTTTGAGTTATCAAGAAGCTCTTGTTCGTGGCCCCGCTCAAGTATGTGGCTCAAACCTCTGCCGCCGCCTGTCTCAAAGCTATGTTCTCCAGCAAACAACAAGACAGGAACCGGGCTACCATTATCTTTTATCACCCCGAACAATGACTCGAAGCCTTGTAGATTCTTGTCAGGAAACCTTTTAGGCGCAGATATTGTAGAGAACGTGTTGCCTACAGGTATCCCTGCTTCCACACCTCGCTCTGCTTGTTGGAAGCCAAGCACCTCTGGTGGGGGCGTTGCTCTTCTTCTGCTGTACTTGGGCAGGCTTTCAATAACCTCACCCACTCTGCCAAGCTGTTCTGTTTCTGCCTTTGTCAGATTGCCTATGGTAGGTTCATCTATAAGGAGCGGATCTCCTCTGGCAGGCTCTCCTCCAACTCTGCCGTAATCTCTGGGAGTTCGTCTGGATACGACAGCGCCAGATAGTTCTCCCTCGTTAATGGCAAGCTCAGGGCTTCTAAGGCTTCCACTATCGGATCCTTCCCAACTTGGTGGACGAAATCTTCCTTGGTCACCTGCTTCATTCATAACCTCCTGTCTGACCTGATCTATATCAATCAGACCTTTTCTATAATTATTCCATATATCATTTATGCGCTGCACGTTGTTTGGGTTTGATTTAAACGATGGTAAAAACAGACCCCTTACAGCCTCCCAAGTGATTGACTGCATCTCTCTTGGAAGAACACCTTTTCTTTGCGCTGCTCTTCTATGTGCCTCTACATATATAACGTATGTGCCTTTTAATCCGCTCACAGAGGAGTTCGCAGTTGCTCCAAACCAGTCTGGTAGTTTTTCTTGTTGCGCCTTGGTTGGTGCGGTTCCAAAGTTGTGATGAACCTCTGTTGATGCTCCACTAAGTGGCTTTAAATGTGCAGCGGCTACGGCGTGTGTGTCTGATGTAACATCACCTTCCAAAGACTCAGGGGCAATGATGTTGTTATAAAAATTTCTAACCTTATGACGATCACCCATTTCCAAAACAATAGAATCAGGATCTGATATGGCTAAACCGGCTTTTGTTACCTCTTTATTAGAACCCCAAGCAGCTCTTCTTTTTTTCCCATTTTTATTTCTGGCAAAACCAAGATCCTCACCATCTGGAGAGACAATTTGATATCCTCTGTCATTATAAGTTTCATCGTAAATGCGAATAAACATGGCCTCTAAAAGGGGCGCATTTTTATATTCAGATAATGGCATATTTCTGCCTCTCTGAAATATAATATTAAGCATTGGCTGATATTGATCTTTTGAAAATATTCTTCTTGCTGTTGCCAACATTTCTGGGGTTGGGACAATATCCATTTTTGTCATTTTTATATCTATGGTTCGCTCTGCCAGAGATACATTTTGATACCAGTCCTTTTGTGGGCTTAGTGCCGCCATCACACCAGCAACTTGCCTTACTTCAAGGCCATATTTTTTAGCTATCTCATTAGCTATTCTATTTGCCCCTATGTACCACAACTTAGACCGCTCTCTGGTCTGAGGATCTACATTGTCATAAACAAACTCAAGATTGTTTGACAATCTTTCGGTTAATATTTCTATTAACTCTTCGTCTGTTGCGTTTTCAGCTTCTTGCTCAGTGATTATATTGTAATTTCTAATTAACTGAGCAGCTCTTGCTTTTAATTTGTCATCAGCTAGTAGATCACTAAGCTCCATTCTTATGGCATTATTAATCCCATCCTCTGTAGCGCTGACAGCAGTAGGCAGACGCTGACTAATTCTGTCAGCATCTATGCTATTAACATTAGGTACATTTATGGATGATATTCTTCTGGAGAGTTTAGGAGCCTGAGCATCATCAGGCTCCCTGTCAACGCGAACTCTGTCTACGTCTGCGTCTGTGTATACTTCTCTTCGTTCTTTATCTTGAACCCTGAGTTTTTCAAAGCCCTCAACAAGTTTTGCGTGATTTGTTCTCGCGACATTTGCGAGTTCGTCTCTATAAATTCCGTCTGATTTGAGTCCCTCAATGCCTCTGTCTGTTTCAATGATTGCATTGTCAAAGTCTCCCTGATTTATTGCTCCCAAGTCGGCAATCGCATCTTGACCACCAGCCTTACCAACATATAGAGCCTCTGCCCTGTCGTCAAGTATGACGCTGGCATCAAGAACATAAACTCCCTCTTTCGGATTAAACCATCCCCCTGCATAGGTTCTGATATCTATGCCAATGCCCTTATAAGACTGTTGTAGCCTGAGTATATTATCGACCTGATCCAGAACGTCATCAATATCAAATTCTTTTTCTGCACTTTTTGTTTCTGTCTGTTTCAGAGGAGCTACTGCATAACCTCTTTTTGGAGTTAGGCTACCGTCAATTGTAACTGTAAATCCATCTGGATTAGTGATTATAAAATCTTTGAGATTAGT
>CESK01005917.1_pt1 | contig 10325 bp, 19 predicted proteins | sample 531091 | NCBI WGS metagenome assembly CESK01 (sample SAMEA2621271, study PRJEB7988) | marine metagenome | biome: marine biome (ENVO:00000447); feature: surface water layer (ENVO:00002042); material: "saline water (ENVO:00002010), including plankton (ENVO:xxxxxxxx)" | depth 5 m
ACCTCCTTCGACAAGTCTAGTTCGCCTGTGTAGTCAGGTTGACTATCAGTGCTTTTATAATTGTTGGTGTATAACGCACCACTTACGCCTCTATATTCAGCCATTTATTTTCTCCTTTCTTTGCTTAAATAAATCGATGATTTTATCGTAAACATCTACAGCATTCTGCTTTAGATTCTCTAATGTTGCCTTCTCTCTCTCGTAATAAGAGTTTAGATCGTCAACAGTTTTAATTGCAGGCAACGCAACTTTTTCGTAGACCTCTATAATCTTCTCGCCATACTCTCCGACTTTTTTGATATCGACATTAGTATCCACTTTCGTGAAACTATTCTTTTCAGGAACGTCTATCTTTAGAGTGTCTGGCTTAGAGGCTTTCTCTTCTACCTTTTTAACGTCCTCTTCAACCTTTTTTACTTCTGGTTTCTGAATTTCTTTAGGTTTAGCATCTTCTTCACCAAGATTATCAGGTATTTCTGCTATGTCTTCACCAGAGTAAACATGAACGCCTAGACCATGAAGAGCTACAGCTTTTGCCAGACATCTCTGTAAAGAGGTATTAACATCCATACTATCTGGGTTCTTGATAGGCTTATTATAATTATTAAGAACAGGCAACATCTCTGTCACAGACTTGCCTTTTACAGTCACAGTAACCTTGGTAAAACAATAGCCTTGTTCATCCTTGAAGTAAGGAAACCCTTGTTCATTGCAATGCTTTTCGAATGTGGAATCTGGATAGATATCACACAATGCACTCCACGCCATTGCCCATGAAATGTAAGAATACTTACCTTTCTGTTTGACCATCTTTTCTTTTTCAACGTCTATTTTTTTTAGCTGACTCCATGCAAGATTATCTGTCATTCTTTTTCTCCTTCTTTTTTTGTTTTTTATTATTAAATTGATCTACTGATATGATGTTTGTTTTCATATCCCTTTTGATTGCTTGAAGTTTTTTCACAAGCTCTGGCTTAAGAAATCTAACCTGTTTTACACGAGTGTCAGGTTTAACTTTTAAAGCAAACAATTCTTCTAAACTCTTGTCGTCATCACCCATTTATAGCCTCTCTTTCTGTTTTCCATTGGTGACATATGTCGGCAACTGAACAGTAGTTGCCAGTACATCTTTTAGGTTCTCCTTTTCTGTGTTCCAGATAAGGTTTTCTATCAAACTTTTCTGTGGTCATAAATTTTTCTGCCTCTTCTTTTGTATCAAAGAGCTTTTTTGCCTTCTTCAAACCTTTCAGCATTACTGCCCACTTCTCAGGTTGTGACCATCTCTCTGCATCGGAACACTCAGGAAAGAAGGCATCGACTGGTAGGTCTTCATCACCCATAATCTTTGCCATCTCACTAGCCGATCTATGTAGTGCCATACGAGAACGCACATAAACATCTCTTTCCTGAAATGACCATACAGGGATATCAACAAGCACTATAGGTGCTTTAGGATAGTTATCTTTGTTTCTGGCATCTCTCTGTTGCCAGTCTCTCAGGATGGCACATATCTTCATACCCTTAACAGGCTTGTCCTTGTTCATCTCTATAAGATGAGCATAACAATTTAACTGCTCATGCCATGAGGATTTATCGTAGATCACTGACCAAACAGAGGTCACTTTGTAATCTATAATCAGTATGCCATCGTCATCAATCTCTTGCTGATCTATAGCTCCTGATAGTTTCCATCCATCAATATCAGCGTACAGTCTTTCCTCTTTAACAAGGGTTTCTGATTTGGCACTTTCAAGAATGTGATGCACTGCCGTACCAAACAATGCCCAGATATTATCGATAACATCAAAGGATATTTCGTTCTTATATTGCTCCTTCATCATACGAACTCTAGGCGAGTCAATAAGACTGGTAACCGATATATCGGCATCACCTCTGGAATAGGTGTCTTTTTGGGCGAAATTGACAAACGCCTCTGGTAGGTTATGGTTGTTTGTAATCATTTTGATTTTCCTTATGAGGTTAATATATGAATTTATTGAACAAAGATCAAGATTTTGTTGAACAAAACTTTGATATAAAATTTGAGATACTAGGTGAACCTGCATCAAAATCCAATCAGAGAAAGCTAGTTAAGATACATAATAGGATAGTTCCTATTAAATCTAAAAAGGCATTGGGATATGTCACTGGGTTTAAGAAACAGTGTCCACAACTTGATCCTATAATAGAGACTGACATAGCCATAGAGATCATGATCTATTACGCTACAAGAAGACCAGACCTTGATGAGAGTTTGATACTCGATTGTCTACAGGGTTTTGTCTATAAGAATGACAGACAGGTAAAACAGAAAACGATTTACTGGGGATTAGATAAAGAGAACCCACGATCTATCATAAGGCTAACACCATTTGATAGTCATGGTATACCAAGTATATTATCATAATAATGGTATATCATGTAACATGGTATACCATGTATTGTACTAAAATTTTCTAAGTTGACCAGAAAAAAGTTTTTTACTATTCTGTTATGAGCAAAACAAATGAGGTGAATCGTGAACGTAGAAAGTATTCTCGGCACGATACATGGGTATGATATAGGACAGTATAAAATCCAATGCCCAAGTATTGAATGTCAAAATAGAAAAAAGAAAAATTTAAAAACATTATCTGTTAATATAACAACAGATAAATTCGTATACCTGTGCCACCACTGTGGAGTTTCAGGTGCAAAAAGATTTGATGAAAAAGGAGAGGTATTTGGTATGGAGTTGGTAAGGTTAAATGAAGTAAAGCCTTTGTCAGATAAAGGCAGAGATTGGTTAAAGTCTAGAGGTATAACAGAAGAGACAGCAGAGAAGTTAGGTATTAAAACAACTCACAATTACATACAAAGTATAGGCTCTAAAACAGAGTGTATAACTTTTCCTTACCAAGCAAATGGTCACAAGTACGCATCCAAGATCAGGTCTATTACTGAGAAGGGTTTTGCCTGTGATGGCGCACCCAAGACATTTTTTAATATTGATAATATTAATCCAGAAGAGCCTTTAATAATATGTGAAGGCGAGATGGACTGTTGTGCGTTTATAGAGGCATCAGTTAGTAATGTATGCTCAGTGCCTCATGGAGCTATCATGAAGGTTACAGATGGTCGTATTGATCCATCTGACGATAACAAGTTTAGATTTATCTGGAATGCCAAAGAAGTTATTGAGACAGTAGAAAAAGTCATCATAGCCACTGACAATGATTCGGCAGGAAATGCTATGGCTGAGGAAATGGCTAGACGTATTGGCAAAGACAAGTGTTGGAAGTTAGAGTATCCAAAGGAATGTAAAGATGCCAATGACGTTATCGTAAAGCATGGTAAAGACGTTCTCAGGGAAATCGTTGAGAACGCCCAACCTTATCCTGTTGCAGGACTGTATAGTCCATCAGACTTCTATGAGGAAGTTAATGAGATATACAGCAAGGGATTTGGTAAAGGGAAAAGCACAGGATATCCAAATGTTGATGAGTATTACAGTATTGTTGAAGGACAGCTAACCATTGTTACAGGTCACCCTTCATCAGGTAAATCTGAGTTTATTGATTCCGTCATGATGAACATGGCTAGAGAGTTTAAATGGAAGTTCTCTATATGTAGCTTTGAGAATGAACCGAAGGTGCATATAGCTAAACTTATTTCTAAATATATTGGTAAGCCTTTCTATGAGGGAGACATACCAAGAATGACCGAAGACGAACTAGAAAAGGGAAAACAGTTTGTCTCCGATCATTTCTCATTTCTTTATCAGCGTGACGGCAGTTTAACAAGTCTTGATAGTATTATCGAAAGACTTAGAGTGTCTGTCATGCGTTATGGTATTCGTGGTGTTGTTATTGATCCATACAACTACATAACCAAAGCCAACAATATGTCAGAGACAGATTACATCTCCGATATGTTAACAAGGTTAAGAGTGTTTGCTCAGTCTTATGGTGTTCATGTTTGGTTTGTAGCTCACCCAACTAAGATGATGCGTGATAGTTCTGGCAAAGTGCCACCACCGAAGGGATATGATATTTCTGGATCATCGGCATGGTTTAGTAAGTCAGACTGTGGAATGACAATACATAGACCCAGACCTCATCAGGATGATGTTACAGAGGTTATAATCTGGAAGATGAGATTTAACTGGATAGGTAAGCAAGGATCAACTGAATTAGAGTTTAATTCAGATACAAGTCACTACAGTCAGCACTTTGGTAAGCCTCTTGTTGAGCCTAAGAAGATCAAAATACCTTCTAGAAATGAAGAGGACTTGCCTTTTTAAGGCACTGCTGTTAAATATTAGTTAGACCAAAGGTCGCATCCTCGCCCTTTGTTTTGCTTTATTAACTAAAGGGAGGATTAGTTCCTCCCTTTTTTTATGAGTTCCAATCTTTCACTGTTAAATGGACTGCAACAGCCATAGCCAAAGGCAGGACTAATCTCAGCACCATTCTCAGGCGATCCTGATACTATCTCATCGTATTTAGTACAGAAGTGTTCCCCTGATTTAGAGCCACCCAGAAAGCGACATGAAGAGTTCTCAGGGCTAGTTACTTCACCAAAAGAACATGGGGCTACCTTACAACAGTAGCCAGAGCGTAGACAGGTCACTTATTTATTACATCGCTGACTATTCGTTCACAGACCCAAACAATATCTAACCAGTGAGAGTTGTCATCCTCTTTATGAATATGCCTATCACTTGCATCTATGTAGTGTTTACCATCTTCATCCCAAGAACCATCATTAACATGAACTGGTGAGTCACTTTCAACCCAATAAGATTCATCAGATGTGTCATAATAAAAAGTAAGAAAATCATGATTTTTTGCAAGATACCTTGCCCTGTTTTGAGCCTTTTTAATTAAGGTTTTTTTCTCATCTCTTTTCCTGAGATCAGATTTAAGTTTTTTTCTTTGCTCTTGAAGTAAAGCAATCCTCTTGTCGAGGTAACTAATCTTATCTTCAATTCTGTTTTCTATTGATGTATGTAATTTTAACATTTAATTCTCCTTTGATTATTTTAAAACGGACTTAAATAGCGATTTAAATCCGTTTTTTTTTAATTTGTATCTGATATACTGAATTGTCAGGCTTGATAGGGGGAGATTTTGTATAGTGGAATACTCCACAGAACATGGTGATCACTTCCCACCCAAAATAAGCGTTCTGAGAAATCTTTGGCACTTGTAACCATAGCATAGGCTCAGTTTAAATCTAGGGAATCTCCCCACTTCACTTGACATTTACTTTTGTAAACAGTGGTGTTTCACCCATGATCCTGTCGTGAGCTATATCAATGTAATCCTTATTGAGTTCTATGATAGTGGCGTTTCTGTTTAGTCTGTCGGCTACCAGTCCTGTCGTACCAGAGCCACCAAAAGGATCAAGAACATATCCATCTTTAGGACAACCTGCCTTTATACAGGGTTCTATTAACTCAGTAGGAAAGACAGCAAAGTGAGCCTCTTTGTATGGCTTGGTTGTTACTGTCCAGACCGATCTTTTGTTTTTAGTTTCTGGCATCATGTCACGCTCTCTGGTTAGACCATTAAACACATTGTCTTTATCCTTAGAGTTATCCACGTTGATAGGCGTTTTACCTCCCCATCTATTTTGACTTGCCTCCTCTTGGATAGATATATGATCAAAGTAATAGTGTGAGTTCTTGCTAAGAAGAAAAATATACTCATGCGCTTTGGTGCATCTGTCCTGTACTGACTCAGGCATAGGGTTAGGCTTGTGCCATATGATATCCTGTCGGAGATACCATCCATCCTCCTGTAGAGCGAAAGCAACTTTCCAAGGAATACCCATCAAGTCCTTCTGTTTTAGTCCTTGAATCTTGTTTGATCTATGTGGAGATGACTCTGGGAAGTCCTGTCTGGTCGTAGAGACTGTTTGTTTTACCTGTTGACCATCAGCACGATAGTTATGGTATGAGTCGCCCAAATTTAGCCATACAGTGCCGTCTTCTCTCAGCGTATGTCTAAGTTCACGAAAGACCTCTACAAGCCGTCTGACGTAATCCTGTGGGGTCAATTCCAAGCCAATTTGGTCATCTTGACGTTTTGCACCACAAATCGGACATTCTTGACGATAAATTGCATCTCCAACGACATTTCCTTGGTCATGCATACCTTTATGTCCTGTTACAGTGTCTTTTGAAATCTTGGATAGTCTCTTGTGTGGACAATTAGGATCGCCACCCACCCACGTTCCTGTGTTGTAATCACGCAATCCATAATATGGAGGTGAAGTCACTACAGTATGAAAGTAATTTCTTGGTAATTCTTTTAAAACGTCTAAGCAATTACCTATCTTAATATCAATCATGATTATTCCTTAAAAAAATGGGGCAGAAAAAACTGCCCCTGAGTTGGAAGGAAAATCAAACATGAAAAACATGACTTGATCTTCCAGAGTTACCATCTTTACGCCTCACCATCAATGTCTTTCTCTTGTCCTTCCTCAATACGGATCATATCCAACTTGGCTTTGATCATATCCAGTAGAGTGTAGAGAGCTACATTCTTTTTAGGTGCGTAGAGAAACATCATCTCAATAGAGTACAAAGTCAGAGCCACAGCAAAGTCCTGTGGGTTAACATCCTTGCTCTTAACTATAGGCTTAAGACCAAAGACTATCTTTTCAAACACTGGAATGTAGTGTCTGGGATCATCCATATATGTTTCATCAAAATCCATATTATCCAGTAAGAACTTTATGTGTTCCATGCTGTTATCTACTCTCATTGTTGATCTCCTTCATCATTACTTATCATCAGTTCTTGTTCTGCCCTTCCAAAGAAATGTTCCTCCATTGCAGACTCAATATTCTTTTGCTCATTACGATATCGCATAATCATTGCGTTAACCCTGAGTTTAATTGAATCAACTCTGGTATCGGCAACGTGTATAGCGTGATCTATGTAGACACATTTCTTTTGCCAGTCATCGGTTATCTGGTCTATCTGTTTAAGCAACCAGTTAAGGTCTTTTATTCTATCCTCATACTCAGTCATGATTTTTCCTTTCAATTATTAAATATTTCATCAACCCTGTAATCGCCATCAGGGTTCAGTGACCAGACAAAATAATTACCTTCATGGTCTGTTTTTAATTCGTTAAAAGTGTTAACAAGTACATTGTTACTCTTAGAATAAACTCTGTAGTAAACACGATCTTTATCTATAACTTTATAAAGTTTATAGCTTTTAGTTTCGGCTAAATATTCTTCATTCATTTTGTTTTCCTTTCCTATTATTGTTTTGTAGAATAGCCATAGCCACTCCAGTACGATAGGTAACCCTACGAAAAGCATTAGTACAACCCATAAGGTAAACCCAAAATCTATCCACTCATTATACATATTACTGCTCCCATCTATAAAATATGTGACTGTCTATCCTAGCCACTTTTGTTTTTGTTTTACGCCACGAGGGATAAACGTAGTAGGCGTGATAGTGTGTAGCTCCTTCAGTGAAATCGAACACACCACCATCCAATACTATTGACGCTATTTCTTTTGCCTGAAACCATGCCTTCTTATTTGTAGGTTTGTCTGACTTGCCATCACAGTACCAACTGAACTGGCATTTCCCCAACACAACTTTGTCGTTCTTATATGTAAGTCCTTGTTTGACGACTCCACAAACTGTATTGGGAAACCTATGGTCTTCGACTCTATTCATCACAACTAGCGATACTGCCACTTGCGATGCCATGTTCTCGCTCCTAGCCTCGAAATAGACGTTAAGAGCGAGACACATAAGAGCCTCAGCTATCATCTGAGAAATGACCTCCCTTCATAATAGCTTGTAATTTATCTGAAACATTTTTCTTTATTTGCTTAACGTAATCCTCAGTCTTTGGGATAATGTACTCAACTCTAACAGTCTTAGAGCCATCACTGTTTTCCTTCTCAGTCTTAACTGACCACTTAGTCAGAGGACAATTATTATGCCAGAGCCAGAACAATGTTTCGGTTGTGAATATTTTTCTTCTAGCCATTACTTTTCTCCTTTTCTGCATCGTTTAACTCTTCATGTAGTCGAACCCATTCATCGCTGTCGGCAGGGTGAACTAACTCGCTAGTCCTCCACCAAAGTTCCCCCTCTCTCCAACCCTTGTATATGTCATAGGGAAATGAGTGTTCGAGTTCATATATTTGCTTTTTTATCTCAGCAATTTTTGATTTATTAGCCATTACTTATTCCTCCTGATTGGTAAGCCTAGTTTCTTCATCTCATCGATAGTGTATTGAGATAAATACTTCTCAGGGTTCTTTCTTCTTTCTTCACTGAGTTCAGCCAGAGTCATGGTCTTAGGTACGTCCAAGTCATCGTACCCTTTTCGCCATTTGGCAATCATCTCCAGTAGACCTTCAGCACATTCCATTCTTCCCTTCTCCTCTCTGTAGTAAACCTCTTCCGATCCTACAATGGACTGATTATGTATGACCTCATCCTTAAGCCACTTCTCGACTTTGTTTAAAATTAAAGACAGTTGTTTTGAATTAGGCATTGTTTTCCACTCCTTCCAAAAAGTTAAGTACGTCATCTATGCAGTCGCCAATAGTTATCTCACTGCCATCGTTATCCTTGGGCAAGTCTTTGTATTGGCATCGCCCACCTAAGCCATCACTAACCCAGATAAGCTCAGACATTTTCTTAATGTCTTGTATGTCACACAAGGCATTCGATAGATCATTCTTATTAATGTTAGACATTTTGTTTTTCCTTTTCTTTTAGTTCTTTTCTGATTTGTCTTAACAGCCAATCTCTATGTAGCTGTTGGTTAGAAACCACTTTCTCCCTATTGTCAGGTTTCTTCCTGATCACTTCGGTTGTCAGTGGTTTTTTCTTCATCGATCTTTAACCATAAATATAAAAGATAGAGTTCATCATCCCATCCGATTTTATCAAATTCTTCAGGAAAGATAAACTCCATCTGATCACTCATGGTTCACCCTAACTTAGTAAAGGTAACACGATCTGTAATTCCGATAACATCGTGACTTTGACCTTCTTTCAAAGATTTAAGTATGGCAATAATATCTTCATCATAAGCATCTAAGTTCCAATGATCTTGTTTTAAATCATCAATGCTTACAATCTTAGGCTTTGTTTCTGCATAGCCTTCTTTCCATTCGACTTTAAATTTTATTTGACTTCGCATTTCATCCTCAACTTTCTTAATAGCGTGATGAGTTCTTGTTAATGCATTTTCTAGGCTATGATTAGCTATAGGCATTCCAGTGGGTGACTCTTGCTTAAGTTCGATCTCAAGATAGTCTTGAATAATTAGCAAGTCTTCCAGTAGTTCTCTTATCATCATTTAGATTCTCCTTGTTTAAAATGTTTTTTGATCTCATGCTCGTCAGGGCATTCACCACAAACACTGCACACATATCCTTCCATGACATACATATCGTTGTCACTGTTTGGAACTTCTTCAGCAAACCATTCAAGGTTATCTAGACAGTTATGTTTCATTCTTTTATCTCCTTATTAATTCTGTCCAATAATTTTTCGATATCATCGGAGTCACCTATCTCTTCAATGGTATCGTCAGAGCAATTAAGTTCCTCATCAATCCACTCCTTCTCCTCCTCTTTCCAATATGGAATATCTTTTTCTGTGCCAAAAGATATAGAAACACCATTATCTTCATGAACAGTTCGCATAAAAATTTTAGTCATTTGATTTCCCTTTCTATTTAAAGCCACCAGATAACCAGTAGCAGTATAAAAAACACACGATACATCCTCCACCGAATGCACCATTAAATATAAAAAATGTAGTCCAATCCATTTCTATTTCCCTTTAATTAGAGTGACTGTTGAGAAGACTAACCATGTTGAATGCAACATGGTTAATCCAATTATAAACTCCTGAGAGTAGATAAGGTTAAGCCAGTTCATGGCTTAACCCAGTATCCATAGACCATCTTCTCTGAGCTATCGAAGATATCTTGTGGAACGCCATCGATAACAGCGACAAAATGTTTAGACTGCCTAGCTATAACAGTACCTGAGAGGTCAGAGCATCTAGCCTTACGCCCCTCAAACTTAGGTGCAGAATGCCATATCCAACCATGCTGTTTTAAAACATAGTCGAAGACATTCTTCATCAGACCATTACGAGCAGACTTAGAAAAGCCAAAACTCTTATTGGCTGTTGCTACTTCCTTGTAGCAGTCGTCATAGGACAGCTTTAAAGCTATCGCCATTGAGCGTACAGCACAATCTCCTGCTGTACCCTTACGTCCAGTGGATGCCCTACCACCATCGTTAAATATAAAAGTCATACTAACTCCTTCCAA
>CESK01037577.1_pt1 | contig 10286 bp, 13 predicted proteins | sample 531091 | NCBI WGS metagenome assembly CESK01 (sample SAMEA2621271, study PRJEB7988) | marine metagenome | biome: marine biome (ENVO:00000447); feature: surface water layer (ENVO:00002042); material: "saline water (ENVO:00002010), including plankton (ENVO:xxxxxxxx)" | depth 5 m
ACGAAGCGTCAGCAAAAGAGGACCGCCAGGATTGAGAGGCGATACCAAAAGCAGAGCCAAAAAGATCCCGAAAAGGCTCTGAAGCGGTACCAAAAGCGGACTGCGCGAGCCGAATTGAAGACAGAGCGAGAGAATGCACGGCGCCGCGCACGCGCCAAGCCCGAAACCGGCGGCCCCAAGGAAGATCTCATGGAGATCTCCGGCCAACTCAGCAAGGCCTCAAAGCTCCACGGGAACCAGTCTAAGCGTGTCGCTGGTGTAGCCAAGGGCATGAAGGGCGAAGCTGGCAACCCGTACATGAAGCGCAGCAAGTCTAAGTACGGAATGTGAAATGGCTCAATCCGCAGAAGCACTGCTAAAGGCAGGAATGAAGACGAATAAGCCTCGGCGCATCCGAAAGGGTGAGCCAGGGTATGGCAAAAAAAAATTCGTTGTAGTTGCTAGTCAAGGCGGGAAGAAGCGGGTCATCCGGTTCGGTGACGCAAAGATGGCCATTCGACGTGACAACCCTAAGGCTCGAAAGAACTTCAGGTCTCGTCACGGGTGCGACAAGGCTGGGGCCAAGAACAAGCTGACGGCGAAGTACTGGTCTTGCTACCAGTGGAGATCAGGCTCGAAGGTGAAGGGATAATGTCAATCCGCGATCAATCAGAAGCAAAGCGAACCTATGGAGGTGGCGTGCCCATGAACCCAATGGGTACGTCTCCCGCTAGCGCGAGCCCTTCCGATGACGAGGTCCTGTTCGATGCGATGTCGGGCGGAAAACCCAAGCCGTCACCGAGTGAAAAGACTAGGTCGTCGTCTGCTGGCGGTCGAGTTCTTCGTCCTCCGACATCTGGATCATCTTCATCGAGCACAAAGCCGCTCCCGCCGAAGCTCGACGACCTCGATGACTTCTACAACAAGCAGGTCAAAGAGTTCGTCTCCAGCGCGAAAAAGGTCCTTAGCGAGGATGACTTCGAAGATTTCTCAAAAAATGAAGAGGCTCAGGTTGATTTCGCAGAAGCCGCAGCAGTGAAATCTTATACCAATGTTTTGAACTCTGATTTTTCAGCGGACATCGAGGGCAGGACACTGGCTGATGGTACAGAAATTGATGTTATTATCTTTGGTGACGGATCAGAGTATTACGTCGATGAAGACGCCGACGAAGATAATCTTCAACCGGGTGATGTGATTCGCCTTCAACCCCGCAGCAAAAAGTACCGACGCTGATGTTTGACAAGATGCTAATGCGAGGCATGAAGGAGACTGGGCAACCAGACGCCTGCCCTCGTGCAACTCAAGATCTTGAGATGAACCTTGAGAACCGGCAGAAGGCCATCGACACAAAGATGTACGGCCCCGCAAACCCACAACTGGATGAATCGGGTGCTAACGAAGACTTTTGGCAGCAGTACGCCGATCAGTTCAATGACACGATTGAGAACGTGATGCAGATGCGCTGTGGCAACTGCTCCTTCTTCGATCGGTCCCCACAGATGCTGGAGTGCATCGAGAAGGGTATTGGCGATCAGGCGGACCCAGAAATGGCCGTTGAGGCGGGTGAGTTGGGTTACTGCCAAGCACTAGATTTTAAGTGCGCGTCAATGCGCGTCTGTACGGTTTGGGCTGGGAGGGTCTGATGTTTGATTTTGGTCCAGTTATGATTGATCACGAGATGCCCATGGATGAAGAGCCCATGGGCGAGTTGGACATCCTTGATGGTCTGCGAGCGATGTCGATGTTCAAGCGTGATCCAGGCCCTCTCAAGCCCTCTGATCTCAATCAAGAGGTCAAGCACGCCCTTGCAGAAAACCCTCACTGCATTCAGATGATGGTTGACGAAGGGTTCTTCGATGATTCTTTGATTCGAGAGTTGGAGCAAATGATGCACGACTCACCGAGCCACAAGATGATGATGCATAAGATGATCGATCCCGGCACAATCATCGCCGTTCAGGGTGTCGTGATTCCGGGTGCCGACATGATGTCGGAGACTGGCGGCCCGAAGAAGGGCAAGAAAAAGAAGAGGAACATCCCTACGAACCCAAAGCTGTACGCCCGAGTGAAAGCAGAGGCGAAGCGTAAGTTCAAGGTGTACCCCAGCGCCTACGCCAATGGATGGCTCGTTCGCGAGTACAAGAAGCGCGGCGGCGGCTACCGTAAGGGCTAGTCATGTCTCTCACTGAGTGGTTTGGTAAGGGCAAGAAGGGCGACTGGGTCGACATCTGTGCTCCTAAGTCTGGCGGTAAGTTTCAGTCCTGCGGCAGAAAGTCCGCCAAGAAGTCAAAGCGCGGCTACCCAAAGTGTGTCCCACGCTCCAAAGCAAACTCCATGACCAAGGAGGAGAGGAGCAGCGCATGCAGCAGGAAGCGCGCAAAGAAGCAAGGTGTCGGGGGTAAGCCTACCTACGTCAAAACAGACAAAGAGAAAGGCAACCCGGCACAGGATAAATTTCTGGCGTCCCACATGCGGAAGGAATACAAAAACAAACCCAGGATGTCGAAGGACGAGCACAACCGTCAGTTGATGATTGGGTACAAAAAATTTGAAAATAGGAAGAAGTAATGAGCGTGAACAAAGCAATCCTCGTTGGTCGTCTTGGAGTGGATCCTGAGCTTAGGAACACTGGCACAGGCACAAGCGTCGTCAACATTCGAATGGCAACAACTGACCGACGTAAAGAGGGTGACCAGTGGGTCGATCACACCGAGTGGCACAACGTCACTGTATGGGGTCGCACAGCCGAGAACGTGGCGAAGTTTTGCTCCAAGGGCAAAGAAATCTACGTCGAGGGCAAGATTCAAACCCGCAAGTACACAGACAAGTCAGGCGTCGATCGGTACTCTACCGAGATCGTTGCCGACAATGTCCGGTTCTTGGGCAGCCGAAACGAGAATGCACCCGTCGTGCAGGCGCAAAATACCGCCTACGCAAAGAACGACGAGCACATTCCATTCTAATCTGACTTGTAAATCTCTTTCTTAAAGAGTTCAGTTAGTTTTTCGATGTGCTTTCGCCTCTCTATCTTTTTAGAAGGTGGAGGCGCATCGCTTATCTTGCCCTCTTCTTTAAGTTTTTGCAGGACATCGTTGAACTTGCGATAGTCTTCTTCTGACTTATTGGGCATGCATAACTCCAGTGCTGTGTGATAATGGGTTGAAAGGAGGACAAATGTCTGACGAAAAAGATGAATCCGCTGAAATCACTGATGATGTCGTAGTTGACATTGCTCCCGACGTTCAGCACATCGAGAGTCCTCATGTAAATGAGTGGTTGAAGGCAGATGATAACGGTTTTCGACCCACCCCACAGCAGGAAAAGTTTCGCCAACTGGCGTACAGGATGGCGCTACGTAAGCGCTTTTTTCGTGGTGAGTGGTACAAGGCGACCAAGGCCAAAGAGTATCAAGGCACTCCCATCAGTGAGCGCACCTGGGCTCGTTGGTGCAAGGAAGATGATCGCTTCATGGCATGGTTCTATGATGAGTTCCCTGATACTGCCGAGCTATCCGAAGAAGAGTTCAAAATGATGGACATGCAGTACTGGACCGGCGTCCGTGATGCGATGACGGAAGGTGAAGAATGGGCCTATCGTCAGTACGCAAAGACACGATTCGACTCAGCAGCCGCCAAGCGAGATGCCGCCGACAGTGAGTCAATGATGGAGCTTCGGGCGTACTTCGATGCCGGTGGCGGTGAGTCGTGGAAGATTGAGCCGGGTGAGGCGTAGTGAATGCTCGCGACAAAAAGCTCTTTGCACAGTTAGCTAGCCATCCCGGTGAGTTCATTGGGCGGCTCAAGATTGTCGACGAAAAGGGTCAAGAGCGAGCATTCAACACACCGTTTGCTGAGCAAGTCATGGCGCTGGAGGACTTTCAGTCAGACGCCGAGACGGTCATCCACTACAAGCCTCGTCAGATCGGTGACACCACCGTGGCCACGGCGTACAACTTCAACTACCTGTACTGGACACAAGATCCAGCCCGGTGTCTTGTTGTTGCAGACTCCTACGACTCCACAGACGCCATCTTTGGTCGTGTTCGCCACTACTACCGATCGCTGCCCCAAATGCTCAAGAAGCCTATTGAGCGCTCCAACAAGCGCGAGTTGATCTTCAAGGACAGCATGGCTGGATTCCGATGCATGACGGCGGGCGGTAAGAGTGATGCTCGTGGCTGGACATACCAGCGTCTGCACGCGGATGAGTTGGCGTTCTGGCCTAATGCAGAGGATGTTTGGGCGTCCGTTACCTCGACATTGCACGAGGGCCCGCACAAGAAGATCATTATTATTTCTACCGCTGACGGACCCGGCAACCTTTTCCACTCCAAGGTTTTGAGTGCCATCGAGGCCAACCGTCGTGGCGACCCTTCTGTTCGCTTCCGGTTCTTCAAGTGGTCCGATCACTGGGCATACCAGTCAGATGTGCCAGATGGTTGGGAGCCTGATCAAGAAGAATGGGAGTTGATGCAGCAGCACAACCTCACCATGCGTCAGTTGTACTGGCGTCATGACAAGATCCATGGCGTGAATGGCATTGGTATCCGTCGATTCAGGCGAGAGTACCCTCTCACAATCGAGGACGGCTTCGCCATTCACGACGGTAGCTGGTTCGACACGGACTACCTGAACTCGGTTTTGTCGTCGCTGAAGCCCGTCGAGGGCGAGTTGCGAATCTTCGAGCGGCCCTACCCAGGAATGAACTACGCAATCGGTGTCGACCCATCCTGGTGTAACGGTGGGGACTATGCCGTGGCTCAGGTCTTGAGTGCAGATGGCCGCCAAGTCGCTACGTTGTCTATGAACCAGGGTGGCGAGATTCTGTTTGCTCAGAAGGCTGTGGAGTTGGCGTTCCACTACAACAAGGCCAGGACGCTGGTGGAGGCCAACACGGGTGGCGCTGGACCCGTTGTCATTCGTGAGTTCCAGAAGGCAGGTCTTCCCTTGTGGCACAAGCCTCCTGCCCCCGGTCAGGCCGCAAGCAAGGTTGTGAAATACTGGACCACTACACGCGGAAGCAAAGAAGAGGGCTACGCCCATCTACGTCAAATGGTGAACGGCGATGCCCTGATCCTGAATGACCTGCCGACTGTTCAAGAACTGATGCACATACGTGAGCAATCAGGCCGGATTGAAGGTCAAGATGGTTACCACGACGACCACTGTGATGCGTTAATGCTTGCTGAGTGGAATCGACGTAAGATGCCTCAATCCAAAGAGATTCCAATGCGCCGCAATAAACGATATTATGCGCGCAACAATCCCTTCAATGTAATGAGCGGAGCTAAGGTCTCGTGAGTGAAAAAGATCAAATAACGCCAAAGCTGGTCCATCAATTCGTTCGTGGCCATGACAAGTACGCTCGAAACAACCGCAAAGACTGGTCTCTTTACAAGCATACGTACATGACTCGCTACTGGGAGTACATGACGGGCGACGACATGCCCAAGCGGAATCGCCGTCTTCGCGAGGTCGAAGTCGAGGTCAACCGACTGTGGGGTGTGATTACGTCGTACCTTTCAGCGCTGTATCCGCGCGCTAGCCGTGTTGTGTTGTCTCCTGACCCATCCGGTAAGGGTGACCCAGAGAAGGCGGAACTGACGATCAACAGGATGCTCTCCAGTCGCAAGATTCACGAGCGTGTGATGACATCGCTCCGGCAATCACTACTGTACCCAGGCTCCGGCATGAAGGTTGGCTACAAGCATGGCCGAGGCAACCCCATGGATCGTGTTTGGTTGCGTGTCATTCCGGTATGGGAGATGTTGCTCGATACCGAAGTCTCAGACACAGACGACGAGCGATTTCGTGGCCATTTGTACTACCGACCAAAGCACGAGGTCGAGGAAGAGTACGGGCTAAGTGACCTCAATGGCGTGCGTCGAGTAGACTTTTTGTCTGCATCAGACGCATATGCGGACGATACCAAGAACCGAAAGCGGTACGAGGTTCCAAACGACGACAACAACTTCGTTCGCGTTTTGGAGTTCTGCAACCTTGTGGACCACTTCGTAGATCCAGAGAACCCTGATCTCAAGTATGAGGGTCGACTTGAGATCTATGTGTTGGGCCAAGGTGCTGTATCCAAGAAGCCTGTGTACGTTGGGCCACTGCCGTTTGCTCGACATGATGGCGAACCGATGGCTCACATCGTCCCACTGATCTTCAACTACGAGCCAGAGTTCCCCCTTCGCGGCATCGCACACGTCAAGCGACTGATGCCTCAGTTCAAGGAGTTGAACGCTTACCGGTCTTACATGGCCATGGCCACCCGCAAGGACACTCGCCAGTATGTGACCCGTAAGGGAACCTTCAACTCAGACGAGATGACCCTGCTGACTGAGGGCCATGATGGTCTGATCCTTGAGGTTGACTCTGGATATGAACGACCACTCGCCGATGCTATTCTTCCGATTCAGAACGCGCCGATTTCAGCTAACATTCAAAACTACCTATCCACGGTTGAAGTTGACTTGGAGCGTGTCATTGGGACGAGCCCAGCCGCCCGTGGAATCGTCACAAAAGCGACGGCCTACGAGGTAGAAACCGTCCAGCAGTACACTGAGTCTGAGTTTGGCCTGCATGCCGCGATCAAGGACCAGTGGCTTGCCAGCCTGACTGAGTTGATGATGCGTGCGCTGATTTCCTGCATGCAGGACGATGGCGATAGCTCGGGCGCGTTTGAGGCACAGAGTGTTGATGTGGCTGAGGTTGGGGCATCTGCACAAGACGAGCAGCCCACAGAGCCGGAAGAAAAAGAGCCAGAGACATTCGACCGAGCCAAGATCGTATCTCTTGCTGAGATGGTCGGTGTCGATGTCAACGACGAGGACTTCAAAGACCTCGCATCCAAGATCACCACAAAGCGTGAGATTGATGACATGACCGAGGAGGAGTTGAATCTTCTCGGATCGACGCTGGCTGGTCGCACAGGTGACATCACAAAGGCAGAGGATGAGCGAGAAAAGGAGCAGACGGAAATGGCGCTGGTGCGAAACACCGCTGCCCTCCAAGAGCCTCTCGTGGATGACAGCGTCGTACCCCCACTCGGTCTTTTCGAAGACGACGACTCCTACAAGATTGTGTCGGAACAAATCCTGCTCCGCGACCGCAATGAGCAGATTGTGGTTTCAGCAGAGGATCTGGACGCAAACTTCCTGATTAGCTTCGTTGAGGGTGGCCGCACTCCACTTAGTGATGCGGCGATGCAGCAAAACCTTGTCGCATTGCTTGAGCCATACAGCGCTCTCTGGCAGACCGCTAACCAAGGTGGCCCAGTTGGTGTGTTTGCCCGAAACTACATGAAGGTATTGGCTGAGCGATTTGAGTTGCCGAAGGATTTGCACCCAGAGGAACTGGACGCAGAGTTGAAGATGCAGGAGCAGGAGCAGCCGCAAGAGGCCCCCGCCGAGGCTCCGCAGCCTGAGCAAGAGCAGGAGCAACAGGAAGCTCCCCCTGAAGATCAGGGTCAGGATGCTCCGTCCCCGCAAGATGTCGTTGCCCAGCTTGCTCAAATGCCGCCAGACCAAGCCATCGCTGCGATGAAGCAGATGTTTGGTGAAAACCCAGAAGTATTGCAAGTGATTGAGCAGATTGAATCTATGCCCCCTGAAGAGCAGGAGGCGGCGATCAAACAATTTTTGGAGGCGATGAGTGCCAACATATAGCTACAAATGTAAAGATTGCGGTGAAGTGAAAGACCATATGTTTCGGTTCTCGAACCGCCCGGATTCAGTCGACTGCGCATCTTGCGGTGGAGACTCTGAGAGAATCTTCGCGGTGTCGGATGCGCAGACAAACGATCCGTACAACAAAAAGCCAGAAAGAAACAGGCGAATGAACGGTCTCGTTATGCACCTCTACATGTGTGCAGACTGCGACCACAAGTTCGATGAACTCGTAGACTTTTCGGCAGGCGAGAACTACGACGACCCACAAGAGTGTCCGAAGTGTAAGTCTACAAACTCAAAGTGGCTTCCTATGGCTAGGATCGATAGGTGGAGCGAAAGGTTTCCCTATTATGACCGTGGCCTCGGTGTTATGTTGCAGAGCAAGCAACATCGTGATCAAATATGCAAGGAACGCGGACTGACGCCAGTTGATGGTGATTGGGATGCAGACAAATTGTTTAGAGAATGGGACACTGAGAAAGATAAACAAATAAAAGAATATGATGATTACTGTGACCGATTAGAGAATCACCCAGCCTTCCGTCAATTTCGGATGGCCAGAGATAAACAACAACTTTAAGGAAACGCCATGTACGGAATGAAGAAGGAATACGGAATGCCCGAGTATGGGCAGCCTGAGGCCCAAATGGGTCAAGATCAGCCTATGGCGGAGCAGCCCATGGCAGAGCAGCCCATGGATCCACAGGCTGAGATGGAGGCCCAGTTCCAGCAAATGGCTGACTCGGCACCGCAGCCCGAGAAGCCATTTACCGTCAAGGTGATTGACCGGCTTGTAAAGACCATCAACAAGATGATGAGCAAGCTTGCTGATGCCGATGCACCGGAGCTTGCGTTTGATCCAGGCGAGGACGCCAAGGGAGGCAAGTATGATGCTGCGCTTCCGGCAGATCTGTTCATTACACTGATCGCACTTACACAGCTTCTTGAGATGGTTGGTGGCGGTGAGTTTGCTGCGAAGTATTCATTCGATCCTTACACAGCCGTGACTGATACCGATCTTCGTAAGATCACTGCTCAGGTCGAGCGTATGTCCAAGGACAAGAAGCTTATGGCAGCGATCAAGGAAATGTCCGAGGGTCAAGAACTTCCCGGAGACGAAGGTCCTGAGGACGCTCAAGATGAGATGGCACCTGCTCCGACAGATATGACTGAAGAAGACCAAGAGCTTGCTTCGGCGATGGCATAAGCTTAAAGAAGTTGATTATATAGATCTCATAATGGTAGTTTTTACACCTAAAGGAGTTTTTTGTGAGTGATGAGACAGTAAATGAAGTAGATGTCCAAGAAAGTGCCGGGTCCACCGGGCTTTTGGACGATCACGTTGAGGCTGAGTCCGTAGTAGACGATCAGCCCATCGTGGACGTACAGGCTGATGATCAGCCAGATGCGTCATTTAATCAGGTTGATGCTCGTGATTTCGATCCCCTCATTCATGAGATCGATGACGAAGAGTTGAAGACCGACGCTTTCTACGATGGCATCACCGAGCATGACATCAAGGAGCTTCCAACTGTAGCCCGTCGAATGCTTCACAACTTCCGTGTTGCATACAAGATGAAGCAAAGCGAGTTGGATCGATCTCACGAATCTCGCGTCAGTGAGTACAAGAAGCGTGAGCAGCAAATTCAGCAGTTGGAGCGGGATTTCGCTCGGCGGCAAGCTGAATGGGCATCGATTGTTGAGGACCCGTCGATTCAAGATGCGCTCAAGATGAGCGAAGAAGAGTTGCCGGACATCATGTCAGAAGACGGAATCAACGCTCATATCAACCGCCGTGTGGCGGAGGCGATGAACAACGTATTCCAACCCATGCAGGAAGCTTCTGTTGCGCGCCGACAGGAAGCCGCCTTCTACGATTTTCTCGATGCACATCCTGAAATGAAGAACCCTGCATTCAAGAAAGAAGTTGCATCACTTGTGACGGAGCGAAAGAACACGGACGCTCCGCTTAGCACGCAAGACGCTTACGAGGTCGTCAAGGCCCGTAAGATTATGGCTGAGCAGCGCTCACGGACTGAGAAGGAGCGACGAGCACGGGCTGAGGCCGCACGTCGTGTACAGCGCAGTTCAATGAGCGGCTCGCCCGACGCGATGCAAATTCCCCCTGATGTCAAGAAGCAAGGTGCGGCTTCGATTGCTGCTTGGCTCAAGTCAAACCCCGAAGCTGCGAAAGCACTGTCTAACTACCGCTAAATAGGATTTCAAAATGCCTACAACTTCCCTGACTATTGGAAACGAACTGCTTTCCACCACCATGCACATCCTGATGAAGGACTTTCGTGACAACGTTCACGAGTCCGTCGCGTTTCTGGATGCACAAGAGCGTATCCACGGCGCTGGCAAGCCAGTTCAAGCTGGCGGTTCACGCATCGTTGTGCCTCTGGGCTTCGGTGAGCACTCTTCCACAACCCGTCTTCAGACTGGCTTCGAGCGCATCGACCTGAGCGTCGAGGACGTGTTCCAGCCTGCACAATACGACTTCGGTCACGTTGTGCGCCCGGTCGCTATCTCCTCTGAGGAAGAGATGGTCAACCAAGGCGATGCTGCGATCCTCTCGATCCTTGAGAGCCGCGTGATGATGACTGCAAACGCTCTCAAGCGCGAGTACGTC
>CESK01037483.1_pt1 | contig 10254 bp, 13 predicted proteins | sample 531091 | NCBI WGS metagenome assembly CESK01 (sample SAMEA2621271, study PRJEB7988) | marine metagenome | biome: marine biome (ENVO:00000447); feature: surface water layer (ENVO:00002042); material: "saline water (ENVO:00002010), including plankton (ENVO:xxxxxxxx)" | depth 5 m
ATTGGTGTCAGTCATCTGCGAATCATTGTAGTACGTCTTTAGTACATTAGTCAATGCCATGATTGTTTATTTTAAAAGTTAGATTGCTTGTTTAAAAAAGCGCGTTTATGTCCAGTTGATCTGGATCAAATGTTTTCTGCCTACGTTGAGCCTTACGCGCACTCTTTACTCGTTCTTCATTTGTCTGTATTCTGGATCTCAAGTTCTCTACACTTTTGGTACGAGCTTTCGTATCAATAATGTCTGAGAGATTAAATCCACTATACATCAAGTAGTCGATGGCGAGTTTAATGTCCATGTCCGCCTCGGCGTAGTCTAAGTCTCTTTGAGTATTTCCTTGATCATCTACAGGTGCAGATATGTAATCAAAGAACTCTTGTTTATCGTTATCAGGTATGCGAATACCTGCAAATTCATTTCCTTCTTCTATGACTCCCGCAACTCCGTCCCAGAACTCATCTTGTTCTTCTTCGGCTTTTTGTTGCTGTTCAAGCTGTGTTTGGTACATCTGCTCTTTCTCTTCAGCTTGTGCTGCTGCTAGATGTTGCTGAGCAGCTTGTGCTTTGCCGTAGAGCTTTCCAGATTCTTCATAGTCGTTAAGTACGTCTACTATAAAATCCTCAGGATGTCCTGCTGACTTGAAGTACTCACCAAGCATTGCTCTTTGCAGAGTAATGTCACCCTCAGACATTTCAATGTTGCCATAGTTTGCTTGTGGGTTGTGAGTAGCGTAGAACTGTTCTGGGTCACCCCCCGCAAGTACGTAGTCTAAGTGGCGTTGTACTTCGGGGAACTCTTCAAACAAACCCTGCAGTTGCTCTTCCGCTACTTCCTGAGACATGTCTCTTACGAAGTTTGTAAGTCCCTCTACAGTGTCGTCATATTCTGACTCCAGTTCCAATCCAAGAACTGTAGAAATTTGGTCTGCTATAGGTAGATCCTCTAGCTCAACTTCATCTTCTACTGTGCTCTCTTCATCATCATTGTCATAGTCATAGTCATCGTCTACGTAATCCTCTTGATCTTCATCACCCTGTTCAGGGTTTGGGATATCTTCGTCTACAATTTCTACTTCTTCTGGTGCTACTTCCTCAACGTCTTGAGGAGCCGTTTCTATGCCGTCTCCCAACATATCGTCGAAAGAAATGGCGCTAAAATCTAATTTGTCGTTTGGTTGCATGTTGCAAATTTATTTAAAGTGTGTTGGTTTGAGTATGTATAATTATCTTTTATATCTCTTATTACTATATCGCACTCCCCCTATTTTGAAGGAGTACTTACCTCCTTGCTTTGGGAGTCTTTTGGGTGGTTTAGGCGTAAGAGGCTTGGGGGCGTCTTCTGGAGGTAGGCTCCATCTAGACAGCTCTTCTGGGATGGATTCACTTAGATCATCAGCACTGGCTGCTCTTCCAACGTTTTTAATTAAGCTATTGATGTTTCTAACTCTACTCAAGTCAGCAATCTTATCGCCGGCTTTTACGGTTCTAGCGAGTACAGAGCCTACTATTTTACCGCCAGGCATAGGACTAGTCATATCTAGTACGTTGCTAAGTGTTCTTTTGTTGAAGCCTATCTTTCCTGGGTTCTTGATCATGTCTTGTGCGGCGTAGTATGCGTCATCAAGGCTGAGCAAGGTGCCTATACCGGGGGCCAGCTCTAATGCATCTTCTACAAAACTCTCTTGCCTAAGGCCTCCATTCTGTAGGAACCCACCATCTCTGTAGCCTTTTGCTGGGGTCTCTATTACGTCACCTCTATGAGGTCCTGTGGGTATATCACTAATGCCGGGGGGAACGCTCTTGTGCGATTCTACTAGATGTCCCTGCTTATTATACTTCTCTATGTTGATAGGGACCTTCATCCCGTGAGTGTTGAATGGGGTATTAGGAGGCACGTCCTTGAAAACTGCTGAACGATCCAAATCCCCGGCTTCGTGATAGGGCCTTAGCCCTTGTTTTTGTTCCTGCGGGCTGGACAGCTCTACAGGTTCTTGTTCTTGTTTTTGTTGATAGTGTTCCGCTATAAGGTCTTGCCCTTGTTCGTAGGCTTTGAATACGTCAAGTATAGAGCCCTCCATACCGGAGCCCTTAAACCTGTTTAGTAGTTGTCTACGTTCTGCGTTGTTCATGCTCCGTCTGGTCTCAGATCACCCTCCTTGTCTAGAGCTTGCTGCTTAAGATTCAGCTCTCTCTCCTTGAGTTCGAACTGTCTCTGCATCTTTTCCATCTCTATGTCAAGTCTGTCGTCCGCATCCGATGCCTCTGCTTTGATAAGAGCTACCTCTATCTCCAACTGTCTATCCTTCTCTTTGTCGATAGCATCCTGCTGGATCTTCATCTGTGCAGTTTTCTGCTGCTCTATCTGAGCCTGTTGCTGAGCCTGCTGTTGTTGTTGCTCTAGTTCTTTCTGAGCCTTTTCAGCTTTGGTAATCTTGTCCTTAATCCCTGCGTAGTTCTCTGTATCAAACAGATCCAAGACTGCCGATGCTGGCACACCGTTCTGTATCATAGCCTGAGAAAGCCCTTTAGCCTGCTGAAGTTTATCTTGATCTCTACCGGAGTCGGATATAAATACCCCATACTCGCTTTCCATATGCTCAAATGCATCTACCTCCAAGAACTGAGAGTTCATGTCGGGCATGACGTACATTGCTTTCTTGCCCGTAATCCACGCTTCCTTAGAGTAATCCAGTAGGCCCTGGAGTTCACGCTGCTCAAATCGTGAGAATTTGCGGAAAAGATCTTCTGTAATGTGCGAGGACTGAACAATAGCTTGCTGCGACGTGGCTTTTCCTTCATAGGTTCCAATGCTTCCTTGACGTTGTCTATTTACTCCTGATATCTTTTCCCATTCCTGCATGATAGACTCAAGCAATCCTAGGTACTGGTCAATGGTCTTGATGGACATATCCAACACTGACTGGTGCTGCGGTGATAGCTGTATGCCCTCTTTGTTGTAGTCAACCCACGCAATACCGGTACCCTCTACGAAGTACATGAACTTGTCCATGTCCCACTTCTTGGGTATCATATTGATATCGAACTGTGCGATGATGTCCTTAGAGCGTGCAATAGCTAGCTCCATGCGGTACTTGAATATGTTGTAGTTAAGCTGGAACGGTACTCCCAAGCTAACCAGGGAGATGTTCTGAGCGTTAATGTCCGAGTACTTTCTACCGTTGATTGGGAGCTTGCAGATGGAGGGGTTATCCAACGACGTCCGTTGGTTGGAGATGGGGGATACTTTGACGTAGAATCTACCATCAATCTTTGTGCCCTGCCATACCTCATTTACCCACTCGTATTTGATTTTGGCACCTCTCTCTTTCATGTCTGCAGGCATTCGGAATCCTTCATCTACCTGCATCATCTCCATCATACCGGTGTTCTCATCGATGTACTCAACAAACCCAATACGCTTGCGGCTCTTCCAGTATACGGTAACGACCTCAATAAGTCTGTTACGTGCTATGTTGTCATCCGCCCCTGTGGCTTCTGATCTGTACAGCAGGTAGGATTCGGTAGACATGTGCTGCGGGTTCTCCAACTCTAACACTTGTTCTGGTGTTAGGTAGTCCCCAAAGTTGTCTATGATTGTAGATGCGTGCGAGAACTTCCGTATGATAGCCCAATCCCCGTCCTCCACAAACTCAATGTCGGGATCTTTGTCGTAGTCTATATCAAGCGGGTTGAGTACCTCGTAGAATGGCTCGTTCCTGCGTACCCCTTTGTGTGAGTACACTTCTCCGGTGATCAGGTAATCAAAGAACCCTCTTTGGAACTTATCATAGATCTCCTCCTGATGCATGATGTAGTTGATGGCTTTCTGCCCCGTAATGGCTCTGTTGTCTACGTAGGTTCGGTCAAACTCTTCCGCGATCTGCGGAGGCAGCTGTATCTCTTCTTCGGACTGCGGTATATTCAGGTCCTCGTTCTCTGCAAGCTTGCTTAGATACATTTTCTGCACCTGTGCAAAGAGCGCTTGCTTCTTAGCCTCCTCTTTCTGAGACACAGAGTCTGCATTTTTTACAGTCACTGTGTAGTTCAGTGGTCTCTTGGCCTTTTCTCCCAGCAGGAGGTCTATAACGGGCTTGATTATGGGATAATTACGAAGCTTTGAGGGGAAGTTAGCACGCGTCTTACCATATGGCTTTAAAACGTACTTATAATCGGTCTCATCTATTGTCCCGTTGTAGTATTCGTATAGACTTTTGAGCCTGCTTCTACGTTCTGAAAGACCAAACTTGGAGATGTTGATGAATGCGTCTACGCATCCCTCTCTCCATTTCTTGTTCTTCTTACTAAGTGGTATCCTCTGTTTAGGTATATCGTGAGTCCCATACATTCGTGCAAAATTACTTATAAATACGATCAAACCAGTCATCGGTAGACCTGTCCTCCAGGATTTCTACCACCTCTCTATTATATAACTCTCGCGTGTGGTACATGCCCACCATAAAAGCCATAACTCGGTCAAAGTTCCCTCTGTGATTGAACTTGATTAGCTCCTGTAGGAGTCCTACATCATATATCTTGTGAAGGTTGAGAGTTACATTCCCATCTTCGTCAGTATGCCTTGGTGTGATTAGCCAATCTCTTATATATAGCTCACCTTGGCGTTTACGTTGCTCGGTCATATGCATACCGTACTGACGCTTCACATTCCTGGATCTGAGTTCCTTTTTATCCAACATTTCAAATTCCTCCTGTAGCTTATGTAGCTTACGATATCTTTTCGCGTAAGCAATAAGCTCTCCGCGGTCGTTTTCGAACCCGATTTTGGCGTTGTAGTATTCTGCCAGCATAAATAGATTCCGGTTGTATTCATCTTGTGTCGTAGGTCTTCCAACATAGCTTGCTACAATTATATCATCCGGTTTGGATAGGTTATTGGGTCGTTTGATTACGTACGCTGCTCCCAGTGACTCATTGCTTGTCGATTTAGACTGCGCATATGGGTCATGGCATATAATATACAAATTATGTGGGACTTCTCCCTCCTTTGTTGTATAGGGAGATTCATATAAAACGATAGCCCCATCTATTTTGTCACCTTTTCTGTGTGGGAACTTGTGTATAGCGCTTACATCTACTGACGGGCGGAATGAACTCTTCCCATTCTTATCATAGTACATTACCCCAGTTGTTCCCTCGGAGTCAAGCCCATGAACCTTAATCTTGTTATACTGCTCTTTAAGAGAATTAACATCAAAGAGGTTGGCCGTAACCTGTAGGGTTGCTTCCTGCGGTGTGAATGGGTGCTCCGCGACGTACTGGTCAAGTGCCTTTGGGTCATTCGCCCCCTTCTTCTTCTCCCTCTGTATTTCCTCATGTTTCTTTGCTTCTTCTATCAGTGAGTTCCCGTCTTCGTCTATAAACCCATCTAGGTTTTGTTGTATAGGTACGAAGTACCCACATTGTGTACCCAAGGCGCCTGCATCCCATGTGTTGTCAAATGCTATGCAGTCATAGGAGTCAGGGTGGTAGAACAGTTCTTCCATTCCATCAAACCCGCTACCCTCTTCACCGCCCGTACCAAATGCTATCATGGTTCCAAGTGTTTTGGAGCCTTGACGCATTGTAGGCATGGCTACTTCCCAGGCTTTAAGTAGTCCCCCGAACGAGCCTGCCTCCTCAAAGAAAATCAGATCACCTGCTTTACCACGAACCTTGTCTGGGTTGTCTTTTAGAGATACCCCAATGATTTGTGATTTCATACCAAGCTCTACATCTGCTCCGTTAACGTTCTTTTTGTAGCCTGACATTTTGAACATCTCTCTATCTCTCAGGCGAGGCTGTGTCCATGCAGTGTTGTCATCAATAAAACTTAAAAACTCCCAGGCTTTAGACAGCAGACCGTCTCCGATGAGGTATTCTTTCTGTGATGCGAAGACGTAGTTCTTAGAGTTGCGCATTAAGAAGTAGTTCCTAGCTAGCATAGCACCAGCCTTGTAGGAGAAGCCCTTACGTCTGGCCTTTAGTACGACCAGGTGTCTGTTTGTTTTTCTGGCTTCGTCTACCGCAGTGAAGTAGTGGTGGTCTCCGTCGTAAAAGGCAGGAAATGTGCGCTCTCTTCTTGCGATCTTGGTACCGTCTGTTAGGATGTCGTCCACTACCCGGTCGATTGGGCAGAAGTTGAGATAGAAATAGTGATAGCCCGTTAATTCCTTGTATCCGTCTAAGCATCTTGTTTTTTGCTCATCCCAGTAGTCGTAGTATTCTTTTGTACCTGGTATGGCATCTGTATAGAAGCCAAAGTCCAAGTAGTGTTGTGCTGCGGGGGAATACTTGACACTGTTTTTAAACATTACTGGGAGTACTTATTGGTTATTACCCCACCCCTGTTGGGGTTATCCTTTTGTTCGTGTTTCTTAACGATGGCTTCTAGTTCTTCTAGCCCATTAATCACCTTACCCATGTTGGAGAGGTTGGCGATCAGGTCCTTGGCATGGTAGATTGGTTTGCCGTGGTCATCAAGAACATTCAGATTTACGGTATCAAAGTATCTCTCCAGTTTGGTTACCGAACTACGTGCAGATTTAAGAAGCTTTATAGCTGATGTTTCTGAGAGTTCCTTATATTTATCTGTTGCCCCCATTACTTTGGAGGTGAACTTAACCTTTAGGTCTTGACCTATCCTGTCCATTCTTTCTTGTTCCTCGTACACAGTGTAGGGGGAGCGGTGGTCCGTATAGAAGTATACGGCGCCCAATTCGCTGGCTTTCAAACCCTTGAATTCCTTGATGGTAAGTGCGTACGCGCTTGGGACAACTACATTGTTACTTACCGTTATCAGATCCCTCATGCTTCTGTAGATACTTAAGTCTTGATTGTAGTACGTGGAACTTTCCTAGGAATGGTAGTCTAACAGGTTCGAATTTACCCTGGCGGATTACGTTATGCACGTACTTGAACTGGTAGTATACTGCCTCCTCTACTTTCTGTAGTGGTAGGTTGTGCTTATTCGCTAGTCTTTGTATTATTACCTTCTGATCCATCTTTCTTCCTGGCCTTCAATGTGACTTTCTTTCCATGCTGACCCACTTTTATGGCGGGCCATTTCTTTTCTGGGCAGTTGGATGTAGCCCATTTTGCCTTTTGCTCAATAAGGCAGCCACATTTACCGCATCTCATTACATCTCTTCGTAAGTTTTCGCATCCATCACAGGTTGCTAACCTCTCTTTGTATTGATGTTTGTTGACGTGTGGGGCGCCTTGCTTTGCAAACTCCACGACCTCCTTACCGAAGGTCCTCATCATATCAATAAATGACGGTGTCTTCTCGCTCATCTTCTATGTTTTTAATTATTACCGTTAGTAGACCCCCCTCAGAGTCCTGGAGCACGTTGATGCCCCAGGGGTACCTAACGAATGTCGTGGATACTATTTTATCTAGTGATCTCAATAATTACAGTTTTATCCATTTTCAGGAGTTGTGATACTATATAACCATTCTTGCTTTTAACAATAGCGCCTTTGTCTTTGAGACGCTTGACGTAGTTGTTTAGCGTGTTTGGGTCATCGACCCCCATGTCCTCTGCTACTTTCTTCTTGCTGTCCGCCGAACATATGTTGTTCGTCTCCGACAGGTCTATAAACTTAGACAGTATCAGAAGCTCTTTGTACGTAAGTTCAAGGATACCATTGAATACTTGTAGGTATTTGAACGTCGTGTCTGCTTTGATTTGTATTTTTCTACTCATCACGTATTACGATTTTGACCTTACCCTCTTCAATGTTGATTCTTGAGCGGGAAGACTGTTTGTTGAACTCCTCTACGTATTCTGTAATGGTTTCCCGTGTACATAGGAAGGAGAGGAACACTTCGATCTCCCTTGCGGCTCTCTGCAGATTGCTATTTCGCTCGTCTGCATTTTGGTGAGCACTCCTAAGTTTATCAAATTCAGAGAGCGGTATGGTTACCGTGCCCTCCATTAGCTGGGAATTACCCCACAGATAGAGTACTCGTTTACCATGATGCACTCTTGGTCATCGATGGTTACAACTAGGCCCTCTGTTGCAGGGTGCACCATAACTGTGTCTCCTTCTTTGACGAATTCGCAGTTAGGTCCAGCAGCAAGTACTGTTAGTATGTTGGTACGAAGGGATTTTTCTGCACCTCCCATAAGGTGGATACCACTATCTGTTTGGTCTTGCTTTCTAAGTGGGAGAACAAGCCAGTCACGTGTGGGTTGGAAATTAAGATTTGCCATAATGCTTGGTTTATGACAAATATATAAAACTACATCTTATATAACCAAATAGTTTACAAGATATCTGCAAACTTCTCTCTGACCTTAAAGCTTGGACATGCTTTTGTGGAGAACTCGTTGTGCCCATGCAGGGTCAACTTCTTGGTCCATACCATACGCAGAGAGTATATAAGCTCTCTCATAGCTTCTTCTTGCTCAGGAGTCATAGTGTCCTTTGGTGTTTGTCCATCACCCTCGCATCCCCCAATGTAGCAGATCCCGATTGAGTCGTCATTGTGACCACGCACGTGTGCACCTTTCTTTTCTATTCCTCTACCAGGCTCAATGTCCCCGTTAAGACGAATGCAATAATGGTACCCAATGTCAGACCAGCCGTTTCCGTTAACGTGCCAATCCTTGATTGTTTCTGCGGTAATGTCCTGTCCCTCTCTTGTAGCAGAGCAGTGGATGATGATGCGATTGATTTCTCTCATGACTAGATATAATTTTCCCCCTTGGGTTTTTGTCTAACGTCGGATTTCCACTCGCCGTGTTTAGCCTACGTGGGGGCATTTCTTTCAGCCTATAGCCTTGTTCCCACCCGAGTTTTATACCAACGCACTTTTTGAAACTACCGGGGACGACTTCAGCTGCCTATGTTGACAGCCTCCAAACCCGATGTCTAGGCCCCTTTTTGGTTACCGAGGGCCGGTCACATAAGTGGTCTCGATGCAAAGATAGTAAAAACTGTTTTATCTACCCTGCCCCCTGTACGGCTTTTTATAGCTCTTGGAAGATTTGTGTGATGACGTCTTGGTCTTTGCGTGTACTCCTGGGCGAGATACGTTCTTCTGCACGAAGAGTTGGTGGTTTGTTTTTTGTGCCATGGTTCAAATATAGAAAATTTTTTTTAGAGGGAAGTTTTTGAGAGTGGTAACCTACACAATAAAAGACCCGCACTACACTTCGGCGGCTCAAACCCCCCGCCCTCGAATACCTTAGCTATGCTAAACGCAAACGATTTTACCCTCTCAAAGAGTGGCAAGTACTACTTCGCCACCACTGCCAAGTTCGACGAGACTACTGGCGACATGACTGACGCAGAGAAAGTCTTCGTCGCTGCTGGAACAACGCTCGGTCGAGCCATTGCAAACTTCCAAAAGAAGAACTCCTAACGGAGTTCTTTTTGCCCGACGTAGGTAACTACAGTTAATCGATAGTGTGTGAGTGTGACTACCAGGTCATACTCACCACTTTTTCCCACTATGTGACACCATATACTTTCTGTCACATACAATACTATGACACATGAGCATTATGGACACAGTAGAATTGCAACAAGTCATTGTCAACCAGGCAGTGCAAATCGACAAGCTTACTCGCAAGGTCGAGACATACAGGAAGTCTAACCAAAGCATGGCTGAGTCTAAGCTTAAGGATCTGATCCGCATCGAGGTGCTTGACGAACTGCTCCTTAGCACCTGTGAAGAAAACGTTTATGTTACTGCCGAAGATCGTGCTCACCACAATGAGGCCATCGACGCCACAGTTGAACAGCGTCTTCGTGAACACTACGAACTCAATCATGGGGAGGACTAACCTCCCCTTTAATCCCATCATCATGGACCTCAAGAAGAACAAACTCAACAACCCAGTCGTTCACCGTTACACCACATGGAAGAACGACAAGTGGGTAATACTCAATGCAGCACAAGCAGAGCGTCAACGCTTAATGCTTGAGATCGCAGAGAGACAGAAGACTGTCAAAGAACTAACTGCCATCATTGATGAGCATCAACCAACAGAATCATGAGAGATATTATTATTCGCTACGCTATCGTAGCATGCATCGGTGCATTCCTTGCACTATTCATGTCCTCTTGCGGGACATCAGCGAAGTATTCAACTGGGTACTCAGGGAACGGGTACCAAAACAATTGGAACTCATGCGCAGCTTATCGGTAATCATTGCAATGCTTGTGTCGGGAACTATCTCGGCACAAGCTTACAACTGTGGCATGTTCGGTATGCTCGAAGACAGCTACGGTGAAACGTATGTAGCA
>CESK01009697.1_pt1 | contig 10246 bp, 9 predicted proteins | sample 531091 | NCBI WGS metagenome assembly CESK01 (sample SAMEA2621271, study PRJEB7988) | marine metagenome | biome: marine biome (ENVO:00000447); feature: surface water layer (ENVO:00002042); material: "saline water (ENVO:00002010), including plankton (ENVO:xxxxxxxx)" | depth 5 m
GGGAGAGTTTGAGAAGGCATTAGAGAAATACGCTAAGTATGTTATACAACAGGCTAGAACTAACCTGACTAAAGGTAAAAAGAATTACAGTAAAAAGTTATATAATTCTTTAAGCTATAAGGTAAGTAAAAAAGGTGTGTTGTTTCCAATGGAGCAATATGGACTTTTTCAAGACGAAGGTGTTAAAGGTAAAGACCCTAGCAAGGTATCTCCTAACGCAAAAATAAAAGGACAACAAGCGCCTAACTCTCAGTATAAGTTTGGTAGTGGAACTAGTAAAGGAACATTCAAACAATTTACTGCTTTAATGGCAGAATATGCACAAAAGAAAAACATAAGATTTAGAGACGCTGAAGGTAAATACTCTAAGGGTGGTTTTAAAAGTGTTGGCTACATAATAGCAAGTAATATTTACAATAGAGGGTTAAGACCTACAATGTTTTTTACAAAGCCATTTGAAAAAGGACTTGACAAGTTTAGTGATGAGATAGTCTTAGGCTTTATAGACGATAATTTAAAATTAGAATAATGAGCACATTAACATTAACAAGAACACCTAGATATATAAGAACATCAACTTTAGCAAGTGCTACAAAGTTTCAATTAAAGCTATATATTTTCACAGGTGTTATAGGAGACAAACCAGCTACAGCAACTTACACATTAGAGAAAGATATTATTAATAGTGCTACTCAAGTTACATTTGAGATAAACGAATTAGTAAGAGACTATTACGAGCAAGCGGTAGGGACAACTTCTAGCGCTGGTGCTGTTCTTTGGGTTGTTGCTGATGTAACAGGCTTTACAGCTAGTGGCGTAGGTGCAACAGTAAGCACTACTTTTCTAGGCTTTGATGGTTATAGCTACTTTCAAAACACTACAGGAACGATAAACGCTACTTACATACTACCTACTTTAGTAAGTTCAAGCACAATACAAGTATTAAGCACAGAGTATGCACAGATTCCTGTTAATGCAGAAATAGCAGAGACAGTAAACTTCAAGCTAAATGGAGCGACTGTAAGCACACATTCTATTACTGACAATGGTAACACTAACCAAAAGATACAATACATTACTACAACCGCTCTAAACGTTGACGCTGTGGACGTTGTTTATGATTCAGGAAGTAAAACAGAGACTAAGACAATAGAAGTAGTAGAAGAGTGCAAACATACAGTTAGCAAATTAGTTTTTATTAATAGATTTGGAGCGCAGCAAAATTTATATTTCTTTAAAAAGTCAGTTGAGAATCTACAAGTAAATAAAGATAATTTCAATAGAAATATTTTAGATGAGACTTTGCCATATACAACAAATCAAAATCTAACAGAACACCAAGACAAGAGGTTTAACATTATAGCAAATGAAACTATAACGCTAAACTCTGGTTTTGTACCTGAGTCTATGAATGATACTTTTAAAGAGTTATTGCTTAGTCAGTATGTTTGGATGGTTCGTGGTGGTGAGACTTTGCCAATGAACGTGGAAGAGTCTAGCTTTACATATAAGACAGGATTAAACGATAGATTAATTAATTACACTATCAATTTAAAATATGCTTTTGATACTATTAACAATGTTCGATAAATGCAAGAATTAATAATATATATCAAACCTCAACAAAGAGACAAAGTAGCTCAGAACTATGTTAAAGTAGATTTGTTAAATGATGAGAATATTAGCTTGACTCAAGTTATACAAGACATCAGAGATATAGACAAAGTATTTACAGACTATAGCAGAACGTTTAACTTGCCAGCTAGTGAGATTAACAACAAGCTATTTAAACATTGGTACAATCCAGACATACAAGGCTTTGACGCTAACATTCAGAGTGAAGCTAAAATAGAATTAAACTACCAAGCATTTAGAGAGGGTAAAGTAAAACTTCAAGAGGTTACTATGAAGGACAATAGACCTCATACTTATAAGATAACTTTCTTTGGTAAAACTGTTAGCCTTAACAATTTGTTTGGAGAAGATAAGCTAAATAATTTAGTTTGGATGGATAACTTTAAGCTACCAGCATTAACTGCAAACGTGCTTACAGGATTGCAAACAGGGCACAACATTACTGTTGATAGCGTTACTTATAACAGTGCTATTATATACCCTTTGCTAACACATAGTCAAAGATATATATATGACGATACTAACAACTTAACAGACGTAGGTAATTTATCAGACGATACTAACCACGACAAAACAAGGGGGGTATTTCCTGAAGATTTAAAGCCTGCAATAAAAGCTAGTTTAATTATTAAAGCAATAGAACAGCAGTATAATATTAATTTTAAATCTAGTGAGTTTTTTGACAGCACAGAGTTTAGTAATTTATACTTATGGTTGCATAGAAACAAGGGAAAAGTAGAATCTGAAAACAGCATTAGCTTAGAGGGTCAAACTTTCTCTTGTGTTACTTCGGGTAATAGTTTAAGATACGACCCAGTGCAAACACTTTGCAATGTATATACTAACCCTAAAACTGAGTTTAATAGTGGTGTTTATACAGTTACAAAAGAAGAATATATATTCCCACCAACAGGACAACCGCAACCATTTAATTATTTTTCATATACTGTTGATATTACGCCTGCTTCGGGTTTTGCTTCTACTCCTTATACAATAGTAATTTTTGATATATTAACAGGAGATGAATTAGCGAGTATTTCTACTGTTGGAACTCAAACTTTAGGGACTGGAGTTTTTGATAGTCCTGGCAATCCTATGAATACAGGAGATACAAAAAAAGTAACTTGTAAAATAATTTGTTCTGCTGCTTTTCAATTTGGTGCTAACGTTACAGTAGGGCAATCGTTTTTAAACTATGCGCCAACACCTGAGTATTGCCAATTTAATTCTGCTGCTTCAAATATAGCTGTAACAATAGATGATATAAGACCGACAGAGCAAGTGCCTGACATTAAAGTAATAGACTTTTTAAAAGGTATTTTTAAGATGTTTAATTTAACTGCTTTTTTAAATTCAGACGATGAAATAGTAGTTAAGACTTTAGATGATTTTTATAGTGATAGCACAACAACACACGATTTAAGTAAATACATTATTAAAGATAATCATACAGTAGGTGAAGCGTTACCTTTTAGCAATATTAAGTTTGATTATCCAGAGCCTAAGACAAAACTAGCACAAGCGTTTTATAATCTTAATAATGTAGAATATGGAAGTCTAAACTATATTGCAGACGCTAGTCAAGGCAGTAAATATGAAGTATTGCCACCGTTTGAGCATATGCTATTTGAAAGGCTTTCTGATGGAACAACAGCAGTTAATACAGATGTTCAATATGGCTTAGCTGTTGATGATAACGACAATTCTGTAATGACTGCGCCTTTGCTTTTTTATGGCATTTATAATACAAGCATAAGCACACCTATAAATTATGTAGACAGCACAAGACCTGTAATTTCATCGTCAGGAATTACAAACACTACTATAAACAACTATTGGATGCCACACAACGCAAACGAGTTAGGAAGTGCTTCAACAGCACCAGCATTTAATCTTAACTTTGGTAGTGAGATAAACAGCTACACGCTTACAGATTATGGTGGAAGCAATAATAGCTTATTTCAAAAGTTTTATCAGTCTTATATTCAAAGAGTATTTAACACTAAGACAAGGATATTTAAATTTAAAGCAGTATTACCATTGAAGTTTTTATTAACTTATAGCTTAGCTGACAAGATATTTATTTCAGGCAGAGCATTTACAATAAACAAAATAACAACAGATTTGCAAACAGGTAAAAGTACATTAGAACTATTAAACGAACCTAGCTAAATGAAAACAATAATAGAAGCATTAGAGTTTATAAAAGAGATTAAAGCGTATGATAAAAACATAGTCATTGCTTTGGGAGTTAATAAACTTGCATTAACAATTAAAGAGGGGTTTTACATAAAAAAATTAGAAGATGAAGCAAGTAAATTATAAAATAAATGTAACTACAGGAAACTCTGACAAGAATATAAAAAAGACAGAGAAAAACATTAAAGGTTTAGGCAAAGATGTAAAAGACGTAAATAAGTCAAGTACAAACCTAAATGACTCTTTTGCTGTAATGCCAGGCAGTATAGGCAGAGTAGTTCAATCTTTTAAAGCGTTAAAGTTAGCAATGCTCTCTAGTGGGATTGGTGCTGTTGTTGTTGGTGTTGGTGCTCTTGCTGGGTTGTTTGCTGCCGCTACTGCTAAAGGCGCAGAGTTTGCTAAGGCTATGTCAGGATTAAAAGCAGTTACTGGTGCAACAGATGCTGAAATACAAGCATTAGCACATACTGCAAAAGAGTTAGGCTCTAGCACTGAATTTACTGCAATGCAGGTTGCAGAACTTCAAACTGAATTAGCAAAACTAGGTTTTAGCACTTCACAAATAAATGATATGTCTGAAGCTACGTTAAATCTAGCTTCGTCAATGGGTGTTAGTTTGGGTGAAGCAGCAGCTTTTACAGGTTCTACATTAAGGGCGTTTGGACTTCAAGCTAAAGACTCTAAAGAAGTGATAGATATTTTAGCGCAAAGTACATCAAGTTCCGCTCTAGATTTTAGTAAATTAAATACTGCTTTAACTACGGTTGCTCCTATTGCTAAAACTGCAAATGTTTCTTTAACTGATACAACAGCAATGTTAGGAACATTAGCTAACGCAGGTTTTGACGCTTCAACTTCAGGAACTGCATTAAGAAATATACTTTTAACGTTGTCAGAAGAAGGTTTAACAATGGAAGAAGCCTTTACTAAAATTAATAATGCTACTGATAAAAACATAGTTGCTTTAGATTTGTTTGATAAAAGAGGTGCTGGTGTGGCTATAACGTTAGCAGAAAACATTGAAAAAACTGCGCAATTAAAAGAAGAGTTAGATGGAGCTACTGAATCTTTTGATGGCTTAGGAGCTGCGGCTGGTATTGCAGAAACTAGACTTGATAATTTACAAGGTGATACTACTAAGTTAAAATCTGCTTGGGAAGGTTTCTTATTGTCTATTGAAGATGGGGACGGAGTTTTTAATATAGCTGTTAGAGGTTTAGTTCAATATTGGACTACTATCTTAAACGCTATTACTACAGCTAACGCTTTTGTCGGTGCTTTCTTTGCAGAACTTGGAGCAAGTTTTGAGCCTATAAATAAATTTAGATTATTTGTAAGAGAAGCGATAGATAATATTTCTTTAGCGTTTTTTAAACTTCAAGGGGTTATAGCTGACACGCCTATAATTGGAAAGGCAATAGATAAACAAAACTTAGAAAACAATCTTAAAGAAGTAAGAGCGTCATTAAAGCAAATAAATGAAGAACAAGCCTACTGGTCTGAACAAGCAGAAAAAAGACAGGAGAAAGGCACTTTTATGGATAGGGTTAGAATGAGGCTTAAAGAAGCAGAAGCTAAAAAACTTGAAGAACAACTATCACAAATACAAGAAGAGGGATTAGAAACAAGAGACGAAGCGTCAGAAGAAGCAACAGCAAAAGAATTAGCAAGACTTAAAAAACTAGCAGAAGAGAGAGCTAAACTAGAAAGAAAAAGAATACAAAACATTGCTAAGTTAGAAGGAGAGCTATTAGCAGAGGTTGAAAAGTTTGATGAACTAGCAAGACAAAGAAAACAAACAGACCAACAAAATGAAATAGACGCTGTAAATGAAAAGTATTTTAAATTAATAAACGATACTAGACTAGGAGAAGAAGAAATATTAAGACTTAAAATACAATTAAAAGAAGAAGAAGCAATTATAAATGAAAAATTTAGAAAGAAAGAAGAGGAAGCTAATAGGAAAGCTAGATTTGATGATTTAAACCAAAGGTTAGATTTAGCTTCTCAGGCAGCTAACTCTGTTCAAGCTATAGGGGACGCTGTTTTTGCTCATAAAATGAAAAACTTAGAGCAGGGAAGCGCAGAAGAGGAAACAATGGCAAGAAAACAATTTAAGTTTAATAAAGCATTACAACTAGGAATGGCAATAATAGACTCAGGCAAAGCTATAACCGCTTCTTTAGCTCAGTCTCCTATTGCAATAGGACCAGTGCCTAACCCTGCTGGTATTGCTTCGTTAGCTTTTGCTGCTGCAACAAGTGCGGCAAACATTGCAACTATTGCGGCTCAACAGTTTCAAGGTGGTGCAAGTACATCACCTTCTAGCGTATCTGGCGCAGGAGCTATAGGCTCACAAGCGCCTGACTTCAACGTAGTAGGGCAAAGTGGTTTTAACCAAGTAGCACAAGCGTTAGGAGAACAAAACAACACACCAGTGCAGGCTTATGTAGTTAGTGGCAATGTTACAACAGCACAAGCATTAGAAAATAATATAATAGAGACAGCAACCTTTTAAATAAAAAAAAGATGGAAAATAAAATGGAAATAATAGAACTTCTACTTGACGAAGAAAATGACGTTACAGGCATAGAAGCGGTAAGCATAGTAGAAGCGCCAGCTATAGAGTCTGACTTTGTAGCTCTTAACAGTCAAGAAGTGCAACTAGCACAAGTAGACAAAGAGAAAAAAATACTAATGGGAGCAGCATTGATTCCTAACAAACCTATATACAGAAAGCAAGAGGATAAAGAGTATTATGTTTATTTTTCTGCTGAGACAGTACGTAAAGCTAGTGAGTTATTCTTTAAGAATGGCAATCAAAACAACGCAACGCTAGAACATAAATTAGCAATAAACGATTTAACAGTTGTAGAGTCTTGGATAGTAGAGAATAAAGAAAAAGATAAGTCTGCTTTATATGGATTAGAAGTGCCACAAGGAACTTGGATGATTTCAATGAAAGTAAACAACGAGAAAATTTGGAACGATTTTGTGAAATCGGGGGTTGTTCGTGGTTTTAGTATAGAAGGATATTTTTCAGACAGAGCTAAAGTAGACGCTAGTGCTGTTAAAGTTGACATAGACGAAGAAAACGCTAAGCAAAAGCTACAAGAAATAAAAGACTTGTTTGCTGAAAAAAAAAAGCATAAACTAGAGAGTTATGCAGACTATCCTAAAGCGGTAAGCAACAACGCTAAAAGAGGCATTGACTTAAACGAAAAAGTTAATAATAAATGTGCTACTCAAGTAGGTAAAGTAAGAGCACAACAATTAGCAAAAGGAGAAGCTATAAGCGTAGACACTATAAAAAGAATGTATAGCTATTTGTCAAGAGCAGGCGAGTATTATAATGAAGGAGATACAAAAGCCTGTGGTACAATTAGCTATTTATTGTGGGGTGGTAAAGCAGGTCTTAGATGGAGTGCAAGTAAACTTAAAGAACTAGGTGAAATAGATTTAGCTTCAATGGTTATAGACGAAGATTTTGCTGTTATAGACGATAGGTTAGCTTATAGCACACAAGAGAAAGCAGAAGAGATAGCTAATAACATAGGCTGCAAAGGTTTTCACACTCACGAATTTGAGAATAAAACTTGGTATATGCCTTGTGAAAAACACATTAAAGATGAAATGTATAAATCTAAATGTCCTACAGGCTACAAGAAAAATAAAGAAGGTAGATGTGTAAAAAAATAAAATTAATATAATGAAAAATAAAAGAAGAGATAGAAAATTTGAAACACCTAGCAAGACTTCGCCTACTGGCGGTCGTAGGGGTTGTTTATGTAAAGATGGTAAAAGCTATAGTAGTAAGTGTTGTGATGGTACAATACACGCACAAGGCATAGGTAAAACACAAGCGTAAAATCAGTGCTGGGTATAACACTTTAGCGTTTTTTTTACATTAGTAGTATAGAATTATATTTAATAATATGAAAGCGACAGAAATTATAAACAAAATTAAAGGCATAGTAGGCGTAGAGTTAGCAGAAGAGTCTGTTAAGTTAGCTGAAGTAAAGCTAGAGAATGGTACTATATTAGTAGCAGAAGAGTTTGAGTCAGGTCAAGCGATATTTATAAAAACAGAAGAAGAGCAAATCGCTCTACCTGCTGGAGATTACGCTCTAGAAGATGGAAGGTTATTAGTAGTTAAAGAAGAAGGCTTAATAGACGAGATTAAAGAAGTAGAAGCAGAAGAAAAAGAAGAGGTAGAAGAGACTGAAGAGGTTGAAGCGTCTAAAGAAGAAGTTCAATTTGTAAGTGTAGAACAGTTTAACACTACTATTGATGAACTTAAAGCACTAATTACAGAGCTAAAAGGTAACACTGAGTTATCAGAAGAAGAAATTAAAGAGGAGACTACAGAACTATCTGAAGAAGTAAAAGAAGAAGTTCAAGAAGTTGAATTAGCTACTGCAAAAGAAGAAGTAGCAGAACCGATTAAACACAATCCTGAAAATAACGAGAAAGTTAACGTAGGTAGAAAAATTTCACCTAAGAAACAAAACACTATTATGGACAGCGTGTTTTCAAAAATTAGTAATAAAAATAATAATAAATAAAAACAAATAAAGATGGCTAATACTGTTACAGGAAGTACTTATGCTGGTGAGTTTGCAGGTGATTATGTTGCAGCGGCTCTATTAAGTGCTCCAACACTAGAAAAAGGTTTAATTACTGTTTTACCTAACATTCACTACAAAAGAGTGATGAAAAAAATCAGTACTACTGGAAGCGTTTTAGTAGACGCAACTTGTGATTTCGACCACAATATGGACGTAGACGTTGCTGAAAGAGTTTTAACTTTGAAAGAAGTTCAAGCTAATGTTCAGTTATGTACTAAAGACTACAGACAAGATTGGATTGGCGCACAAGCAGGCTATTCTGCTTATGATGATTTACCAGCTAACTTCAAAGATTTTATGATTGGACACGTTGCTGGAATGGTAGCTGCTAAGATTGAAACTAACATTTGGGAAGGCGCTGTTGCTTCTTCAGGACAGTTTGATGGTTTAGTAACTCTAGCTTTAGCTGACGCTACAGTTGTTGATGTTGCTTCTCACGCTGCTGTTGATAGCTCAAACGTAATTGCAAAATTAGGTTCTATCGTTGACGCAATTCCTTCAACTCTTTACGGTTCTGAGAGCCTTAAAATTTATGTTTCTCAAAACATTGCTAAAGCATACGTTAGAGCATTAGGTGGGTTTGTTGCTACAATCGGAGCAAATGGAACAGATAACAAAGGGACTCAATGGTACGCTAACGGAGCACTTTCTTTTGATGGTATTCCTGTAGTAGTTGCTAACGGTCTTAATGACGATACAGCTATGGCTGCTGAAAGCACTAACTTATTCTTTGGATGTGGTTTACTTTCAGATGTTAACCAAGAGGTTAAATACATTGATATGTCAGAAATTGATGGTTCTCAAAATTCAAGAATCATTATGAGAATGAGTGCTGGTGTTCAGTACGCTATTGGTTCTGATATTGTATTATACCACGCATAATATAATTAACTAGGGGAGTCTAAAACCTCCCCTTTAGTATTAACTTTTAATAATAAAAAAAATGGCTTGTGATTTATCAATCGGCAGAAAAGTACCTTGTAAAGATGTAGTAGGGGGAATCAATAAAGTCTACTTTGTAGATTTTGGAGATTTAGGAACTGTTACTCAAACAGATGACGCTATTAGCGATATGACAGGAACTTTTAATGCTTACGAATATGATGTTAAAGGAGCTAGTTCATTAGAACAAACTATTAACTCTTCTAGAGAAAATGGAACGACATTCTTTGAGCAAGCACTAACATTATCTTTAAATAAACTAAGTAAAGAAGATAACAAAGAAATTAAATTAATGGCTTTCGGCAGACCTCACATTTGTGTTGTTGATTACAACGGTAATGCAATGCTAGTAGGTTTAGAGCACGGAGCAGACGTAACAGGTGGAACAATAGCAACTGGAGCAAATATGTCAGATATGAGCGGTTACACTCTTAACTTTACAGGACAAGAGTTAAAGCCTGCTAATTTCATTACAGGAGCGACTGCTGCTGACCCATTCGCAGGAATGAGTTCTGCAACTGTTACAATAGTAGTAGGCACTAATTCATAGTTTGTGTGATTCAATATATAATGTTTAGTTTTAAGGGAAGGTTACAAAAAGTTTCCTTCCCTTTTTTATTTTAAAAAAAAATGCAAGTATTATCTACAAGTTCAACAAGAACGCTTAACTTTACAACTAGGGAAGAAATCTCTGGAAGTAAAACCTATTCACTAGTGATAAAATCTGAAGAGCTAAATAAAGTTATTTTTACTGATTCTAACGCAACTTTAACAGCTGTAGACTATTATTACACTTATAGCACGACTCAAGCGCTTACAGAAGCTAATTTTTACACCTACGA
>CESK01045040.1_pt1 | contig 10196 bp, 17 predicted proteins | sample 531091 | NCBI WGS metagenome assembly CESK01 (sample SAMEA2621271, study PRJEB7988) | marine metagenome | biome: marine biome (ENVO:00000447); feature: surface water layer (ENVO:00002042); material: "saline water (ENVO:00002010), including plankton (ENVO:xxxxxxxx)" | depth 5 m
CGCGCACGGATGACGACATGGTCCGCAAACAACGAGACGCGATGTACGAAAAGTATCGCAGCGAAGGAGGTGAGTGATGTCCGACAAGGTAGTCAAAATCAATCTCAAGCGGGCGCTCATCAATCGACTGACAGCGACTCCTAAGGTTGATTCCTGTCCATTTGCCATGAACCGACTCGCGAAGCCACCGCAGAGCCGTGACCTGCCAGATGGCAAGGGCAGCCCCGCAAAGCGACTGAAGCAATACCAGAATCAGAAGAATGGTAGCAGACCGCTGGATATGCCCTCACACACGCCCAATCGCAAGCGTAGACACCGACACGCAGAGTCAACAGACATCGAACGTGCGGTTCACATGTCTTACGACGGCAACGGCAACCCATTTGGGACTGACTTCGAGGATACGGTTTGCGGCCTGCGAGACGTTATCAACGAAATGTCCTACACCTGGGAGGAGTCCGACCGCATGTTTCACTCCCTGTGGAATGGAGGTGAGTGATGGACCTGAGTGACGCACGCTTCCACCGTAAGGTCATCCCCTGGGCGAAGCTGGAGGCCGAGGGGGTAGAGGCACGCAAGGTGATGAAGGAAGCACAGAAGCAGAGAATGTGGGTTCTGGCCCGCAAAGCCGAGCACCGATGGGTGAACCAGAAGCTCAAAGAGTCTCGGTCTCAATAAATAAAACACACTTGACAGACGTGGGACTACCCTATAATCTGTCCTGACCATACAGGAGAATGTAATGGCTGATAACGTAACGAAGCTATCGAAAGTCAGAAAGAGCAACAAGAAGCGAGAGTGGGACTGGCCCAGGTTCATCGAGGCTTGGCAGACATCAGAATCGTATGACGAGGTGCTGGAGAAGATGGGCTTCGACAACACGCCGCAGGAGAGGCAGTACATTGGAGTGAAGGCATCCTATGCGCGCAAGAAGAACATCCCCCTGAAGAAGCTGAAGCGAAAGCAGAGAAACTCTGCAATCGATTGGCAGAGCCTTGCGGACCTCGCAAGAGAGAAGGTGAGCAATGATTGAGCAATCAAGCGAGCTACTCGACCCACGCACACTCAAGTGCATATTGAAGTGGAACTGGGTGCTTGGCTCGCTCTACATCAACCGATTCGTTGACACACTTACCAAGCAGTGGCTAAGAAAAAGATTGGAGGTTTCCTGTGGGTAATAGCAAGAAAACCAATGTTGAGGACATCCAAAATGCAGAGGGACCCTACAAGGTCTACTTGGCCATCAAGAGCGATGAACGGCTGAACTCCAAGTTCAGTTGCACTCGTGACGGTGACCAGTATTACAAGGGTAAGAGAATGACGGAGCCCGACTTCTCTGAGGTCTCAGTCTACTTGGCCCAGAGGTACCGTATCGTCTGCTCCAAGGAGGAACTCAAGTCTGGCATCATGGCAGCGTCGAGGAAGATTGAGCCGCAGCTAATCTACGGGACCAACCTCCCGGATGACTTCAGAGACAAGGTGAAGGAGTATCTCGACATGAACCCGCCGTCGTTCAGGCGGTACGACATCACGACGGACGTAGTGGCTCAACACGTTGACCCTGATGGGTGGCAAGAGCAGCAGCGCCTGACTGAGATGAAGGTAGCAAAGGCCCTAAAAGAGCAAGGGCTTCAAAAGGTACGTGTGACGTACAAAGGAGAGAGAAAGATGCGCTGGTTCCCGATTGGCGGGGACTAAACAACAAACCCAGGAGAGTCTTGTGGAACTTACATCACAAGAAATCATCGCCCTTACAAAGGCGTTCAACCCGAAGGCCGTCTCGCTCGCTAAGCGGGACATCGACAATAACTCTGAGATTGACGTGAACCTCACCGTCAAGATCGCTGGCAAGCTCAAGCGTGGAGCAAAGTCCAAGCCAGTCAAGGCAACCTCCTCGATTCCGTGGAAGGTGGCTCTGGCCCTCTTTGCGAAGCGCTCTGGGTTCACCAGAGAGCAAACAGCCAAGGTGCTGCTCGAAGCAGTGACCTTCGCTCTTGACGCCGAGAAGGACAAGGAGAAGCAACTCCTTGAAGAGATGGGCGTCGGAGATGCTCTGGCGATGCTTGACCGAGAGGTCTTCGACAAGCTGCCTAAGAAGGCTCGTGATGGCAACATCACCTTCCAGGCGGACACGGTCGAAGCGATGCGTGAACTCACATTGGTGGCTGACGAAGATGCTCCTACCCTTGGGGAAGGGGAAGAGGCAGCGAAGTGAGTCACCGGGGCCACCGTTACAGCGGGGCGGTGGCCCCACCTTACTTTTTTTGAATCAGACCGTTGACTTTGAACAGGGTCATACGGAGAACAGTTTAGACCAATGGTCTTATCGATTTTTCTTATTCGATCGATGAGGTCATGATTGGCCCAGCAGGGAGGCATGTGGGTGGTCGTATAGATGTCTCAATACGCTCTCGCGTGCAAAGGCAGTCGCAACTGACCACGGGAGAGATGTCACATGATTTCTAGTTGGTCTGTGACGCTCCTGGCCTAACAGGCCTCACCCGCCCCGTGTGAGAAAGTATTGCGACAACGGGGCATTTTCAGCAGACATGGAGAGCAGGGCATGGCCGTAGCAGACAAAATCGAAGACCACGAGCGCATCGACACCTTCCAACTGGTGTTCCAGATGACGCAAGCCATGGGTGGCCTACAGAAAGGCAAGCACTCCAAGATGGCCTACATCTACGGCACCAGCCGATCACGGCTACGCAGCATCCTCAAGCGCGAGGCCAGGGCTCCGACCCTCGACACCGTGGTGTCATGGATGAACCGGGTCTATCGCATGACTGGAATGAAGGTGGTGCTGACCATCACCCCAGATTTGAAGATGCATTACAGCATCGTTGGACAAGACGCAGACAGAATCGACGGCATGGTCGTGCCGCCGAAAAACAGTTTGTAGAAGGTCAATCGACCGACTACAGCAACAAGCCCTTTGGGGATTGATCCCCCCGAAAGTTGGGCTCCTGACTGAGCCCACCGGGTTTCCGGTGGTGCTCTTTCGGGACCCCGTCAGGAGTTACCATGTGGATTCAAAGTGCGAAGAACGCACCGATTACGACGATAGCGAGCAGCCTTCAATACAGCCGAGGCAACGGTACATCCATCTCCCCGTGCCCATCTTGCGGCCTGCTGGAGCGTGGCTCTACGGACAGGAAGCGGGGACCGGTAGGCTTCAAGCGGAACGAGATGGCGTGGATGTGCCATCAGTGCGGAGCGAAGGGCGACGTGGTGGATTTTGTCTCGCACCACTTCTTCCAGCAGCCGCTGCGGAATATCGACAAGAGTCAGCGCTCTGTGGTCCGTGACTGGTTCGCGGAGCAAGGGTACTGCACACCGTCTGGGGTCCCGGCACACGTCCAGCCAGACCCCGTCAAGAGGCCTGTAGTCACCCTTCCCCCGACCAAGGGCTATCTGCGGCCACCAGAGGACGAGCTTCATGACCTGTGGAAAAACTCCACCAGTGTCGAGGCTGCACTTCAGCAACCGGCAGCGTTCTCAAAAGAACTCAGCAAGTGGATGATCAACCGCAGGTTCTCGCCCAAGCTCATGGATTCCACGGAGTGTATCCGCATCCTGCCGTTGCCGGTGGAGTACAAGTACCCTGAATGGTTTCCTCACCAATGGGGCGGTGTCTACCGTGTAGCTGCGCCATGCTTTGAGCCTGATGGCACCTTCGCCAGCATTCATTGCAGGAGCGTGACCTACTCGAAGGGCCGTCAACCATCGGGCTCCAAGACTCGATGGCCGGTCGGGTACGAAGCGGGTGGGCTCCTGATGGCGAACCCATTGGCCCAACAGTTGATGCGTACCAAACAAGCAACGTCTATGAGTGCGCTCTTGATTTGCGAGGGCATCACGGACTACATGAGGGCATGCGAGCAAGCTCACCGCGAGTCCTTGCCTCTTGGAATCGTGGCTGGCACGTCAGGCAGCTACAAGTCTCTTGGTAAGATGAACATCCCGACCGACCTCAAGGTCTTCATAGCAACAGATTCAGACGACTCCGGCGATGACTACGCGACGGAAATCTGCGACCAACTTCCCCAACACACCCTCTACCGCGTACCACTGGAGTCAACTGATGGCTGATCTTGATGAAGTCCTTGCCGCTGGGCAACGGCGGCTCGCTGACCTGCTGAACATCGCTGAAAATCAAAACTGCATCAATCAGCCAAACGCGCAAACCACGGAACAACCGATACCAGAGAGTGAAACCGACACGCGGATTGTGGACCTGCTCGATCAGTACACTGACCGCAACGGGCAACCTACCGGTCGGTTCCGCAAGAACAAGAACAACCTGTACATCATTTTGCGTCGAGACCGTAGGTGGCGTGGCCGTGTGTGGCTCAACAGCTTCACAAACACGCTCAAGATCGATGATCGCGACTACCGCGATACTGACGACACACGGATTGCTCTGTGGGTGTCCCGGGCCTACGGGCTGGAGTACTCCAGCGCTGCGGTCAGCGAAACGGTGTCGTTGATTGGCGAGGAGAACAAGCGCAACCCGCTTATCGAGTGGCTGGATTCTATCGTTTGGGACGGGACTCCCAGGCTCGCGTCTTGGATTGTTGAGGCCACCGATTGCGAAGATACGGACCTGAACAGGGTCATGGCGGAGAAGTGGTTGATTCAGGCCATAGCACGAGCCTACCAGCCTGGGTGCAAGGCGGACTGTGTACTCATCTTGGCAGGTGACCAGGGCGCAGGCAAGAGCACCCTGTTCCGCACGCTGGCCACTGAGCAGTACTTCGCCGATACGCCGCTCGACATCGGCTCTGCAAACTCATACAGCCAGATTGCTCGCGCCTGGATCTATGAGGTCGCCGAGTTGGACTCCGTGCGGCGTTCTGCAAACAGTGCAACAAAGGCGTTCCTGAGTGCTCAGGAAGACAACTTCCGGCCAGCCTACGGGCGTCACGCCATCACCATCAAGCGACACGTAGTGTTTGCTGGTACGACAAATGAGTCTCAGTTCATCAATGACATGACTGGGTCGCGCCGCTACTGGCCCATTCGGGTCAACGAGGTGAACCTACACTGGGTGCGAGAGAACCGTGACCAGCTTTGGGCCGAGGCAATCGAGGCGTACAAGGCAGGAGAGACTTGGTACCTCGACAAGGAAATGGACCTCCGGCGTCACGACTCCAGCAAAATCTACAGGCAGGATGACCCATGGCAAGAGCCCATCAGCAACTACCTGATGATTCAGCGTGGGTATGTCACGATGACAATGGTGATGGAGGATGGTCTAAAAATTGAACGCGGTCGAATGAACCGAAGGGATGAGATGAGAATATCGGAGATACTACGTGAACTGAACTATGAGAAGAAGAGAATGACGCTCGGCGGAAAACGAAAGTACGTCTGGGCTAAAAGTGAAATACTACAAGTACAAAGTAAGGAAGCATGATGAACAGAGTAGCGTTGGGCGGAGGAGTTTTTCTCGCGCCTGGATACAACAATGAGAACGAGGTGCTGAGCCGATTCCGGCTGGCAAATCCAGAGTACCAAATGGCGATGGGCATGCGCCAGAGAGGTAAGTACGTGCCGATACCAGACAAGCACATCAACGCTTGTCACCGGATTCCGTGTGATCACCCGTGGGCTGGCGGGCTTGCCGTTCCTCGAAAGGCAGCAACCCAGATGAATCTCGGAGAGGTCATCGATGTCCGCACTGCACCGGACGACTCAAGCCTCAGCTTGGCTCCCGGTTTTTCGCTGCGTGATTACCAGAACAAGGCGCTGGACTCCTGGCGTCGTAACTCTGGAGAAGGTGTAGTGATCGCTCCTTGCGGGGCCGGGAAGACTGCAATCGGTGTCGCAGCCATGACGGTATTCGCGACGAAGGCTTTGGTTTTGGTTCACACCAACGACCTTGCTGTTCAGTGGATCAACCGCATCGAGTCGATGCTCAACGAGAAGGCAACACAGTATGGCGCGGGTAAGAAAGACGACTCTGGACGAGTTGTCGTCGCAACTTTCCAAACACTTGAGCGAATGTCGTTCACCGAGCGGTACCAGTTTGGCCGTCAGTTTGGACTCTGCATCGTCGATGAGGCGCACCATGTACCAGCGCAAACGTTCTGCTCAGTCATGTTCTGCATGCCAGCACGATACCGACTCGGCCTTACAGCGACACCAGACCGTCCAGACGGACTGACATCGATTCTCTGGTGGCATTTCGGTCCCCCGGTCTACGAGATCACTAACGAGCAGTTGACGCGATCAGGACACGTCGTTGCACCCAAGATTGAGTGGCTATTCACGGACTATGATGGACCGCCGAATAGGGTTGACTGGTCAAAGCTCATCACCGCGATGACGACGGACGATGAGCGAAACTCGAAGATCTTGGACCGCGTTCTGCGAGCATGTCACGAGGGCAGGCAGGTGTTGGTATTGTCGGACCGGGTAGATCACTGCGCCTGGATGTCACAGGCGCTCAAGTCACACAACATTGTCGCTGAACCACTTGTAGGTCGGATGACAAAGAAACAACGAGCAGAGGTTTTAGAACGTGCAAATAATCGACAGATTCAAGTCGTTTGTGCCACCACGGTCGCTGATGAGGGACTCGATCTTCCTTCACTCGACACTGTTGTGCTCACAACTCCGACGAAAGCTATGGGTCGAATACAACAGAGGATCGGACGTGTCATGCGCCCACACCCACAGAAGCAAGATCCGATTGTTATCGATTGCGTTGATGACAGTGGAGCAATGCATGGACTCGCTCGGAAGAGACAAAAGCTCTACACCAAGCTGGGGTGCGCCTAAGATGATCAATGTACTCAAGCGCCTGCCAGACGGATGGTCAATGATCCAAACTCCGAGTGGGTATCAGATTCGAGACGATGACGATCGGTTCGTCTGTGAAGCCGAGACACCCCAGAGACTGGAGGAAATCTTGAACCTTGAGTTCGAGTTGGCTCAAACGTTCGCCAGCATGATGTACGTGCTCAATACGACCGAGCCAGCAGAGGCTTAGCGAAGCCTTCGCATCAAGCCAGCCCAATCACGGACGGTAACCTTACCGCTTGTGAAGTCCTCAACAGCGATAGCCAATCGTAACGATGGTATCGATCGTCCTGACTCTAAGTCTCTCAAGTAGGATGGCGAGACGCTCAAGCCGAACTGGCGTAGCGTCTCGTTCATCCACTTGCAGAAACCGAATCGGCTGTTGAACGAGGGCTGGCTTTCGCGAAATGATCGGATGTCCATAAAAAGTCCAGTCAGAAAATGTCCGGGTGAAGTGATGGTAATACCATCAAGTCGTGATACCATAAATCAAACCACAGGAAAGACAAACATGAGCGAAAACCTACCCACAATCGGAAGCAGTAGTATCGGGGCTATTCTTGGCCTGTCACCCTGGAGCAGCCCATGGGATGTATGGGCACGAGCCCACGGTCTGACCGAAAGTTCCTCGTCCGCAGCTACGCAACGAGGCCACATCCTTGAGCCAGCCATCGGTGCTCACTATGCCCATCTGAACAACGTCCAGATCGAAAAGGGACCAGAGTACGAGGCCGCTCCAATCATCGGGCCAGAGGAATGGATGCATGCGCGCCCAGACTTTTTTGTGAAGTCGGATGACGCTCGCTGGCTACTTGAGATCAAATCGACGCGCAAGTTCGACCACAAGTGGGGTATGTCAGGATCCAACGGCGTGCCGCCATACTACGCAGCCCAGTGTATCTGGCAGATGGCCGTGACGGATGATGAGCGATGTGACCTTGCGGCCTTCGCAACGATGAACGATGAGTACCGATGCTTCAAGATTCACAGGGACTCATCAGTCGAATCTAAGATGATCGACTATGTCAGGGACTGGTATGACCGTCACATTAGAGAGGGTAAGCCCCCAGAGGTAGACGGTTCCACCGCATGCTCCAGATCCCTTGCCAAGCTATTCGAGCAAGAGTCGAAGGAGTTCATCGAGCCGTCTGAGACCCACCTCGACTTGGCCATGGAACTCAAGGAGGTCCGCCGCATGAGCGCCGAGTTAGACGACAAGAAGCGGATGCTTGAGAACAAAATAAAAGAGGAAATCGGCACCGCATATGGTATCAGTGGTGTAGCTACGTGGTCTCAGAGCAAGCCACGTAGTCGATTCGACCGGGCCTCATTCGAGGCTGATCACCCAGACCTCGCCAAGAACTACGTTAAGATTGGCGAGCCAACGCGAACATTCAGGTTCTCATTCACAGGAGAGAAAAAATGAGCACAGCAATCCACCCAGCACATCACTTCAGGAATGTCGTAGAGTCCAAGGCCTCTGACTTCCTCCAGGCAATGGCAGGTACGGAAGAGGGGGCAAAGGCAGCAGGCCGTGTGGCCCTGGCATTTCGTCAGGCTGCCCAGACCAATGACCGTCTATACGGGTGTGACCCCGCATCAGTAGCCCAGGCCGTCGCCCTCTCGGCAATGACAGGCCTGATGCCCGGTGGGCCGCTGCCAGATGTCTACCTGCTTCCACGAGGCAAGAGCCTACAGTGGCAGGTGTCTCACCGGGGCTTCTCGAAGCTCGCGGCTCGGAGCGGTGTGCGCCTCCGCACCAAGGCGGTGTTCGAGAGCGACACGTTCCACGTCATTGAGGGTACGGAGCCGAAGCTGGACCACGTTCCTGATCTCTCGGCAGAGCAGTCCTGGGACACCCTGGTGGCGGTCTACGTGGTCGCTCACTACAAGGACGGCAGCAAGGACTTCGTCGTAATCCGCAAGGCCGACATCGAGAAGCGTCGGGCAAACTCGGACTCGTACAAACGCAACAAGAACCAGTCTCCGTGGGGTCAGTGGCCCATCGAGATGGCGCTCAAGACCGGGCTCCGGTATGCGTTCGCTCGAGGCATCGTCACCATGGACGACACCACCACGAGCGCTTACGAGCACGACGGTATTCAGGACGCACCGGCTGAGGATCTCAACGTGGTAGACATGAACGAGGTTCCAGAAGTCAACACCATGAACGTTTTGTCTGAGCAGCTTGATGAGCTTGTGCAGCAAACGGACGCAGAAGAATCATTGCTTGAGGATTAATCGATAGCATGCCCCGTGATTACAAACGCGAGTACGAGCAGTACCACAGCAAGCCAAAGCAAAAGAAGAGGCGTGCTGGGCGCAATCGTGCTCGCCGTATCATGACCATGTTGAAACGAGTTAAGAAAGGCGATGGAAAAGATGTCCATCATAAAGATGGAGACCCAACAAACAACTCAAGGAAAAACCTTAGAGTTGAAAGTAAAAAAACAAATCGTTCAAGAAAGTAAAGGAGAACATTATGAGTTTGTTTGATGAAGCAAAGAAGGCCAAGAACCCATTCGGTGAGCGCGCTAAGTCTAAATCGAATGAAGGCGAGATCCCTACAATCAACCAAACGTCTATGCTTCTGAGAGTGGTGAATGACGTGTTCGGTGAGCAGCAACTCACTGATGCGCAGGGATCAAACTGTGAGGGATACCGGACTCGTCTGGCTGATTCCTCATGGCCCCTTCACAACCTCCAGGGCAACGTGACTGAGCCGACATGGGCAAACATGCTGAATGCGACCATCGCAGGCATGACAAAGACCATTCGGAACAGCCAGCCTAACGGTGACTGGAAGCTGCTTGAGTTCGAAACCAAGATTGATCACGACTCAGACAAGGTCGAGCGTTTGTTCATCGTGGTGAAGTTCGTCGATGTGGACAACAATGACGATCTTCAGTACCGGAACGGAGCGCCCGTAGCCACTACCGTAAACGTTCAGACGAACCCGATCCCTCAAGAGCTTGTTGATGCGCTGAGCAACCGTCAGACTGATGACTCGCATCTTGCGGGAATGATCGAAAAGCTCGTAGAGGCAATCGCGTCGAAGACGACAACGTCTGCTACGGTCACGGCTGAGCCAGCGGCAGCATCTGGTGAACCAGAGCCAGAGCCTGTGGTCTTCAACGACTGATACGATGCCGTTGTATCAGTTCGTATGTGAAGACTGCGGCGCAAAGAAGGAAGTGCTGCAAGCATTCGGGGATCCAAGCCCAGTCTGCTTGCAGTGCTCTTCTGAGATGACCCGGAAGATTGCTTCCACAAACTTCAGCCTCAAAGGCGAGGGCTGGGCGAGGGACAACTACGGCCTCAAGAAAAAGTAATAGTGAGTAAAAATGGCTGATCATTCTTTAGATGACATCGTTCATTCCATTCAGTCT
>CESK01010355.1_pt1 | contig 10177 bp, 6 predicted proteins | sample 531091 | NCBI WGS metagenome assembly CESK01 (sample SAMEA2621271, study PRJEB7988) | marine metagenome | biome: marine biome (ENVO:00000447); feature: surface water layer (ENVO:00002042); material: "saline water (ENVO:00002010), including plankton (ENVO:xxxxxxxx)" | depth 5 m
CTAACTTACTTATGTATAAAGTATGGAGCTACAAAAGTATACTGTTATGAAAATAATAAACGAGTAATTGATTGGTTAAAAAGATTTTTTGCAAGTGAAACTAAAGTAGAAATTGTAGAAGAAGATATTACAACAGCAACTTTTCCTACAGCAGATATATATTTACACGAAAATATTGGTTCAAATGTTTATATGGAAAATATATTAGGTATGTATACTAATTTAAAATCACAAGGTTTAGAAGATAAAACTTATCCTAATAAAATTAAAATACAATATGGAACTTATACTGGTGAATCACAACTTCACAGATATAATAAGTCTTCAACATATATAACTGATACTTTTACTAATTCAAATGTATTATCATTTTTTAATGAGTGTCCAATGGAAGATAAAATATTACCTTATACTTGGCACAACATGACACACGACCAATCAGCTATGACTTTTAATGGAACATTATATGATGGAGATTTAAAAGATTTAACAAGATATACTGATTCAGATGCAAATAGTCAGTATTTATTTTGGGAAGTTAGCTTTGATGGTAGTTATCCTATATCTAATTGGAAGTTTAGAAATCATTGGAATATAATAAAAGCAGGTGATAATTGCATGGATATAATGGATAGTAGTGTAATGACATATACTGTTAAAGAAGTTTAATTTGACAAATGTTGTAAAAAACTGTATAATACTATTACAGGTGAATCGTGAAAAAAATAGTAATAAGTTTAAAAAGAAGACAAGATAGAAAAAAAGAATTTAAAAATAATAATTTAAAAGATTATAAATATTTAGAAGCAATAGATTATAAAACTTTAGATACTAAAGATATTATAATTGATGAAGAGTTTAGAGACCCTTTTAAAAATAGACAAGTTTTAAAAAGTGAAGTAGCTTGTTTCTTATCTCATAAAAAAGCGTGGGAAGAGTGTCATAGATTGCGTGAACCTGTAATTATATTAGAAGATGATGCAGTTATAAATGACACATGGGATGAAGACTATTACGAAGAGCTTATAAAAAAGTATGAGTTTGTTTACTTACAAAGAAATGAAAATGAACCACTTTTTGTTACACCAATAGATGACAGGATAGAAAAACCATCTTATCCTTACAATCTAACAGCTTATGTAATAGAACCCATAACAGCTATGAAATTATTACATAATTATCGTAGTATAATACCGGTTGATGAATATGTTCCTCGACTTATTAAAAGACAAAAAATAAATGCAGTAGCATTAAAACAAGATGCTTGTAATCAGTTACCAAGAAGCATAAGTGAGAGTGACATAGAAAATAATAAACCAGCTAGAAACTTTACTGTACATCCAATTACAGTAGGTTCAGATAGATTAAAATGTGTTAAACTAAACACAAGTGCTACAAGACATGGTATTGAAGTAAAAAACTTAGGTACTAATGTAGAATGGAAAGGAACAGATATGTCTGGTCCGGGTGGTGGAATGAAAGCCAACCTATTAAGAGATTATGTAAATACTCTACCAGACAAAGATGTAGTTTTATTTACAGATGCATATGATGTTTTTTATGCAGATAATTTAGAAACTATAACTGAAAGATATTTAGACTTTAATACTAAAGCAGTTTTTTCAGCAGAGTTATATTGTTATCCTGATGCTAGTATAGCAAATGAGTTTCCAGAATCTCATACACCTTATAGGTATTTGAATAGTGGAACATTTATATCTCAAGTAGGAGAACTTAAAAAAATGTTTGCTTCTTCTACTGTAGCTGATGATGGTGATGACCAACTGTATTATCAGAAGTTATTACTTAGTAATGAGTTTGATATGACTTTAGATTATGAAGGTTATATTTTTCAAACACATGAGGATGCAACAGGTATAAATAGTTCAGGACAACTTTTTAATCCTAGAACAAATTGTTGTGCTTGTATCTATCATGGTAATGGTGGAAATAACACTAAAGAAAAATTTAACGCTTTATATAATGTGTTTCATCCTAAGACTGATTATTATTTTAGTCCTAGTAATTCATATGATATTATAGAAGATGATATGTTAGTGGTTGATTTTATGACACAAGAGCAATGTGAAAGATTAATAGAGTTAGCTGATAAACATGGAGGTTGGGATAGTTTAAAGTATGATAAGTTTCCAGCACAAGAAATAAGAATAAAAGAATTAGGATTGTGGTCTGAACTAGAAACTAAATGGAATAACTTTATAGTTCCTATAGTAGAAAAGTATTGGAAACCTATGCAAATGTATGGACTAAGAGATGCTTTTGTAATGAAGTATAATTTAGAAACACAAAAAGATTTACCTTTACATACTGATGCAAGTTTAGTAACAGGAAGTGTAAAGTTAAATGATGATTATGAAGGAGCTGACTTGTTTTATCCAAGACAAAATATTAGCAATAAAGATATACCAGTAGGTAAAATGATTTTATTTCCGGGTGCAGTAACACATGGACATGAGTGTTTACCCTTAACAAAAGGAACTAAATACAGTTTTACTATATGGTCAAACAGATTTCCCGGAGATAGTATATAATGGAAATAACATCATATTTAGTATGGAATGTAATAATAACTTTGGTAATAGCACCATTGATATTTGGCATTCGTAAAAATGAAGCAGAAGCTAAAAGAATAGACATTCTATTAAATAAAACTAGAGAAGAAATAGCTAGAGAGTATGTTACTAAACAAGAAGTAAAAGAAGATATGACAGCTCTTATGGAAAGATTAGAAAAATTACACGAAAAAGTAGACAAACTTTTTGAGGTTAAATAATGGCAAGAAAAAGAAAAAGAAATTATAATCCTAAATACACATCTAAAAGATTAGATATGCGTAATGGAGGAAGAGTTAAATTATATCACGGTGGACCACCTATACCTCCAATTCCAAGTGACTTTACAAATCCTAACATGTTTGAAAGAGCAGAAGCAAGATATGAAGCAGCGTTGGCAGAGTGGGAAGCTTTAGGTGGTTATCACGGTAATGAACCACCATCAGGACCTACAGGACCTACTGGTACACCATCAGGACCTACTGATGAAACTGGAATGTCAGAGGCTGAAAAATTAAGATTATTTAATAAAGAAAGAAGTGAAAGAAATATAAGAGCTGGTAGAACAGCAGAAGATATTGCTAGTGGAAATGTAGATTTAACACCTGACATTAGAGTAGATACAGTAACTGATGCTAGTGGTAATGTACCTCAAAATACTATAGCAGATTCTGTAGAGATGGCTCAAGCAGGAATGTCTCCTACTCAAATAGCAGAACAACAAAACCAAAGAGTAGATACAATGAGTGCTACTCAAGCTGCTAAGACTAGAGATGTTTCAGCTTCACAAATGACTGCTGCTACAGCAAAAACACCATCTGCTATAGACCCTGCTACAGGACAACTATCTCCAGAAGCAGAAGCAAGTGTTGAAGAAATTAGAACTTTATCAGGACCAGCAGAAGCTGCAAGAATTAGTAAAGGTCTTATTGATGGTGCCAAAGCAGATACAGTAGAAGGTTTATTATCTGCTGGTGCTTTAGCTAGTGATGTAGTTGGTATAGGTGGTCAAGTATCACAAAGCCCAGAAGCTGAAATACAAGAAAGACAAGCTATTATTGGAGATGCTGCATCTGGAGTATCTGCTCAAATTTTAGGAACAGTAGGTTATGAAGCTGCACAACAAAGAGTAGTAAAAGGAACTGCTGCTAAAGGTGCTGCTGCATCTATGGTTGCTCAAACAGCAAACTTACCTCAAGAAGTTGCTGCTGCTATTGTAGAAGACCCTGCAAGTGTAGAAGCAAAAGTAGATACTGAACCTGTAGAAGTTCAAGCTGCTATAGCTGCTTTACCTCAAGAAGCTTTAGTATCTTCTCAATTAGAAACTTTATTAGCTGGTATAGAAGATGGTTCAGTTCCAGTATGGGCTAAAGCTGCTGTAGATTCTGTAAACAGTAATTTAGCACAAAGAGGAATGAATGTTTCTACTGTAGGAAGAGATGCATTATTTAATGCTATTATTCAAACTTCATTACCTCTAGCTCAACAAAATGCACAAGCATTACAACAAAGAGCTCAACAAAATTTAAGTAATGAACAACAGGCTAACTTACAACAAGCACAACAACAACAACAATTAAGACTACAGAACTTAGCTAATATGCAAAGTGCTGAAAGTCAAACTGCTCAAATGTCTCAACAAATGAAGACTATGCAGAGTCAATTTAATCAACAAAGTGCTATACTTACAGGTCAACAAGTTCAACAAACTTCATTACAAAATTTAGCAAATCAACAACAAGCTGCAGTTTTAAATGCTCAAAATCAACAAGCAACAAACGCACAAAATTTAGGTAATGAGCAACAAACAGAATTAGCAAACTTACAAGTAGAGGCAAATGTAGAGAGAGGAAATCAATCAGAAACAAATAGAGAAAGATTAGCTGAAATGCAAGTAGCTGCTGACTTCTTATCTAAGAATGCTGTGTTTGCTCAAGATATGAATAAAGCTAATTTAAGTGCAGAACAACAAGTAAGATTAGCAAATCTATCAGCACAGAATCAAGCAAGTGCTCAAAACTTAAGTGCTGCACAACAAACAGAGTTAGCAAACTTACAAGCTACAATGCAATCAAATATAAAGAATGCAGAGTTAGCTAATATTATGGGAGTAGCACAATTAAATGCTGACCAGAAAACTGCCATGCAACACGCTACAGTTCAATTTAATATGGACATGGCTAACTTTAGTAATGAACAACAAGTAGAATTAGCAAATAGTAAATTTGTACAAACTTCTACACTTGCTAATTTAAATATGGAGCAACAAGCTATTATGCAGAATGCTACAGCTATGGCAAGTTTAGATTTATCTACTGCTGATACTAGACAAAAACTAGCTATTAATAATGCTAAATCATTTTTACAAATGGATATGGCAAACTTAAATAACCAGCAACAAGGTGTTATATTAAAATCTCAACAAGAGCAACAAAGAATATTATCTAATCAAGCAGCTCAAAATGCTGCTAGACAATTTAATAGTGCTAGTGAGAATCAAACAAATCAGTTCATGGCTAACTTAGAACAAAACATGAATCAGTATAATACTGCTGCTATGAATCAAGCAGCTCAAACAAATGCACAATTTCAAAATGCTGCAAATGCTGCAGATGCAAATAGAGTTGCTGATTTAAATAAATCTAATGCTGCTATTCTAAATTCTGCTGCTCAATTTAATGCACAGTTACAATTTAATACAGAGCAATGGAATAGACAAAATGAACAAGCTGTAATAAATTCTAATGTTACTTGGAGAAGACAAGCAAATCAATTTGATACTGCTGCTCAAAATCAAGCAAACATGATGAATGCCCAACAAGCTTTTGGTTTAACAAACAATGCTTTATCTTTTGTTTGGCAAGAGTTAAGAGACCAAGCTGATTATGATTTTAGATGGGCTGATAATACAGCAACAAGAAAATTAAATGCTATGGTAGCTGCTGCAGGAGCAGAAGGAGATGCTGCTAAGAATTGGAGTACTAACTTTAATACAGCATCTAGTAAAATAGACAATTTATTTAGTAACGATTACGGAAGTTAAAGGAGAATAATATGGGATGGAAACCGGGTAAATTTTTAAAGAAAGCTTTTAAAGGAGTTAAAAAAGTTTTTAAAAAAATAGGTAAAGGTATTAAAACAGCCTTTGGTAAAATAGGAAAGTTCTTTGGTAAGTTTGGAGTGTTAGGACAAATAGGTATGATGTTCTTAATGGGTCCATTAGGTAATATGCTGGGAGGTATGTTTTCAGGAGCAATGACAGGACTAGGTAAATGGTCTGCTGCATTAATTCAAAATGGAGGATGGGCTGGTAGAGCTCTTGGTCATGCAATGAAAGCTATACATTCAGCAGGAACTTTTGCAGGTAAAGTATACACTACTATATCTGATGGTATAGGTAATGCTATTGATAGAACAGGTAACTTTTTTAAGGGTAATGGTTTTAGTCTTAGTGAAGGAAGAACTGGCATGTTTGATTTTACAGCACAAAGAAATAATCCAAGGTCTTTATTAGAAACTGGAGAGTATGATGTTGTAGGTAAATATGGAACACCTGCTACTACGCCACCACCAATAACACCACAAGTTGAAACTCCTTCAGTTGATGGAAGTGTAGATGGTGTACCTAAAAGTGATATGAATAATATAGTGGAAGAAGATATAAAAACATTATTAGACCAAGAAATAAATGCACCAAAAGGAGTTAAAGTTGGAGAAGTTGATTTACCTACTATAGGTGGAGAAGAAATGTTAGATGCTGACTTTAAAGGGTTTGAAGTTGACAATTTATTAGACCAAGAAAAATCTTTTTACGAAAGCGTTAAAGATGATGGTTTCTTTAAAACAGTTAAAAATACTATCGGTGAAGGTATTGATGATTTCAAAAATCTTACACCTGATGAGATAGCTAATAAAGTAACTGGTAGAATAGAGAAGATGCCTTTAGATGCTATGTCAATGGCAGGTACTCAAGAGATGGCAAGAGGACTTGGATGGGAAGTAGGTGACCAACATGTAAGCTCTTACAGTCTAATGGACATACCAGAAACTAAAACTAGAGGAGCTGTATTTAATGAGATAGATTATATGTCACAAGTAAGTGGTAATAATTACTATGGTGATATGGTAAAAGATTCTTATTCCATACTACCAGAAGAATTAATAGCAAGTAATGCAGGATATGCAGATGCTTGGCATACAAGAAATGCAAATCTAATGTACGAATCTGACAATATGCACAGAGCAGTATATGGTTATGGAGTATAGTAATGGAAGAAATATATAGTAAGGAAGGAGTAGAAGCAATAGGACAAAGTTTAGGAAGACCTATTCCGGGACAATCTTTAACTAATAGTCCTGATACTCCTTATCCTTGGGAAGGACCAGTAGAACATACAAATTTAAAAGAAGCGTTAAATGAAACAGTAAGACTATTACTTGAAAGAGAAAACATGGTTCCTATATTAATGGCTATTAATGATGGAGTTCCTATCATAGATATAGCTCAACAAATTTTATATGTAGGTTTTAGAGAAGGTAAGTGGAATCCTGATTTAATGTTAATGTTAGCAGAACCTGTTGCTTATGTTCTTATATTTATGGCAGAAAATGCAGATATAACATATAGAATTGATAGTGATGATGATGATGCTGGTGTTGAAGATGAAGATGAAAAAATGATGAGACATGAAAGTCTTCAAAATGAAAACATGAAAAAGGTAGTAGAAAAACTTGATAAGCTTCCTAAAAATTCTATGGTGTTAGGACCAGAAGTATCTGCAATGATAGAAGAAAAAGTATCACCTAGTCTATTAGAAAAAGAAGAAGAACAAGAAATAGAACCAAATTTATTAGGTAGGAGTGCATAATGGCAGAAGAAAAATATATGTCTGGAAGATATGGAGGAGACTCTGATGGAGGAGTATCTTACTCTGAGGGAGTTTTTGAAAGGTCTAGAGATAGAATATCAAAGAAAGAAAAATACTTTGAAAGATTTAACAAATTATATTTACCTATAAAAATTGGGGTAGGACTTGCTAACTCTGCTATAAACGATAAAGCACAGGCACAACAAAACGAATTAAATTTTCAATTTGCTAATCATAAAATAGTTCATGATGATGCTATGAAAGTATTATCAACATATAAAGAGAATCAAGAAAATAATATAAGTAATCGTGATTATTTATATAGTGTTAATAGAACAAGAATTATTGAGGCTATACAAAACAAAAATCCAAATATTGATATAGATTTTATGTCTGGTGCTATTAATGATAATGCTTATAAATTAGCAGATGAGCAACTAGAGTCATACAATGATATGTTAGAAGATGTTAAAGATTTACCTCAATGGGACCCACAAGGAGATGCACACTTAGAATGGTGGAAATCAACACAGGGTAAAAAAGCACCTAGAAATATTAGACAGCTAATGGGAAGAAAAGTATCTGATTGGTGGGGTAGTAGAAACGAAGAAACTCTCAAAGAAGAAAATTCAGTACATGATTTAACCGATGAAAATTTAGTAAAGTATAATGAGTTTGAAAAAACATTTTCTGCTTACCAAAAGATTACAGGAACTAAAGGTATTGATGTAAGTACATATATTCAACAAGCTAAAAAAGAAGGTAAACTTAAAGGAGTTATTGTTCCAGAATTAACCAATGCTAAGATACAAGTTAGACAAACTGAGGATGGTTTAGAACAACCTTTTATGGTTGTAACTAGAAAGAATCCAAATATATCTGAGGAGAATCCAAATGAATTTATATCGGAAGAAATTCTTTTAGGTAAACCTTACTCTGTTGCTGATAGAGTAACTATGGGTGATGTTAATGAAATTTTAGATATGGTAGAAGTAAATAGTGATAGTTATAATAGGATTATAAAAGCAATAGCTAGTGATAATGGTAGAGCACCAACATTTTCACAAATTACAAATGCTCTTACTATGATAGATAATAAAGATTTAAAAATGGATTTATCTGTTCAGGGAGACCAATTAGAATTAGTAACAAAAGTTTATGATATTTTAGCTCAAAAAAGTTTTAAAGTTGTTGTTGATGGCGTTGAGCAATTTGAACCTTTTTTAATAGAAGACTTGAATGGTAACTTTAGAAGAAATGAAAGAGTAACTGATGAAGTTTTAGAAAAAAATGGTTTTAATATAAAAGCAATAGATGCTTGGATAAACTCATCAGTAACAAATGCTATGCAAAAAATACCACCTACTTTAGATAACAATCCAATAATAGATGACCTTCCAGAAGGTGCAATTCCTATAAACACTTATGCAAGTAATACTTTAAATTTAAACGCACAAAAAACTGAACAAGCTATGGGTATGCTTCCAAGTACTTTATCAAAAAGTATGGAAGATTTTAATAAATCAAATGTACCTTACAAAGATTATGAGACTAGTTTAGGTCTTATGTTTAATTTAAAAGAATTAGGAATGAGTGATGATGAAATAGAAATGATAACAGACACTCCGGTTAAATATAGAATGAGTAAGTTTGGTATTTACTTTATTCCAGCAGAATAATTTTTATGATAGACAATAATAACAATCCTACTTTCGGGGACATACTATACGATTCTTATAACAGAGCTGTAGATAAAGCACTCAGGATGCCCGGAACTCCATTTGGAAATGTTGCAGGTGTAGTTCTTGATGCAGGTAAAATTAAAACTAATCCTTACGCAACAGTAGAGCCTTTTAAAGATTCTAATAAATCTTATGAGGAATGGAGAAGAGAAGCTATCCTTGCTGAAGACCCTGCTAACATTGAAGGTATGACAAAAGGACAAGCAATGGCTTATGCTGCTCAAATGGGTATGTCTGATTCAGTTAGAGGTATTAAACAATGGTGGGGTAAGACTTGGGATGATGAAGAGCTTTTAGAAGGATTACGAACAGACCACGAAAAATTAGTTAGGTTAATGCAACATGAAGATTATGGTGTAGCAACTATGGGAACATTTTATGGTACTGCTTTAGTAGACCCTGTTGGATTTATACCCTATGCAGGATGGGGTAAAAAGTTAAGTACAGCAAACAAAGGTGTAAATGCATTTAAAGATTTTGTAAAATATGGTGTTACCACAGGTGCTGTCATGAGTGGTATTGCATATACTCCCGAAGACTATTCTTTATTCTTTGATGATGATGCTCCTTGGGCTTTAAAGAAAGCAGAACAAACAGTTCTAGGAGGAGCAGTAGGTGGACTTCTATCAGGAGGAGGTGCTAAAGTAGCTGACATATACATGAGAAATAGACATGGTTATAGTTTATTTGATGCTCCAGAGGTAAAGGCACAAAAAATATTTGCTAAAGAAAAAGAAGCTATACAAGCTAGAACTGGTGATGAAGTAATTCTAAGAAGAGGTGAGCCAGTATATTTACCAGATGTAGATGATGTTGGTACAATTACTAAAGTAAATAGAAAAGAAAATATAGTTTATGCTCAAAGGGTAAATCTAGACACAGGTCAAATTACTAAGCACTCATACAGTATTGACACTATAAAAAATCCTTTGATAGGTCCACCAGTACCTAAAGATAATTCATATCACATTAAAAATGCATTTATTAATTCTAG
>CESK01012574.1_pt1 | contig 10166 bp, 4 predicted proteins | sample 531091 | NCBI WGS metagenome assembly CESK01 (sample SAMEA2621271, study PRJEB7988) | marine metagenome | biome: marine biome (ENVO:00000447); feature: surface water layer (ENVO:00002042); material: "saline water (ENVO:00002010), including plankton (ENVO:xxxxxxxx)" | depth 5 m
TTGTTGGTCAACAGCTTGATTAGCAGAGTCTGATCTTGCCATTGCAAACTCTAACATTTTATCTTGTTTCTGTAAGTCAAACTGCTCTGTCATTCTTCTACCTTCTCTTTCTAGCATATCTCTCTTTTGTTCTCCTTGAGCTTTCATTTCAGCTAATCTACTTGACTCTGCTAAAGCTCTTTGTTGGTTTTGTTGTTCTTGAGCACCTATAGACAGTGATGCTTGTTGCGCTTGTTTAACTCCTTGGTTAGCTAAAACTTGTGCTAATCCAGCAACACCACTACCACCTGCCGCGCCTTGCATACTTGACATTATATTAGCCATAGCTTGTTGTGATTGTTCTCTTTCAAACTCAGCTTGTTTTAAATTTACTTGAGCATCTTCATATACATTCTCCATGCTTTCGTACGGGTTTTTAACACCAGCATAAGGATTAGTCATTTTAGTGTCTTCCCAATTATCCATTTGGTTACCCAAATCTTCATTTGCAGCTCTTTGCTCTCTTCTAAGTTGTGCACCACCAAATAAAGCTGTTATAAATTTAGCTGGTGATGAATTATCATTGTTATATGCCATAATTATATTGTTTTATTTATTATCACACTTTTTATCAGTTATTTACTACTAGGTGTTATTCCAGACGCTACAGAATATAGCTCTGCTTTTTCTTTAGAGTTATTTTTAAAAGTTACTTCAGCATAATAACCTACTAAACCAGATAAGTTTATTCTGCTGTCTTTAGCAAACATAATGAAATCATTAGGACCAGGATCTGTTCCTATGTTATTAATATCTATAGAATTATTAGTAATGTTTGTTATATTACCAATAAATATTGGTGTATTAGTTGACTGAAAAAAGCCACCTGAAGTAACTGGTGTTACAAAATAAGCTAAATCACCTACTTGTAAAGAATCGTTGTCTATATTTCCTGTGAATGTTATTGTTATTGCCATAATTATTACGCTGTTCCTGCTGTGAATATTTTACTAGTATCTACATATATTGTTTGGTTTGCTGAAGGGTATTTACTTATAAGTAGTTTACCACTTAAAAATAATTTATTACTACTACCATCTACATATATTGTTGTTTTAGTTCTAACCGGTCTATCAGACGTAGCTACTATTCTACAGTTTTCAATAGTAATGGCGCCACCTGTAATACCACCACCATTAGCAGAGTTATCAACTGCTGAAATTATAGTTGCTCCAGCGTCTTCATTTTTTTCTAATCCTCTCATTCTCATTGTAGAACCACTACCTATACCCAAAGTTCCATTTACATTAATATTTCCTCCGTCAGACACATTAGATGTTATTTCATCATCTACACTAGTTGTTATTTGTCCTAACTTTACCTTAGATTCATCTAATTGCAACTTAGCTCCAATAGCACTGTTTATTAATCTAGTGCCATAGGCTCTAAATATAATAACATGTGTATCGCTCCACGTCTCGGCTCCATCTAGTGTAACTGTTTTTGTACTTGTATTAATAGCTGTTATAGCTCTTAAGGCAGTTTGAAAAACACTATTAACGTAAGCAACTTGCATGCCAACAAATAAATCGTCTACACTTGTTAGTGTTAAAGAAGTAGAACTACTACCAGCACCATTAGCAGTATAGTTGCCACTTTGCCAGTATAAAGCTTTTTCATTCCACTTTCCAATGTTTTTGTCTAAAGCAGATCTAGGTGTTGTTATAAAAGCACCAAAATCATCTGCAGTTTCAGGTACTGTTAATAAAAAATCTTCCATTGTTATTGTAGGTCTATTTGTTCCTGAAAAAGAATCAGCTGTTGATCCAGTAGAAGTACCTAATACAGTAGCGTTTTCAATTGAAGAACCATCCGTAGATAACGTTAAAACAGCACTACCAACCTGCTCAACTATAAAAGTTTCATAAAAATCGTTGTCTGTACCTAAATCTAGCATAGTATTAAAATGTGGTTCAGCAAATACACCTATAGTATAAGTATCTCCACTAGAGGCCGCTGGAATAGCAATGTTAAAAGATCCAATAGATTTGTTACGTAGTCTACTATTACCAGTCCTAGAAGATTCAAATACGTTTGTAACAAAATCGTAGTTTCTACCATCAGATGACCTAGTAATTTCCACGCTATAAATAGCATTAGAAGTACTTTCTACTAAAACATTTATATTAGTAGCTACCGCTGTTATTCTACTTTTGTCTAAAGTTACACTTGTTATCTTTTCCATACTATATTATTTGGTCTACTATTCCTAATCCTTGAAAATTAAAAGCAGCTGGATCAACATGATTTTCTGTTCCTTTTATATAATTATGCCACTTGCCTTCTTTTTCAATAAATTCATTTAAAGTTCCTTTTTGTTTATTTGTGTGTATATCGTACACATACCAACCAGGCTTGTTTTGTAAGTTGTAATACTCAAAATCTGTAAAAATACTTGTTGTAGTAACAACATTTGCTACAGAAAGCTTAGTTATTGCACCAAACGATAACGCAGGCACAGTTAAACCAGCGTTAATGTGAGGATTGTTAGGATTTACAAATATAATAAATACGTTTTGTTCACTAGGCGTAAAGTTTAAACTTAAGTTACCAACGTTATTTTGAAGCACGTTTTGGTAGAAAAAATTAAGAGTTGGTACATTGTTGACAAGTATTGTTTCACCAAATAAAAGACCAACTAAAGGCAGGTTCATTGACGCTAAAAAACTAGGGATTATATAACTTATATTAAGTTGATATTCTACTCCAGGTGTTAAGCCCTGTAAAACATAATTAAGCGCGTCTGCATTTCCAATGCCGCCTCCGTCTTCTAAATACATAAGCAACGTATCTTGACCATCTATAAGTTGTTTTGATACAATAGCATTTCCAGAGTTGTCAGCAAACTGAAAGTTAGTAGAATAAGGAGTTATGTTTGGATCACTAAACAAAGAGTCTTCTATCAACTCGTCACCTAGTGTAGTAACCGTGTTTGTAACAGTAGTTAATTGATCTATTCTCGACTGAGTGCCTTCGTAATTAATTGTGTTAAAATGTTTAACTAGCTCTGGCGCTGAGTTCAATACTGGTGTTACAGAAGACTCTACAAACTTACTTCCTGGTACATCATTAACATCTTCGTAAAAAGTGTTTCTTGTTTGGTTAGTATGGTGTTTCCATAACTTACCTTTATCAAAAGTATAATATTGGTTTACACTACTAATACCAAATTCTGGAATATAAGATTTAAAACTAACCCAACCCTTTGATTTTTCGTTATAAGTAACTGTTTTATTATTTATTCTAGGGTTTATTATACATATATTATAATCACCTTTATAAGAGTCATAGCTACCAAGTAAACGCTCTGCATCAGGTAGATTATCTCTAAAATAATCTTTCATACCAGCGTCTGATATAGGTGTTAACCCATCCATTGATAACCTAAGTACTGCACCTCTTTGTTTGTCTGTAAAATAAGCTCTAAATGATTCAGCAGCAAAAGATTCTGGGTTTTTAGATATACCGTAGTTACCTCTAAAAGGTTGTACTGTACCTAAAAATCTATTACTAGCTAATAACTGTTGTTGTCCATCTGCGTTAAATAACAAATCTCTATCAACAAATATTTGTAACACTTTGTCTTCACATAACGTAACTAAATCTTTAGTTCTTGAATAAAGCTTTTGTATACTACCAAATGTTGGGTTTACATCTTTAGTTATTTTTTCTGCTTGTATAAACTGGTTTAAGTTGTTAACACCACTAGTAGAATTATACAAACCAGAGTATATTAATCCATATTTTCTACGCTCTTCTTCATAAGGTTCTTCTAAAACAGCTGATGCTTTAACTCCATTACGTATAAACATTTGATTAAAATCATCTCTAATTCTATTTGACTCTACACCGTTACCAAAACTAAAACAATTATAATAACTTAAACCATGTTTACCTTTGTATATATCTTCTTCTACTTCGATATTTTTACCATCAACCATAGATTTAATAACAGCTTCAGTATAACTACCGTCTTCTTTAGTAAATCTTAATATCTGTCCTTGATAATCAATGTTTTCAAATCCAGTACCACCAAACCTAAAACCAGGGCTAGATAATGTAACTAAATTACCGTTCCATGAAAGTACTTTTGCAAAAAACTCGTAGTTTGGAAAAAATGAACTAAAATTAGAGTTTACCCCATCCCAATCTGTGATAATATCTGCACCAGGTAAAGTACATGTAACTTTAGTACCAATAGGTGCTAACAAATAACCTTTTTCTTTAGAGTCAGGATTTGGTTCTAACGTATCTCTAAGTTTAACAGGAATATAATCACTAGCCTCGTAGTATATATTTAAATCTACTTCTTCTTTAGCTTCAGTCTCAAATATAGCTGGTGAGCTAGGTAGTGTGTTTTGACCATCTTCTAAATAATTATCTACAAATCTAATTTGTACAGAGGCGCTATTTGTAGAGTTAAGAGTCTCTGGATTTGAAGTTGGATTTTTATCAAGCTCTATTATATAACAAACTCTTCTATTGTTTGCTTTACCAAAGTTTTGAACTACATTTCTAAAATTAAGGTAATCTGTAGTTATACTCCCACCCGCTATCATTGTATTTCTCAGTCTAGTCCAAGCCTCACAAACACTGACGTTTTGTATGCCTCCTGAGTTTCCATGATCATCTACTCTTACATCTAAAGCAGATGTAGCATTAAAACCGTATGTAGGATTTAAGTTCCAAGCAGTGTGGTTATATAAAAGCTTTTTATTAACTTTTATAATAGTATATATTTCTGGATCATCACCTATTGTAAATCTATTACCAGGAATTAAATTAGATATTACACTCGCGTTGTACGGATTGTTATGCTCCGGATTAAACTGATTATTAGAAATTTCTTGATCTAAAGCTGACAAACTGTACCAAGGAGAGGTAGAGGTGTTGGCGGCGTTTTGAAGAGAACTGGAGTAACTATATAAATTAGGACCTGTTATAGGATTGTTAGAAAGGCCACTACTAACATAAGACTCGGTACAAAATATTTTTTGTAAATTACCTCTAATATCTTGCAATATTTGAGCGTTACTTGGGGTATTAGCAGTACCTAGTATATAACTATCAGGAGCAAAGAATCCTGTTCCTGACTCTGCCATGGTACCATCGTGTAAATCTTCGCCTATAGTAGATATTGAAAGATGCATAAAATGACCGCCTGAAGGACTTGGAATATAAGTACCATCAGAATCAAAAGTACTTTGGTATTGAAAAGATGGTGTACCTGTAGTGTTTGCACCAGCTATCCATCTTATAACACTACTAGACCAGTGCCTAGCGCCTAAAGCACCACCAGTAGCATTTAGACCGTATGGTGTACCAGCGGCAAAAGTAGGCGTAACAAACCCCTCTAAACCATTAATATATTGATTTATAGAAGCCATAGAATTACCTTTGTACATCCTACCTTCTCTACTAACATCTATATTAGTACCAGTATCTTCTTGTGAAGAAGCAAAATGAGTATAATCTATAAAAAACTCACTAGTACTATTGTCATTAGGATCATAAACTGTTATAGCGTCCCATTCACTCTCTGTATTTGATATTGGATTACCAGTGTTTTGAGCGTTTGGAAAACTACCTTGTTGTGTATTAAAAATACCTAAAGTACTACCGTAAAAACCAGGTCTATCAGTCAATGTAAATGTATTAACTTTACCAAGTACTCTAAAATTATCAGTGTCTTGTATAGATGGTACTAAGTATTGTTGTGTTACAGGATTGGAAATTACTTTAACAAAAAATCTACCTTCAAATTCAGTAACATCTTTTTCTTGAAGTTTAAATATAGTTATTCTAAAAGCAGCAGTAGAATTTAAAACTCCTAAACTACTTTCAACCCAACTATCTTCAGGGTCTATAGTGTTTTGAAGCAATAGTTGGTATAGACCATTGTTACCACCAGGTATAGATGAATAAGCAGAAACAAAATATTTTTTTGATCTTATTTGTAAACCACCTTGTGTTATTGCGAACTGAACAGCTAACCTGTCACTAGGTGTTAAAGCTGTACTTAAATCTAAGCCACCTTCTGTTTCTACCCAAGCCTCTGCGTCTAATAGTAGTTTAGCTACACCTTCAGACGGTTGTTGGTTTATATCTGGAAACAAAGCGCTATTATCAGTAGCTGAACCTCCTCCAGTACCAAGCGAAACAAAATTGTTTTTTATAGTTTCTGGAGCTTCGTTTTTTATATCTATTATTTTAATTTTTTCTCTAACAGGTACAATAGATTCTATATCTACTTGCTTTTTTAATATAAAATAATCTCCTTCTTGTATTTTATTTCTATCTGAAGAAGGAAATGAAATCCATAAGTTTTGATCTTCTTGAGCCTTGTAAACTCTATCTAAAGTTAAATTGTAATATTCTCCAGTGGTTTGTTTAATATAATATTTAAAGTAATGCGCCCAACTAGGAGCGTTTCCATTTATTCTAGCGGTTAACCTTAAAGATTTTTCAGGATTAAAATAAAGTGTGTTACTAATAGATTCTTCATAAGGAATATTTATTGATGCGTCCTTACTAGTAAACACCGGTGTTTCTCTACCATACTCGTCACCATACACAACTCCTAAATAATAAGTTCTTAATGACTTTATAGATTTTTTACCAGCATTGTTAGAAAAAGTTACTATTTCTCCAAAATTAAATCCTCTTTCTTCTTTTGTGACGCTAATATCAGGAGAAACAATATCTCCATTATCATCTGTCATGTTATAGTTTTGCAAGTAATTAGCATAAACTAATCTATTACCAGTTATTTCCTGTGCTAATGCTTTTCTAGGTACGTTGTCATAAGGTCTTAATAGTTGATTTTCAGGTAAAGCCGCATATATATTTTCTACAGTTATTTCGTATTTCCCTCTTGGCGCATTAACAAAACTTTCTATAGCATCGTATAAAACAATATTACCAAGATCGTTTACAGCTGTAACAGCTTCTATACCTGTAGTAGAATCTATAAAATCACTATCGTTCCATTTGTTTGGAGTTCCAGGGTCGTTTGGTTTTATACTATCTATAGAATAAACAGTAGTTGAATCTTCTTTTTTAAACAATATATCTAATTGTATAACGTCTTCTGGTGTACCAGTTTCTATCAAGTTATTTAACATAACGTTTAATAACTTGTTTTCCATACCTAAATTATATGGATCTCTCGTAGGATGGAAACCAAATCTACCACTAACAAATACAGGTTGTGTAAAAGGTGAAAAAGCAGAAAACTCCCCATCTTTGTATTTATATCTAGTAGCAAATCTAATAAACTCTTTTTCAAATATAGGGTTTACGTCAACGTACTTTACAACTTCAAAATCTAAGAGTTCGTCATCAAAACTATTTATAATTTCTATTACTTCAAAACTATATGAATAACCAGTTATAACTCCACTAATATCTGTTAGATCAGAAAGATTAGTAATTAATAATTTAATCTGGTAATTTTGTGGTAAAGTGCCTGGCGCAGTAGCAGGGGAAAGTATTATGTAGTCACCAGCAGAAAAATCAGGAATTTCAGGGTTATTAGCGTTGCCGTTAACTTCATAATTTGATATATTACTACCTACTCCTAAATTATGAAAATTTAAAGCTTGAAGTTGTTTTATTTCTTGAAAACTTGTTTCTATAAATCTTACATCAGGCGCTTTTGTAGGCCTTTTCTTTATAACAACTATATTTTCTTCTCTTATAGAGCCTTCATTTGTATTGTTTACAATTAAATCTGTGTGAGTTTGTAAATCGACACTACCAGCCTTACAAGAAGTTATATTTATTTTTTTAGGTTCGTTATGATTATCTGTCCAGAAAAGTAAATCGTCTATTATATTTATACCTGTTATAATAGTATTAGGATTAAAATTTAAAATTTTACCATATTTACTACTTTTAACATCTACTAACACAGGTGTAACGTTGCCGTTTTTATCATATTCTATAATAGCATCTATATCGTCACTAGTTACAAGCCAGTATAATTTATCATTTTTTTCGTCAGCAATTGCACCTACACAAGTAAAACCATCTCCTATAATGTTCTCAACTCTAGTGTTTCCTAATATGTTTTGTACAGTTCCTACTTCAGAGTCTTCTGAAGTTGAAACCTCTATATTCATAGCATCTCTATATTGTCCATTAGGTATTATTCTTTCGTCGTCGTCTTTATTCATTACGCCTTGACGAAAAACATTTTTAATTTCTGGCATATTATTTTATTTTATCCTTTTAGACTTACCTCTTAATATTTGAATTAATTCTTGTGATTTTATATTAGATAATCTTATTTTAGCAGTTCTTATAGCTGCAAACTTTTCTCTTTTAAATCTAGGTATTAAAGCTTGACCATCTAATCTAGTAGACAATATAGCGTAAGCTATTGACTTGTACATTGCCTCTTCAGCAAACTTATGTACTATCATCTCTTCATCAGTACCTAAACCATCGCTTATGTATTTTAATATTATTGTTTTACCTATAACATTGGAAGAAAAATTTATCCTGCCCCTTATATCATCTATGTAATAAGTACCATTGCCTTGTGCTATAGACGGGTCTAAACCATATCTTTGTCCAACATTTAAATCATAAATATCAGTGTCGTGATTATAAGCGTTACCATCACCTGTACTATTACCTACGTCAGATGTAAACGAGTTAAATGTAGTTGAATTTGTGTCATTAGAAATAAAACCAACAGTGTCACCAGTTGTAAAAGTAAACGAAGCTGGATGAGAAACGTCTACTGTAGTATTTCCTATACCTACAATCTTAATAGCATCGTCTCCAACAGCGGGTGTGTTTTCATTGTCTACACTATTGTTGTTAACAAAAGATGGGTGGTTTATAAACATTCCTATTTTTAAACCATCTACACTAGCAACGTTTAATTTAGTGTCACCAACAGCGCCATCTGCAGTTAATGTAGTTTCTGTTAGTTTACTGTGAGCAATTCGTAAGCCATTACCTAAGTAATTAAACCTAGTTATTCGTATTTGTTCGTTAGTTGTTAAAAGTGCATTTTTAACGTTATTTCCATTTTTATTTTTTAAAGTAATAGATGTTATCCCAGCCGTTGTAGTGACTAAATGTATATAACTAGCACTTGGTATAGAAGGACCAATAACTCTCATGCCATGAACTAATACATCACTGTAATCACCATCTAAAACAACGACGTTAGAGCCTAATGTTAAAGTAGCTACTGGATCAATTATAAAATTACCTTCTTCGTTTTGATATAAAGAAGGATATGGATTTGAGCTGTGTCTAGTAGGATATAAAGGCCTTTCAATACCATTGCCATCAACCCAGCATATTTCAGTGTAGTTAACATAATCTTGTGGTAATATCATTGTGCTTGATGGTGGCAATACAATTTCTTGGGATTTAATACTTTTAAACGTGTCAAAAGATAATTCTTGTATCGCTCTCTGCGCGTGGAATGCTATGTCGGTTCTTTTTACCTTTGGTATTATTTTACTTTCGCCAACATAAGCTATTGTAAAATTAGTTATAATGTCATTTAACGATACAAATTGATAAGTACCAAAGTTATCGCTATTATAATATTGTACTTGAGTCTGATTGTCTAATAATCCCATTTATTATTGTTTTTCTTGTTGAATGTTTTTAATATCTTCGTTAGACGCTGCTTGATACAATCCTGGATCTTTTAACGTAAATCCAGCTAGTGTTAATATCTTGATAACTAGCTCTGTTTCTTCAGATGGATGTAACTCAAAGTCTTGCCTTGTATTACCGTTGGCATTAAACAAAGCTTTACCACCTACAACAACATAAGGCCAATTAACTACATTAGGTTGTCTTATGTAATCTACCTGCGCATCTTCAGGTATTCTTCCAAAAAATCTAACTCTATTGGTTGCTAAGTCTAAAGTATAAACTGGTCTTTGTTCTGTTGGAGTAGCTAATGGGCTGTTTTGAAACAATATAACTTCTTTTCTAGTAACAGATTCAAAAAGAATATTATTGTCAGGGTCCACAATAGATGTTAATCTGTAAAAATCTCCAAGATCGTCTAGTATAATTGTATCACCAACTGGTGTTAATTCTGCGCTAGTTTCAAAAACACTTATTTTTTCTTCTAACACGTCAACCAT
>CESK01014985.1_pt1 | contig 10138 bp, 16 predicted proteins | sample 531091 | NCBI WGS metagenome assembly CESK01 (sample SAMEA2621271, study PRJEB7988) | marine metagenome | biome: marine biome (ENVO:00000447); feature: surface water layer (ENVO:00002042); material: "saline water (ENVO:00002010), including plankton (ENVO:xxxxxxxx)" | depth 5 m
GAAGTTGCACTAAAAGAAGATGGTCGTTTCCAAGTTAACAAACTTTTAAGAGATCAAGATACTAATAATGTTGTACAAGAAGTTCCAGACAGTATTTTTACAGACGAAAATGTTGCTGGTAGACGACTAAGAGATTTACAACAAGAGGCGGGCACACCAGGAGAAGAAGTTGATATAACTGCTGGTAAACCTGTTATAACACTAGCAGAATTAAAAGCTAGGGATAGAAGTGATAAAAAAATATTGTCTTCTGTTACAGAAGTTATCGAAAAAGAAATAGCTAAAATAGCAGGACCAGAAACAGGCGTTGCATTTGTTACAGAAAATATAGTAGCACCAGAGGGTTCATTTGGTTTTACATCTAATGATGCTACTGTTAATAATGTAGAGGGTTTCTACGATAGAAGTAATGATGTTATTTATTTATCTTTATTACAAACAGAAAAGTTATTTCAAGCTGGCAGATTAAATGAACTAGTATCACATGAGTCTTTTCATGCCCTACAAAGAACAATTAAAAACGCAAAAAAAACAGGTATATTTACTAAAAAAGAACAAGACACTTTAAACACTGCTTTTCCAGAAGGTAATGTAGATAGTTTACCAGAGTATACAAAACAAACTCTAGGTACAGATGTGATGCAAATGTTAAGAGATCGTCATAGAAACAATGTTCTTAACACAGAAGAGTTACAAGCGTATGTATTCCAAGCATGGAACGCACAAAGAACAGCAGGTAAAAGAGCACCTGTAGGTAATATTGTACAAAGAGCTTTTAATAAGATTGCAAACCTATTTGCAAAAACTAAAAACTTTTTATCTGGTAAAGGATTTAATACTTACGAGTCTATCTTCGAAGCTGCTGCAACTGGTGAGGTTGCAAGAAGAGGTACAACAGGAACAAGAGAAGAGGCTGCGGCTAGAGGTGAACAAAGAGCTACAGAAATACAACAAGCTGTAGCAGATGTACCTGTAACAAGAACTGAAGAGGGCACTGTTGTAGAACCACTCGCAACTAGAATAGCTGCATCTGTAGAACAACAAACTAATTATCCTGGTAAACCAGTTCGTAAAAAAATTAATTCTAATAATCCTATATTTAGACCACTAGGATTTAGACCATCAAAAAAGGCAATAGATATTTTAAATAGTGCGGCTGAAAAAATAGTTACTGTTAAAACTTCTGCAAAACCAGAAGGTAGACAAGCATCACAAAAAAGACAAAGCGATATTCAACCTGCTTTTAATGAGATAAATGAATTTAGAAGAAAATTAATATCTGAGAAACCAGAGAATGTTAACGAAGGTTTAATAAACGAAATGGTTCAACCTATGGTAAATGCTGCTGTAGCAATAAATCATGGTCACTCTTTTGATATTACAGACACAGACACTAATGAAAAAGTAACAATAGGTGAAGGTAATAAACTTTTTGGAGCAGATAAAAAAGTTCACGATGATTTAAGTAAACTCAGAATTAATAATAAACCTTTAGCAAGAGCAATCAGCGAGGGTGGTTTTGCACAAACTACTGAGGAGAGACAAGTAGAAAGAGCTGATATAGAAAGAGATGAAGTTGCAGAAAGATCAGCGGAAAGAGCTGAAAGATTATTAAAAGATCGACAAGAAGAAGGTATTGACCCAGAGCAACAAAGAGAACAACAAGAACAAGAAGCTGCTGCTAGAGCTTTAGGTATTGAAGAAGAAACAAAACCAAGAAAAAGAAAAATATTAACTTTATCAAAAGAGCCTGTACAAGAGTTTTTTGATGGTGGTGATGTAAACGCAGAAGCAGATAATAAAACAAGAACAGAAACATCAGATGATCGTGTTAAGTTTAGTGTATCAAGTTTATTTAGTAGTCCATCAGATGAAGCTATTAAAAGTTTAAGTGATACTATTGTAGAAGAAAAAGCTATACAAAACGTAGGTGGTGAAAGTGAGACTGGTATATACAAGTCTGTTTTCAATGCTTATGGACCTAGAGCTATCGACATAAGAACTAAGTTACAAGATAAACTTTATATTGTTAAAAGAATACAAAGAAAGATTGCAGAAACTACAGGTCAACAAATACCAGATAGACTTAATGTTTACATGGCAGAAGAGTTGTACTGGGGTAGAACAGGTGAAAGATTACATCAAAACAATGTAAAGTTAGTAGAGCCAATAAAAGATTTATTAGCAGAAAACAAAATTACATTAGAAGAATTAGATTTATTTTTGTATGCTAGACACGCTAAAGAAAGAAACGCTAGAATATTTAAAACATATCAAGAAGCGGTAGAGTTAAGAAACACAAGAAACAGAACTCCAGAGCAAGAAGCTAGATACAATAGAATAAAAGATTATTTACAAAACACTGAGGAAGAAGCAAGAGCTGGTTCTGGTATGACAGACGAAGTTGCTGACTCTTACATGGAGTATTACAATAATCGTGATGATAGTGAAGTCTTTGTTGAGATGGGTAATTTGGTTAACAAACTCATGCAAGAAGATTTACAAGTTAAACTTGATGGTAATCTCATATCACAAGAACAATACGATGAAATAACAAGAGGTGAGTGGGAAAATTATGTGCCACTAGCTGGAATTGATTATGATATTGATTCAGAAAAACCAAAGATGGGTGCAAGTGGTGCTCCTATAATTAGAACACAAGCTAGAAGTAAAATTAGAAAAACACCAGGTTTCCAAGGTAAGAAAGACCCTAAAGATTTTATTAAAGGTGGTAGAGCAAAACTAGATGAAGATCAAAGACTAGCAAGAAATGTTTTTGCACAAGCAGTTGCTAAATTAAATAATGACACAATAAAGGCAGAGAAAAATAAAGTTGCACTTACATTAAATGAGTTTGTAAAAGAATATGGTGATAATCCAATAATTGCAAACGATGAATTATTTATTGCTAATCCTACAGAAGAACAGTTAGCTGCATTTGAGACAGACAAAGAAGCATACGATAAATTAATTAAACAACGATTTATATTTAAAAATACAAAACCTAATCCTGGTGAGAAGTTTGAGTTCTTAGAAAATGGTGAGAAAAGAACTATACTATTAACAAACGAATATCTTGCTAGAGCATTTAATAATCATGGCGTAGAAGCTGGTAGTAAAATAATGCAAATGTTAGGTAATGTTACTAGATATCTTGCAGTTATTAACACAGCATACAACCCAGAGTTTATGCTTACAAACGCAATCAAAGATTTACAAACTGCTGCTATAAATTTATCTGATGAACAAACTACATCATTTAGAAACAACGCAATCAAAGGTTGGAGAGGTGCATTAAAAGGTGCATTTAGAGCAATTAGAAAACCAGATGCAGAGGGTTTCTGGGAAGATGCATACAGAGATTTTGCAGAGCAAGGTGGTAAAGTAGGTTTCTTTACATCTATGAAAACAATAGATGAACAGTTTAACGAAATACAAAGAGACATAGGTAATCTTAAATCAGAGAAAGCAGCAAAAACTTTCTTTGGTAAAAAAGGTGGTGTTAGAAATGTAATTAAATTTATTACAGATACTAACGGAGCTATAGAAAATGCTATTCGTTTATCAGCTTATCAAGCTGCTGTTGATTCTGGTGTATCAAAACCAAAAGCAGCAAGTCTTGCAAAAAATTTAACTGTTAACTTTAATAGAAAAGGTGAATGGGGTGGAGCTATAAACTCTTTATACTTATTCTACAACGCATCTATTCAAGGTTCGTTTAGATTATTCCAGGCGATTGGCACAAGTAAAAGAGTTAGAAACTTAGCATTAGGTATTGTTGCAACATCATTCTTCTTAGATATGTTTAACAGAGCTTTAGCGGGTGACGATGATGATGGAAGAAATAAATACGATAAAATAAATGGTTGGATAAAAGGTCATAACTTAATACTTATGAATCCTTTTGATACAGGACCAGGTTATGTTTCAATACCTTTACCTTGGGGTTACAACTGGTTGTCTATCGTTGGACAAACAATGGCATCATCTATGCCAGAAACTATGGGCGGTGCAAGAAAGAATGAATTATCTATTGGTGAGAGTGCAACAAGAACTGCTGTAGGTTTAGTAGATGCATTTAGTCCAGTTGGTTCTGGTGACTCAATAATAGAGTTAGCATCACCTGCTGTTATAAAACCAGCTATACAATTAATGAGAAATGAAGATTATGCTGGTAGAGCAATCTATCCACCAGACAATCCATTTGATGGTAATGCAGGTCCACCTAACTCTCAAACATATTGGGATGCAAGTGAAACATCTAAAACTGTTGCAAGCACATTAAATAATTTAACAGGTGGTAGTCCAGTTCGTGCTGGTATTGCAGACTTCCATCCAGACACATTAGACTTTATCGCAGGTCAAATGTTTGGTGGTGCAGGTGCTTTCTTAGGAAGAACATTTGAACTAGGAAGAACTTTCTTAACAGGTGAATGGGATGAGATAGGTCTTAACGATATACCATTTGTTAGACGTGTTGTTAAAAAACAACCATCATTTATCAACAAACAAAACTATTTTGATATTCGTGATGAAATAAAAATAGCAGAAAATTTAATAGATTACTTAACTGAAGAAAGACAGTTTGCAGAATTGCGTGATGCTAAAAGAGAATATAGATCACTACTTTCTCTCTCTCCATCAATCAAAAGTCTTGAGTCACAAAGAAGAAGATTTAGAAAACAGATCAAGGCTATTGAGGAAAATAAATCATTGGATGAGGATACTAAAAAACTGCGTATGAAATTAATATTTGATAGAGAAGAAAGACTATTAACATTGTTCTTAAAAAGAGCAGACAGAATATTGAGAGGAAGTTAAGATGGCTGAGTGGGAAAAGGAGATAGCTGAATTAAGAACTGACGTTAAATACATCAGAGAAGATGTCAATATAATGCAAAAACAGATAAGGGATTTGAACAAAACATCCAATATGGGAGTAGGAGGACTAAAGGTATTTTTGGCTGTGGGCGGTATTTTAGCAGCCATATGGACCTTCATAAAATTAAGCGATTGATATAAATCGTAAGTTCTAGTAAACCAAAGGAATGGAAAGTTGTGGATAACAAAATGTATAAGCGTGTGCTGTGCATTTCCGATCTTCACGCACCTTATAATCATCCAGATAGTGTTGATTTTATAAAAGGTGTCAATAAGGCGTTTAAGCCAGATTGTGTCGTGAACATGGGAGATGAACTAGACTATTCAGCATCATCATATCATGAATCTTCTACCGAATTATTTAATCCTGCAAAGGAATTAAACGAAGGTAGAAAAGTAATAAAAGAATTAGAAAAAGTATTTCCAAAGGTAATGTCTTTGGATTCCAATCACGGAAGTATGGCTTTTAGAAAAGCAAACACTGCTGGTTTAGCACAGGCTTTACTAAAACCATATAACGAGATGCTTGGTGTTAGTAAGAAGTGGACTTGGCATGATTCACTTACACTACAAACTCCTTTAGGTCCTGTCTACTTCGTACACCAGCAATCCTCAAATGTTTTACAAGTTTGTGCAGCAGTTTCAATGAATGTTGTGCAAGCACATTACCATACCAAAGCTGTAATAAATTACATAAGCAGTCCAGAAAAATTAATGTGGGCGATGAATGTAGGATGTTTAATAGATAAAAATCATCTAGCTTTTAAATACAGTAAAGTTATAGTAAAAAGACCTATACTTAGTCTAGGTGTAATACAGGATGGCGTTCCAAGATTAGTGCCTATGGTTCTAAAAAGGAATGGCGAGTGGGATGGAAAAGTACACATATAAAGATTTAGTAAAAAAACCACCACATTATAGGTTCGGTGGGTATGAGTTAATAGAAGTTTTAAAAGCAAAGTTAAGAGAGTCTAAAATGGATGCAGTGCAATCTGCGTTATGGGTGCAGATAGTACAATATCTTTTTAGATACGATGTTAAAGGTAATGCTTTGCAAGATTTAGGAAAAGCAAAATTTTATTTAGATGACTTATACGAAGAAACCAAAAAAAAAGAAAGTTAAAGATATGACTTTCAAAGAGTTTGTTGTTGCGATGCAGAAATCACAACGATTAAAAGCCAAGGTTGGCAAAGTCAAAGTAAAAACAGGAGGTTAATATGCAACTTATAAGAGATTTAGTCGATTGGATTAAAGAGTGGAATGAGTGGAAAATGAAAGACTGGATTAAAGCTGGTATCATTGCACTTGTTATTCTAATCATAATAGTAGGATTTTAATATGGTTTGGCAACTTTTAGCTAAACCACTACTTGGCGTAGCCACGGATGCAGTTCGTGGCTTCGTAGAGACAAAAAAATTAAAGGGTGAAGTCAAGATAGCTCAAATACAAGCAGAGAAAAAAAGAAATGAAGATATTGCTGCTGGTAAAATTAAATGGGAAGCATCAGCTGTAGATCAAATGAAAGGGAGCTGGAAAGATGAGCTAATTTTAATTTGCCTACTTGCTCCAGCGATAGCAGTCTTCGTGCCTGGTTGGACTCCACACATTAAAGCTGGTTTTGAAGCATTACACTCACTACCAGATTATTATAAACATTTGTTATATCTTGCTTGCTCAGTTTCATTTGGTGTGAAAGCTGGACCAGCGGCAGTTGGTTTGTTTAAGAAAAAGAAATGAGTGAAGAATACATTTGGCAATGGTATTGGGATACAGATTACGAAGGTGAATGGTATAAAGCAATTTATCACGGACCGCCAGAAGATTGGATGACACCTTGCGATGAAGACTAGAGATTATAAAAAAGAATATGGTGAATATCATGTTCGACCTAAACAAAAAAAAGATCGTGCAGGTAGAAACAAAGCAAGAAGAGCTGCGTTAAAATCTGGTAAAGTTAAAAAAGGTTCTGCATTTGACGTACATCATAAAGACAAGAACCCAAGGAACAACTCTAAAAAAAATATTACAGTTACACATAGAAAAACTAATAGAGGAGTTTTAAGAAGGAATAGAAGTCGTGCCTAAAATATTAGATAGACTTGTAAAACAACTTCAGCAAAAAGGTATGGACAAAAGTTCTGCTTATGCAATAGCAACAAGTCGTTTACAAAAATCTGGTAATTTAAGAAAAGGTACAAATCAACCAACAAAAAAAGGAATAAGAAGAGGTAATATGACACCATCTCAAAGAGCAAAAGATAGAGCATCTAAAAGAACTGGTAAGTCTACTTCTAAATTTAAATATAATTCTAAAACTAATAGAGCAACTTTAAGGAGAAAATAATGCCACATAGACCAGGACATGGTAGGTCAGGTACTGACAATACAGAAGCAGATCGTATTAATAAACAACGTGCATCCATACAAGCAAGAAAAGATGCAGCTGAAGACTTTAGAAAAGCTGGCATAATGAGTTTAGGTGGAGGCACTGATGAACAAAGAAGAGCAATATCTGCACAAACTGATCCTCGTTATGGAACTCCCCCAGGAGGTGGTGGTCGTTTAACTGTTACTAAACCAAGTGGGGAAACTACAGAAACAGTTTTTACAGGTGATGATGACGACAAAGGTGTAACTACAGTTACTGATACAGGAGAAGAATTAAGAACTTTTGATGTTGCTTCACAACAATTACTAATTAAAAACAATATTCCTTTTTTAACAAAAGTTTTAGGTGCAACTGCAAGAGTGGATGCAAATGGTAATATAATTTTTGTAGATAAAACTGGTTCTACTATACCACAGTTTAAAGTTTTAGATGCACTATCTGGTACGTTAGACAAATTTACAGGTTTTAATCCAGAAAAAGCATTTACAAGTAAAATGGGGGAAACAGGAAAAGCAGCTTTGTTTGATATGATTAGTAACATGGACCAAGTTGAGTTTGAAGATTTTATTAATAGAAAGGGAAACTTAGATAGAATATTAGATTTTGCTGGTGATTTACCACAACCACAAAATCAAAAAATTTTAGATTTAGTAAAAAATAAAGATGCAAAAGGTTTTGCTGATTTAATAGCTGACACTGCTGGTGATAAAGATAAATTCAATGCAGAATTATTAAAGAAAACAAATCCACAAAGATATTATGAAGCTAATCCACCAACAACAGACCTTGAAAGAAGAGAAGCAAGACTAGCAGGAGTAACATTTATTCCAGGTTATGGACCTTTAACATTTGATTCTTTTCAAGGTGATTCTGGTTTTGGTGTTCCTAATCCACAACAACAACAATTTGCTGGTGCTTTACCACCACCACCACCCTCTGGAAGTGGCACAACACCACCTCCTAACCCAGGTGATTTAATTTTTAGAACAATGTATCGACCAGGTTTTACACCTAGTTATACTGGTGGACCAGAACAGATTCAATTAGCAGGTGGCTTCTTCGACCCTAGAACTCAACAAGTAGTTTATGACCCTTATGGAACTGCAAGTCAATACAGATTTAGTAAGGGTGGTATCGCTAATTTCCAAAATTATGGTTATTAATAGAGCATCAATGCCTAAACAAATAAGTAAAGGTGGCAGAAAAAAGAAAAGGAAAAAAGGTAAGATGAAAAAAACAAAGAAAGCATCTTATAAAGTTAGTTATAAACATTATGCAAAAGCTAAAAAATAATTTTCCAAAAGTTTGTATCTATTGGTACGATGCACATGATGCATTAGATACTGGTTGGCATGAGTTTGATGAAATAGAAAAAAAATCTAGACTTGCTGAATGTGTATCTATTGGATGGTTGTTTCGTGAAGACGATAAAAAATATGTTTTAATTGCAGATATCACTGAAGGTGAAGAGGGTGGTAGAGTTACTGTGATTCCAAAAGGTTGGATTAAAAAAATAGAATGGTTAGTAACAAGTCACTCAACTGTTTTCTAATTAGTTCTCCAATACTTACCTTTTATTACTACAGGTTTTGTTTTATACTTCTTATCTATTTCTATTACTTTTAATTTTAATTGGTTGTTTATAAACCTACAAACTTGTGCTGAACTTAATTTAGTAAATTTTTCCCTCATTTTTGCAATCAAAGGTTTCTTTTTTAAACCTGTGTTAACTAATGTTGCAAGATAGTTTATCAATTCTATATCTCTATCTTTTCTAGATTGTTTACTATCCTCTGTTTTTACTGCCCACCAAAAACCATTTCTTAGTTCTAATAAACTACCATCTATTTCGGAAATTTTAGTTTGTTTTTGATTTTTAAATTTTTGTGGTTTTTCTTTTTTATCTCTTTCTGATAGTTTTTTCAGAAAGGCTGGTATTTCTAATAGTTCTTCCGACATTGTTTTTATCCCTTTTTTTTGTTTCACCCCTTCTAACATTTTTTGTTAACAATGTCAAATCTTTTTTTGTCAACTCAAATTCCTCTGCTTCCCACCTAAACCGATATTTTTTCATTACTGTAAAAATTTGGGTTGTCATTATTTCCTACCTCATTAATAACTTTATTCCTAAACTCTTCTACTTCTTGTTTCTCTTCAACTGTTGTAACTTTTTCTGTAAACAAAACTGGATTAGTTGGAGAAGTATGTTTCTCTTTTATTTCTTCCATTTCATTTTTATGTCCATTAGATATCAAAGCATAGAAATCTTTGTTAACAAGCTGCACATGAGATTTATCATCGTAAACAATAACCCAAGTTCTAACCTGGTTTCCCATTGTTGTTGTAATATCCCACTTCTTAAAAGAATGAACTGTTTTAGCAGGCACTGTACCTTTTGAAAGGTAATGAATCATTTGATGTCTACCAAGTAATCTAGTATCAGCATCATCAAATAATATTTTCCAAAGTTTTTCTTCGTGTATATTTGTAGTGGGATTTACCCCACCATCACTTAGTAATTCAATATTATTTATTTTCTTCGTCATAGTAATATAATGTATATTTATCTACAATATCATCAAAATTATAGTTTATTATTCCTTGTTTTGTCAACTTAATTGTTTCATCCATAGCCTTTAACAAGGCTTTTTCCTGTGATTTTCTCCATTTTCCAATGAAAATATCCATATCTTGATCGTTATTGGGTAGAATTATTTGTCTGCTGTAGACTTTTATTATGTTCATTTTCCAACCAAGAATTAAAATCTGCTTCTGGATATCTGATAATGTAACGACTAAGTTTTACCCACTTAGGACCAGTACCTTTTTTTCTCCAAGACATAAGTGTTTGTGTAGTAACACCAATC
>CESK01004733.1_pt1 | contig 10042 bp, 10 predicted proteins | sample 531091 | NCBI WGS metagenome assembly CESK01 (sample SAMEA2621271, study PRJEB7988) | marine metagenome | biome: marine biome (ENVO:00000447); feature: surface water layer (ENVO:00002042); material: "saline water (ENVO:00002010), including plankton (ENVO:xxxxxxxx)" | depth 5 m
TAAAGTCGCAAGAAGCATCTTTTAAAATGCTGTTCATTGATAGCTTTTTAATCACTTCTTTATATTTAATATTGGGTTTAATTGAAACCCCGCCTTGTGATAACGTTACACCACTTAGTAAAGCTGCTGCTATATACTCACCAGCAAATTCGCCTGCATAAGTAGTTGTTATCGAAGTTGTAGTCGCCATATCTTTTATTCTATTTATTTAATTATTATAATTCTCCAACTGAAATTGATGAAGCTGCGTTACCATTTCCCCATAAGAAATAGCTTGTGCCATCAGAATGTATCTCGATATAATCACCGACACTTTCTGCATCATCTTCAAATGTTACTCTATCTACTGCGTCAGCTTCAACGATTGCTCCGTTTACTATAACACCACCATTAATAGTATCTCTATTGTCTGCTGGTGATTGTACTACGAAGTCAGTTGAAAATGCTGCTGCCACAACAAATTTTGCTTTCCATCCTGCTGTAGGTGCAGGTAAAGTTAATGTATAACCTGTTCCAGAAATTCTAAATACTTTTCCAGAATCTGATAGATTTAATGATGCAGATGCCGCAACTGTTTCATAGTCGTCAAACATTCTCATTACATCATCACTAACGTGTTCTAATACTGCCATAATTATTATTATTTATTTATTTATTATTAATTAAGTTTTCCATAACTCTATCAAGAGTTGATTTTCTTCTATCTCGAGCAAACTTAAATTTAGGCTCGAAATTATCTTCTGAATTATGTTGAATAGGCTCGGCTGCAGGTTCTGCAGACAATTTTTCTATTTCCTTAGACATAGAAACCTTTTCGTCTTCATATCTTAATTTCATGTCATCAATCATACTTTTGATTGAAGCCATGTCTTTTTGATATTGTTCTCTTGTAACGTATTTTTCTTCGTCAAGTTCAACATTTTCTTCTTCAGCAATCACTTCAGATTCTTGTTCTTCAAGTTGTACTTCTTCCTGTACTTCTTCAATAACTTCTTCCTCAGGTTTTACTTCTTCTAAATGTACTTCTTTATTTACCGCTTCTTCAGTAAGCTTCAAAGACATATCAGCTTCCTCTTGAATTTGCTCTGCAACTTCTTCTTGAGAAAGTTCTTCTTTTTTTATTAAAGATAATTTTTCCATAATATCTTTTAATATTAATGTAGCTTTATTCTTTTCCATAACTTAAGTTTAGATTTATATATATATAATAAACTGAAAATAAAGTGTTAGATTTTACACCTTACCAATACCCTGAGCCCTCAGAGTACCATCACAACATTTTATAGAGTATGTTTTGCCGTCTTTACAAAGACAACCTCTGCGACTATTTTTAGGTACATTTCTACCTACGGTTTCTTTTGATTTTCTCATTTTTTACTTTTAGGGTGTTTAGCTGGCAACAAATCATAATCAGTTGTGTATTTTGCGTTTTGTGGTCTTCCATTTCTTACAAGATACATAAATGCGTTGACCCTAGCGTGTGCCCATTGTGAAGGTGATTTTACATTAGGAGAATGACTTGTGTTAAATGCACCTAGTCCTCTTTGGAATACAGAAGCAAGCATACCTACTGTTATACCATAACCTAATTTTTCCTTATATCTTTTGTTAAAATCATCAGCTTTTTTTTGCAAAGATGCTCTATCTTTTGCAGATACTTTTGCACCTTTTTTACCAGAAGCATCACCTTTTGCAGTTCCTTTTCCTTTTGGGTTTTTGTTAGGTGTATCTGATTTAGGTGCTTTAGGGCTTTTTTTAATTCCGCCTTTTGGGCCAACCTCAGCTAAGACATGTTTTTCACATGGCATAAACCAAGATTTACCTTCATATTCATGTACATGATGTCCTTTACAACCAATGTTTTTTGCCATTTCTTCTGCCTTCTCCTTAGAAGAATAAGCAAGTCTGTCATCAATAATAGCAAAATCTTTGTCAATAACCATAGAAGATAATTTTAGTTCTCCTAATTCTTTTAGTTTACCTCTTGACCAAGCAAGCCCAGATTTGCCACCCCATAATAAATATGATATAGTTCCACATGCTTTACTGTCGTTAGGGTCATAATATGTTTCTGCTCGACTTAAATATGAATACATCCTTTTTATTGTTGATACAGAAAGTTTTTCACCTCTTGCTAATTGCTGTGCTCTTACTTTACCAACGCTAGTAGCGCATTTATTATTTACTTTCTTATTTAGTTCAATACCTCTTTTGGCATTGTTCCTTACACCACTACCATAATCACCATATGTTTTTAATTCATATTTATTATCTAGTATTGAATTGGCTATCTCTAATAATATTTCTTTTGCTTCTTCTTCATCATCAACTGAATTCAGTTTAGACATATCAATTTTATCTGTAAAATATCCTTCTATAGAGAAACCTTTCACTAAACCTGTTTTTACATATTCATTCCAAACAGCGTCATTGTTTACTTTCATGGTTACCATCCATGTTCCTGTAGGTAAATCAAAACCATATTTTTTAGATTTATCCATATTGGCATCATCTATAATCCAAGATTCAACAACTGATAATCCGTGTAATTGTGCTTGATGTTCTAGTGTAGATTTATTTTGATTACCTCTCATTAAAAATAATTGTGAAGCTTGTCTTACAGTATCTTCAGAAAAGTATATATAATATTCTTCATCACCGTTTGACCTTAATATATTTTTATTAGGTATTAATGCTGGGCCAATAAGTATTCTTTTATCATTATCTAATTCAGCTAATTTAATTTCTTCTTGCTTAGATAAAGCAATAAAGTTTTCTTCAATAGCTGGTCTATCAACAATAGATATAGCTTCTATGCCAGACATTAGTTGTTCTTCGTCAATAAGTAGTTCAATAATTTTCATATTAAATTTATATATAATTAATTAATTCTTGCTGTTGTTGTAATATTTCTATCAAGCTCTTGTTGTGTTGTTACTTGTTTACCAACCACAAATGCTTGTATCGGTCTTCCAGTTACACCAGCTAATGATGTAGCTAATTGTGATGTTTCACTTGCGCCTACAACATTAAAATCTGGTGCTTCTACAGTAGTGTCTCCGCCAGATTGCGAGCCAACTCCTCCACCACCAGAGGGTGTCTTTATTTTTCTTATAGCCGCAACGTTTGCTAAACCTTGTGCTACTGCGGCCGCTGCTGCAATAGCTGCTCTTAGTGGTGCATCAACAACAGGTAAATCAAATTGACTTTGATAAGCTTTTTGTGCTGCTGCATAAGTTGATATTAATGTTCCAGCTATAGCTAAACCTTTGCCTACGCCTGTTTGTCGGCCAGCTAATTGACCTAATGCTACTAAAGCATTACCTGTATCATTGTATGCTTGTATCTTTGAATCCTTTTCAATATTAGTAAGTTTTATGTTATCTTTAGTTGCTTTTTTAATTGCTTTAGTTTGTTCAGTAAGACCTTTGTTTAAAACAGATAAACCTTTAACTGCCGAATCTCCAGCACCTTCAAGTGCATCTTGAGCGTTTATTTGTAATCTAGTCATACCATTAAACAAGTCTTCATCAACCACAACATCTCTTATGCCCTTAAAAGCTTTTACAACACCTACATCATCTCTATCTCCAAACTCACCTAAAGCTAAAAAACTTTGTGTAAGGCTTTCAATCTCTTGTTGTATTTCTGCTATTGCTTCTTGTCTTTTCTCTTTTGATTTTGATATAGCATCACTTACAGCACCTTCAATACCTAGTCCACTTTTTATAGCAATCATAAGTTTGTCAAAAAAGCCAATATTATCAATTAGTCTTTGGTTTTCTATTTCTATAAGTTCACCATACTTTTGCTGTATCAAAGACATAAAGGCTTGTGCTTGTGCTTTCTTTTTTAAAACTGGTATGTAATCTTCTATGGCTTCTCTTGATTCTTCTGTAAGTATACCTTCTTCATTGAGTTGTAAATTAAGTTCTTTATGTTCTTTATTGAGTTCATCTAAGGCTGCTTGTTTTTCACCATAAGTTCTTGTAACATCATTTAGAACTATACTTAATGTTTCTAATCTTCCAATTTGCTCACCTGCAGCTTTTGCTGCATCTTCTTGTGCTTTTCTTAAATCTTTAACAGCTCGAGTTGTGCCAGTAAGCATGTCAAGTAGTTTAGGCCCAAAAGAAATTAAAAGTTGTACAAGAATTAAAAAACCACCAGTTCCTATCAAAGACCTACCTAATTGTTTGAAAGATTCAATAGCACTACCGTTTGTCTCAATAAAACTTGACATCAATGTTACTACTTGTGATAAGTTGTTTGCAATAGCTGTAAATCCAAAAGAAGCATCAGAAGCTAAACGACCAGTTTCTAAAAGTATAGCATTATTTAGTCCTGATTGTGCTCTTGCCTTTTTAGTGGTTTCAGCTACTTTTACCTGTGCACTTGATAAACCAGATAAAGCTTTCTCTACTTTTGATACAGCTATATTGGCATCTTTAGCACCTACCTGTATTTGAATTAATATCTTCTTAGTTGCCATGTCGTAGTCTTTTTAATTGTTCTTTCATTTCCTTGTAATTTCTAACGCCTTTGTACTTTCCTTTAGCAATCTCTATAAGTTCATTTTCTCCATACCAATCAGAAGCGTTCAATAAGTCAATTATATTCTTTATCATGATTCTAATTTATTTAATAGTTCTAAATCTGATACTTCTGTTTTGAAGTTTGTACTTATAGAATTAATACGAAAGGTACGGTCTTGTATTACAAACTCATCATTTAATCTAAAGTTAGCAAGTATATCTGTGCTTAAATATGCTTTTAAAATGTATAATCTTTTCTTTTCATTGAATACTTCATTTATGTATGTTTGATAAAACTTCTTAAATAGTGAATTAGTTTGTCCAGAATAATCTATTAAATTAAACTCATCTATTTCATTATCAAAATTAATTGTAAAAGATGGTGCTGTAGAACTATTGCCATTTTCATTTGTGTTACTTGGCCTGTAATATTGTGTTATAGAAACTGGTGTGCCATCTGAAATCCATTTTATTCCTTTATCACTAGCAATACCTGTTTGTTGTATTCCATAAAAAACAAGTGGTGCTGTCAAAACTGGTTCATAGTTTCCTGTATTAGGTGTTACATCAGTATCAGATGTAAATTCACCTGCAGCAGAATAACCCCATAATATATCTGTTACAAAAGCTTGTGGTGAGGTTACTGCTGAATAAGGACTTGAATTTGTTTTGTTATCATCAAATATTCTTTCAAACTTCATATGCTCAAAAGGAACTTCAACATCATATGTAGTACCTCTGTCAATGTTAGTAGGTCTAACTATTTCATTACCAAAAATCTCATTAAATTGCTCTTGATGATTTATTGATAAAAGTGTTTTAGGCTCTGAATATTTAAAATTTATTTCACTAAATTCAAATGCTCTATTAACTTGTGCTGTTGTTGTATCAACAAATTTTGTTATATTGTATTCCCCTTCTGAAGGATTATTAACCCTATCAGCATAAAAATTGTCTAATGTATCTACATAAATCTTGCCAAACTCAGCATCTCCAACATCATCTATATAATATGCCGTTAAATTAAACATTTTAAATAAACCACTTAAAAAATCTATTACTTTTATTTTTGGTGTATTTTGTGTAATTATAATTTCACTTACTGTAGATATTGCACTACCTGAACCACCACCAACATTAAATACTGATACATTTGAACCTGTAGGTGTGCCTGTTAATGGGTCAACTATAAATTCTGTTAATTCTATACTTGGTGTAAAAGATACTGCTGTGTTAGATTCAATAATCCATTTAACCTGAAAGTTTCTAGGTTGAAATTGTGCAGCAACTTCAAAAGTTAAAGTTCTACTTGCGCCAGATTCTAAAGATGTCTGTGCTAATGTATCTCCACTAACATAATCAATAGCTTTTATTCTAAATGGAATACTTTGGTTTGCACCTGCTGTATTAACAGTTATAACACCTTTATAACTTCTATTACTGTTTTCAACTGTAAAAGTCCAAGTATCATCATCAACATTAAATCCAAGTGGCCCTGATATTTTAGTCCAGTTATTACATATTCTTGTCAATGTTTCTTCTTGGTTTTCATCTCCACCAACAGGCCCTTTGTTTCTTGACAACCACATATATAAATTAGAAAAAGGAGTTGTGCCAAAAAAATCTCTAGTAAATGTCAAACTACTTGGGAAGCCATTTGCTATTGTATATTTGTTTTCTATAGCTTCAATTATTGTCAAACATTTTACTGCTGGTTTTAAATCATCAAACGCTAAACCAATATTATTTTGTGTAGTATTGTAATATAAGTTTCCGCTATATTGCGGTGTAGATTCAGCACTATCATAATAAAATCTTTTTGTATGACCTATAAGTGGGTATATAATTTTACCTGAAGATAATCCACTTTCTAATCCTGTTTTAACATTTGTGCTTGAATAATCATGTGTCAAATCATCAAGCTGTGGCAAATCAGAAAGTTCATCATCACCAAGCAAGTCTTTTAGATTTATAGTGTTACCATAAAAAACTACAGTATATGCAAACGGTTTGTTATCTTTAAGTTTTACATTCTCTAAAGATATTTTACCTCTTTTAAATGGATTGAAGTCCATTTCCATAATAGCATCTTTTCTAGTTCTTGCATCAAAACCATTATCTATTTCATATTTATACCAATGTTGAAATATTTTATTATTTTCTCTTGATGCTGGTATAGTGAAGGTTTGACTGAAGTCCATAAATATTTTTGCAATATCTCTTACATCTTGTATTTTTTGTGTAAGTGTTATAGTTTCATCATCAAACATATCTATCCTCTGAAAATCACCATCAGAGTTTTTTATATATAAAACTATTTTTTGCATTATAAAATATTATTTATTTTATCAAAGGCATAATCGAATTGTACTGTATATGTTATAAGTTTATCATTTACTGATTTTTTAAATCTTAGACTATTTGATTTTAAATTAATAGGTAAAACTTTAGTTATATCGTCAACCCAAACTTGTTCTGCTAACATTTTTTGTTTTACAATTTCATTATAAGTTTCAGGATAATAACCACTATTTACAGTAAGAGATTCTTTACCGTTTGCCATAAATTTCTTTTCCTGATGTTTTGATAATGCGTAAGATGGTGTTGCGCCACTATTTTCAATATCAAGTATATTGTTCTTAAATTTCTCACTTCTTATATTTATATCTGTAAATGATTTTTTGAAATACCATATATTTTGTAGTGCACCAAATTTATTATAGAATATAATATTTAGTGGACTGAATTTACATTCTTCTACTTTTTTGAGAGTTATTACTTTATCCGCTTCATGTTTAATTTGATAATTTTCACCTGAAGCCATTATATTTGAACTAATAGAAAGTTGTGTATCACTATCTACTGCGGTTACCGTAGCTGTAGTGCTGTCTGTAGTATTTTTAACTAAATCTCCAACTCTTACTGTAGTTAAAAAGTTTTGGCCACTTTGAATAAGTTTATTTGTTGCTGCAGATGATGTTGTTCCAGAATCTTTTACACTTGAAAAAGTAACGGTATCGCCATCACTTAAATTTTCTGTATCTTCTATAATTACATATTGTATTTTTTGATTAGTATTACCATTATCTGTAATTGTTAAATTGCTAGTACCAGCACCCCATGTGCTATCATTAGTATTCCAAAAGTTATTTTCAACATCCCAATCAACATTTGCACCTGAACTACTTTGTAATGAAACTGTTATTGTAGCTGCTTCAGCAAATACTGGTATTTTTATGTCTTGCCCAGAATAAAAGTAAACACTTGTGTTGTCTTGTAATATCATTGGTGTAGTTGTTGTTCTGGGATTAGCCCCATCTTCAAAGTAACCATATCCATCAATACCTAAAAAAGTATTAGTATTTGTGTTTTGACTATTTACTTGAACTATACTATTAGAAGAATCGTATATAGTAATATCAGCATCAATCCAAATTGTATCTGTAGCATAATTATTATATTCTGTTTCTATATAATCCCTTGCAAGTTCTGCTAATTCAAAAACAACATAAGGTTTTGCATATATAATATAATTTTCACCTGATGCCATAATATCAGCACTTAAAGACAATGTTGTGTCGCTGTCAATAGCTGTTACACTAGCTGTCGTATTGTCGGTTGTATTTTTTACAAAACTACCAACTTGAACTGTAGAACTAAAATTTTGTGTACTATCAACAAGTTTGTTTGCTGTAGTGGCTGAAGTGGTGCCCCTATCTAATTCATCTAGTTTTTGGTCTTTACTAATTGTATATCTTAAATAGGCACTTGTTCTTGATGCGTGTAATCCTGTCCAAATATACAACTGTAGTTTAACGCTATCTAAACTAGCGTTTGATACTTTAAAGTAAAAAGGGCTTCTTGTGTTTATTATTGTTGACATGTTATTTTTCTATTCTTTTAAATGTTTGTCCGGTTTTAGAGTAACCCAACATTTGCATAAATTCATCTAAGTTTTCACTTATATCAGTTAATATATTTGGTGTAACACCTAAAATACTATCAACCTCTTTATTTACTAAGTTTGTCAAAAAGGGCACTTTTTTTATACCTTCTCTATTTATCTTTTGTGCAATTAAATTAGCAACTCTATTTTTATTTTTTATGGAATCTAGTGTAACTGGTTTTCTGTTTATCCAACTTACAATATCATTAACTCTTACATTAGTTCCTTTTTTAGTCCCTTCGTCAATTTTTTCACCATAGTCAGCACCTGTAATATTAAACTGAAAGAAATCTCCACCTCTTATTATTTTTTTATTTAATTGTATGCTTTTTTCTAAATTACCAGAAGACCTTAAAGGAGAGTTTACAGTTCTGCCAGATTTGTATGTTCTTGTAAATGGCTTGTTTATTTGTACTTTAGCCATTCTAATTAATCTTTTAGAGTAATTAGTTAAAAAGTCTTCTGTATTTTTTAATTTAAAACTCATTAGCAAGCACTTTGTCCATTTGAATTAATATCTGATATTTCATTATTTGGCACTATAACATCTAATGTTAGAGACCATCCTGCAAGTAGATTCTCAAATCTATCTTCAAACATTTGTGCATCAAAGTCAGAATCTATTTGAAATAAATCACTATACATCTCACCCCTTCTTAATGCACTTTGCAATCCATTAACAACAAAAAACATTGTATTCAATACATCTTGTTTATTTGTAATATCATGAAAATAGTTAGTTTGGTCTTTTAGGTCTTCTTTTGAATCTTGCACAATATCCATACAAATAATTTGCATATTAAATCTAACAACATGCTCTTGAAAAGTACAACTGTTTACGATTATGTGTGCCAAAGGGAATATGGTTTGTTTTGCCAAGTCAACCTCAAATAAATCACCAAAGGTAACTGTGTTTATATTATTGTTACCTTGAAGATAAGTTTTCATTTTGTCTATAATATCATAAAATGTTGTCATCCTTTATATGCTTTTTTTAATTCTTGTTGTTCTATTTGTACTTTCTCTTTTTCAAAGGCTAAATAATTTAAACATTCGAAAAGTGGTAATTTTGTAACTTGGTTAAATCGAAGGACATTTCCTTTAGCGAGTGCATAAACTGATTGATACCACCCCCATTTTTTTGCAAATGTGCTTCTAGCTGTTGCATATCCTTCTTCGACAGATTCTTCTCCATATATCTCGGTATAGCTTGAAGTAACACCTTCCCTAAATCGTAAAAAAAAAGCATGGCACTTAAAGCAACATCCATTGGCATATTCTTCATTATTTGCTGTACTTCTTCTTTTGCTTCGTATGGTGCTATTGTATATTTATCACCAAGCTTAAAATTAACTGGCCTATACATAACACTCATTACAACGTGCATTTTTTGCCAATTAGAAATATTAGATTCTATGTCAATATATTCCCCTAATGATATATCATCAAGTTTTGGTATGAATCCCATATCTACACCTTCTAATTTAAACCTATTTATAAGTTTTGGTTTTTCACCAAAAGCTTTATTTAGTATTTCTAATACTTTATTAAAACCTCTTAC
>CESK01023897.1_pt1 | contig 10025 bp, 11 predicted proteins | sample 531091 | NCBI WGS metagenome assembly CESK01 (sample SAMEA2621271, study PRJEB7988) | marine metagenome | biome: marine biome (ENVO:00000447); feature: surface water layer (ENVO:00002042); material: "saline water (ENVO:00002010), including plankton (ENVO:xxxxxxxx)" | depth 5 m
GCCAATACGCAATCTTATTGCTATGGTTGTCGGGGCCGCCATTGGGACATGGGCTTATTTTGGGATTATAGAACGCCTTAATACCATCGAAAATAAAATCATATTAATGGAAGCTGACTTGGGCATGAACACAGAATTTAGGATTAAGTGGCCGAGGGGCGAGATGGGTAGTCTACCTGCCGACTCTGAGCAATTTATGCTGATCGAACATTTGTCTGAGCAACTTGCTAAATTACAAGAGCAAGCAGACCAAGGCAAACTACCACATGATCAACAACAGAAGCTAACATTAGATTTTTACGAAAAGCGTTTAACTAATATTGAGACACAGATCGAGAAGATAAGGAACGCACAACGTGGTAATTGAAACGATCACATTGATTTTGTACATGAGTGGTGATGTTGCAGAACATACAGCCTTTGAGAAAATCGCCAAATGTCTAAAGGCAAAGCGAACTATCGAAAGAAACCTGTATAAAAAAAGTACCGCCGTTAGATATGCTTGTGAAAACAAAACAGTCGAGGTGTCAAAAAACGCTGACGGAACCAACTATATCGTTAAAATAATAAAATAGTTATGAGGTGTAACGCATGAATGATCTGGCTCTGGTGAAAGCAAAGATAAACTCTTTGCCTTTGCAGGATCAAAAAGAGATGCTGGATCTCATTATGGAGCTTGAAGAGGCGAAGGAGAAAGAAGCCTCCCGTTCTGACTTCCTGACCTTTGTAAGAAAAATGTGGCCTGCCTTTATTGGTGGTCGGCACCACAAGATTATGGCAGATGCCTTTGAGCGTGTGGCAAACGGTGAGTTGAAACGCCTCATAATCAACATGCCACCACGACACACCAAGTCAGAATTTGCTTCTTATCTGTTCCCGGCATGGTTTCTAGGCAGATATCCAGAGAAAAAAATCATACAGACTGCACATACGGCAGAACTTGCTGTAGGATTTGGTCGTAAAGTCAGAAATCTGATAAGTCAGGAAGACTTTCAAGCTGTATTTCCGGGCATTGAGCTGTCTTCGGACTCGAAAGCTGCTGGGAGATGGAACACAAACAAGCGCGGAGACTACTTTGCTATTGGTGTTGGTGGTGCAGTTACTGGTAAAGGTGCTGACGTTCTCATTATTGACGACCCCCACTCGGAGCAGGAGGCGGCACTGGGGGCTTACAACCCAGAGGTCTACGACAAAGTCTATGAATGGTACACATCAGGGCCAAGACAGCGACTTCAGCCGGGCGGATCGATTATAATTGTCATGACCAGATGGTCTACAAGAGACCTGACAGGCAAAATTATCAAATCAGTGACGCAAAAAGAGGGTGTTGATGACTGGGAAGTCATAGAATTGCCAGCAATCATGCCATCTGGTGAGCCTTTATGGCCTGAGTTCTGGCCTATGGATCAGTTAGAGTCTTTGAGAGCCGAACTTCCTGTTGCAAAATGGTCTGCACAGTACCAGCAAGACCCGACATCCGAAGAAGGTGCGCTAATTAAGCGTGAATGGTGGCAGGAATGGGAAAAAGACAGCCCTCCGCCGTGTGAAGCTATCATACAAAGCTGGGATACGGCATTTTTAAAGACACAAAGAGCCGATTACAGTGCTTGCACCACTTGGGGCGTGTTTTATTGGCCTGATGATGACGGAAAAAGCCAGCCAAACCTGATTTTGCTTGATGCATACAAGGAAAAACTAGAATTTCCTGATTTAAAACGTGCAGCCTATGACAAATACTGGGAATTTGAGCCAGATCAGATGATTGTTGAGGCAAAAGCGGCAGGATCTCCGCTGATTTTTGAGCTTCGGGCTATGGGAATACCTGTAACAGAGTTCACACCATCCCGTGGACAGGATAAAATAGCCCGTGTAAATGCCGTCAGTGATTTGTTTGCCAGCGGTGTAATATGGTGTCCTGCCACAAGGTGGGCAGATGAGGTTATTGAAGAATGTGCTGCGTTTCCAGCAGGGGATCATGATGATCTTGTGGACTCTACAACTCAGGCTTTGCTTAGATTTAGACAGGGCGGCTGGATAAGATCGTCAATGGATGAGTGGGATGATGAGCCACAATATAGAAGGCCAGTTGAATACTACTGATAGCGTAAACGGTCACTTGCTGGTATAGTGAACAAAATATTATCACAAGGATGAAATGAAATGGCTATTGAAAAACCTCTAAACCCTATGCCGTCAGGAGAAGAATCCGAAGAGGTTCAGATAGAAGTTGTCAATCCAGAGGCTGTATCTGTAACAACAGAAGACTCAGCCATGCTAATTGATTTCACTGGTGAAGTGGCAGATGAGGTTATGGGGCCAGACCATGACGCTAATCTGGCAGAGTTTATTGATGAGGCAGATCTGCAATCTTTGGCATCAGAGCTTATTGATGATTTTAATTCAGATAGAGAGTCAAGAAGGGATTGGGCCAGATCCTATGTAAAAGGACTTGACCTTCTAGGTATGAAGATTGAAGAGAGGACACAGCCTTGGCAGGGGGCATCAGGAGTATTTCATCCAATCCTGACAGAGGCCACCGTAAGATTTCAGGCGCAGGCAATGGGGGAGATATTCCCCGCGTCTGGCCCAGTTCGCACAAAGATCATGGGCAAAAAAGATCAGGACAAACTAAAACAGGCAACAAGAATAGAAGATGAAATGAACTACCTCCTGACAGAGGAGATGACAGAGTATCGTGATGAAACAGAGCAGATGCTTTTCAGATTGCCTCTCGCAGGATCATCTTTCAAAAAGGTTTATTATGATCCTCTGATGGAAAGGCCATGTGCCATGTTTGTGCCAGCAGAAGACTTCGTGGTTTCCTATGGTGCTTCAGATCTTATGACATGCCCACGTTATACGCATGTCATGAAAAAAACACAGAATGAGATCAGGGAGCTTCAGGTAAACGAGTTTTATATTGATGTAGATCTCCCTGAGCCACAGCCAGACTATTCGGACATACAGGAAAAGTATGATGAGATAGAGGGCGAAACAGCAGTCATTGAAGATGACGACAGGCACACTCTTCTGGAGATGCATGTCGATATGATCATGCCTGAACCATTTGATGACCCTGATGGCATAGCAAGACCTTACATAATCACAATAGACAAATCGTCAGAAACCATATTGTCCATAAGGAGAAACTGGTATGAAGGTGATGCAAAAAAGAAAAAACGTCAGCACTTCGTACATTACAGATATTTGCCGGGTCTTGGTTTCTATGGCACGGGCCTCATACATCTCATCGGTGGTCTGGCTAAGAGCGCTACGAGCATTCTTCGTCAGCTTATCGATGCAGGTACGCTCTCTAACCTTCCTGCTGGTCTCAAAGCTCGCGGCCTTCGCATTAAAGGTGATGATTCGCCTCTCATGCCGGGTGAGTTCAGGGATGTTGACGTACCGGGTGGTGCAATTAGGGATTCGATTGCATTCCTTCCTTACAAGGAACCGTCAAGTGTCCTGTATCAATTGCTCGGAAACATCGTTGAAGAGGGGAGAAGGATTGGCTCCGTTGCGGATGTACAAGTTGGAAACCTCAACCCGCAAGCCCCAGTAGGAACCACGCTGGCTCTTATGGAGCGCAGCATGAAAGTTATGTCTGGTGTGCAGGCAAGGCTACATGCATCACTAAAAAACGAATTAAGATTGTTGGCAAAAATAATAAAAGATTACATGCCACCTGAGTATTCTTATGATCTTGATGGTGATTTTAACAGACAGGAAGACTTCGATGGCAGGATTGATGTCATACCTGTTTCAGATCCAAATGCTGCTACTATGGCGCAAAGGGTTGTTCAGTATCAGGCTGCTTTGCAGCTTGCACAACAGGCACCACAATTATACGACATGGGCAAGCTACACAGGCAAATGCTTGAGGTTCTAGGCATCAAGGACGCTCAGGAACTTATTAAGTTACCAGATGATGTAAAAGCAGCAGATCCTGTCACAGAGAATATGGCAATCCTAAAACAAGAGCCTGTAAAAGCGTTTAAGTATCAGGATCACGAGGCCCATATATCTGTGCATCTAGCAGCAGCACAGGATCCAAAGCTAAAAGAAATAGTTGGTCAGTCTCCTTTTGCTGGTGCAATACAGGCTGCGTTGGCGGCTCACGTAACAGAGCATGTTGCATTCCAGTATAGAAAAGAAATAGAAAAGAATCTTGGTGTGGGAATGCCAGATGATGAGGCAAAGCTACCCGAAGATGTAGAACTAGAATTAAGTAGACTGGCTTCACAAGCTGCTGAAAAACTTCTTCGTCAGGATATTGCAGAAATGCAGCAAAAAGAGAATATGAAGAAGCAGCAAGATCCTCTAACAATAATACAGCAGAAAGAAATAGCTTTGAAAGAAGCAGAGTTTATGCATAAGAAGGATATGGATATAGCTAAACTTCAGGCAGACATGCAGGCTAAATCCCAAAATATCGAAATGCAAAAAGATCGTCTTGAGTCAGAGGAATTGAGAGAAGGTGCAAAAATTGGAGTCAGATTGGCAACTGATCTTGATCAGGCAAAAAGAGACGATATTTCAGAAGGGACAAATATAGGTCTTGAAATAGCAAGGGAGCTGGCAAACAGTAATAATGAAAATGGAAAAGAATGATACGATATACACACCAATCAAATCAAAAATCAGGGAGTATATGAATGCTCTCGCTGACCATATGGCCTGTGGTGGGTGCAAATCCTATGAAGAATACAGAGAGGCAGCAGGAAAGGTGGATGCCCTCGCACAAGTCGAAAGAGACATTATTGACCTCGAAGAAAGATTCATTAACGAATAGGGGTTCCGAAATTAAAAAGTGTGTAGTATATTGTAAAGAATACTACCTACGGGGATGCCCCTGCAAAGGCACTGTGAGCCTCTAATCGCTGCAAAAGGAAAACAGATGTATTCTGCAAAGAAAGAAGTCAACGAAGACGTTGCATTAAAGATACCAGAACCCTCTGGTTACAAACTCTTAATAAAACCACTTGAAGTTAAAGAAAAAACCGACTCTGGTATTTACATGCCAGATGCGCTGAAAAATGCAGAACAAACTGCTTCGGTGCTTGGTTTTGTCGTTAAGTCTGGGCCAGATGCGTACAAGGATGCTGATAAGTTTCCTAATGGCCCGTACTGTAAAGAAGGAGACTTTGTTATCTTTCGATCCTACTCTGGGACAAGATTTAAGATAGATAAGGAAGAGTTTCGTCTTATAAACGATGACACAGTCGAGGCTGTGGTCGATGACCCAAGAGGATATTCAAGAGCATGAACGAAGCGCAAGAAAAAGTTACCGATAACTTACAAGAAGAAATTAAGTTTGAAGAAGTCAATGATTCAGGCTTTGAGGTTGAGATTGTCGAAGACACAAAACCTGAAGAAAAGCCAAGAACAGAGGCCACTGACGAGTCAAATATTCCAGATGATCAGGAAATAGCGACCTACAGCAAGGATGTTCAGAAAAGAATAAACAAGCTGAAGTTTGAGTTTCATGAGGAAAAAAGACGAAAAGAAGAGGCTTCTAGGCTTCAGGACGAAGCGATCAGTTACGCTAAAAAACTTTCAGATGAAAATCAAAAGTTACGAAAGGCTTTGGATGACGGAGAAGGTGTTCTCCTAGATCAGGCAAAAGGGCGTGTTGATGCTGAGTTGGACAAAGCCAAAGCCGCTTATAAAGCAGCTTATGAAACGGGAGATCCTGATGCTTTAATTTCAGCTCAGGAGCAAATGACTCAATTACAAAATGAAAAATATAGAGTTGATTCTTTTAAGCCACAGAAGAGACAGAACAATGTTTCGCAACCTGTGGCACAGCCAGACGCTACTCAACAAACTCCACAAGTGCAAAAGCCAGATGACAAGGCGCTTGAGTGGAGTAAGAAAAATGAGTGGTTTGGCAAGGATTCTGAAATGACTGGCTATGCATTTGGTGTTCATGAGAGGTTGGTGAAAGAAGGACTACATACCTCTGGCGATGAATATTACCAAAAGATAGATGAAGCCATGAGAAAAACTTTTCCAGACAAGTTTGATGTGCAAGAAGTAGAGGAAGAAGCACCTGTGCGTCAAACTGGTTCCGTGGTTGCCCCCCAGAGTCGGAGTGCAAAAAAACCACGCAAGGTGCAACTAACCTCATCAGCGGTCGCGCTCTGCAAAAGAATGGGAATAACCCCTGAGCAATACGCTGCACAAGTCTTGAAGGAGTCTTCAGATGTCAGATAGAAGCCCACGCAACAATAAGTCTCGTGAAAAATTCGAGCGTCCTAAAACTTGGCAACGTGCTAGTACGTTACCTGTCCCCGAACCCAGAGAAGGCGTAAGCTATCGATGGATTCGCACATCAACAATGGGTCAGAGTGACAATACAAATGTATCGTCAAAGTTCCGTGAAGGCTGGACACCTGTCAAAGCTGATGATCATCCTGAATTGCAAGTGCTACCTGATATCGATTCCAGATTTCAGGGCAATGTTGAGGTTGGAGGATTGCTACTTTGCGAAAATTCAACCGAATATGTCGAGTCTCGTAATGATGCCCACAGAGAAATGAATCAGTCGCAGATCGATTCAGTGGACAATAATTATCTGAGGCAATCTGATAGTCGTATGCCTGTTCTGCAACCAGAACGGAGTACGAAAACAACTTTTGGCAAGTGACCTGAGCTGGGAGCTTGCCGTAGATAAAAGGAGGGACAGAAATGTCTGCTACCGCTGCTCCCTTTGGATTACGTCCGATGGGCAATTTGGGTGGGAACTTCAACGGTTCTTTTCGTCAATACCCAATCCTGTCTAGTGAATCCACAAGGATTTGTTTTGGTGATATCGTCAAACTAACTGACGCTGGATCTACAACTACCATTCAGAAAGATACGGGTACTACTTCAGCTACTCCAATCGGTATCTTTCTTGGATGTCGTTTCATCGATGTAAGCACAAAGCAACTTACATTTAGTCAACAATGGTCAGGTGCCGCTCATACAGAGGGTATGGCTTATGTTGCTGATGATCCTAATATCCTGTTCACAATTCAAGCTGATGGCACCGTCAATGATGACGATATCGCAGCTAACTGTGCGCTGGTTCAAGGAACATCATCAGCAGATTTAAGCATCTCTCGTGTGTCTTTGGACATCAGCACAGCAGCAACTACCGCAGCTCTGCCAATAAGAATCGTGGATTTCTTAGGTGGATTTGACGGTGATGAAAAGGGAACAGCGTTCCCGATCATGGTGTGCAAGTTCAACACTGGTCATCAACTTGGAATCGGTGTCGTTTCTGGCAACGCTCCATCAGCAGCTTAGGAGGATTGAAGTATGGCTATTTCAAGAGCGCAACTCCTCAAGGAGCTACTGCCCGGTTTGAATGCACTGTTTGGTTTAGAGTACGAGAAGTATGAAAACGAACATGCGGAAGTCTATGAGACTGAAAACTCAGAGCGTAGCTTTGAGGAAGAGGTCAAGCTCTCAGGCTTTGGTGCTGCACCAGTTAAGCAAGAGGGCGCACAGGTTTCTTTCGACACCGCGCAAGAGTCTTTCACAGCCCGATATAACCATGAAACCGTTGCAATGGGTTTCTCGGTTACTGAGGAAGCTATGGAAGATAATCTTTACGATGCATTGTCTGCTCGTTACACCAAAGCCCTTGCACGGGCGATGGCGTATACCAAGCAGGTCAAAGCTGCTTCACTGCTGAACACAGGTTTTGATACCTTCCAGTCAGGTGATGGCGTGACATTGTTTAATGCAAGTCACCCAACAGTTGCTGGTGGTACAAATGCCAACCGTCCATCAGTCGCAGCAGACTTGAACGAAACATCGCTAGAAGATGCTGTTATCAACATTGCAGCTTTTGTAGATGAGCGTGGTCTTTTGATTGCGGCTCGCCCACGCAAGCTGATTGTTCCACCTGCATTGATGTTTGTTGCAACACGCTTGTTGCAGACAGATCTGCGTACAGGAACTGCTGATAACGATCTGAATGCAATTCGTTCCAATGGCTCAATCCCAGAAGGATATCGTGTCAATCACTACTTGACTGACACAGATGCATTCTTCGTTACAACGGATGTGCCAAATGGAATGAAGCATTTTGTCCGTACACCAATGTCAACAATGATGGATGGTGACTTCGACACAGGCAATGTTCGTTACAAGGCTCGTGAGCGTTATAGCTTCGGTGTTTCAGATCCTTTGGGAATCTACGGTTCACCGGGTGCTGACTAACATGAATTTACAATAAATTAAAAGGACGGCTTCATAGTCGTCCTTTTTTTTGTTATACTGGTTTAAACCCTGACAGCCGCATCCTGTGGCTGACACTAGCCACGACAGGAGTTTCACATGGCTACTACTACTTTTACTGGAGCAGTGCGCTCCGAAAATGGATTTAAAGTTGTATCTAAGAATGCAACAACTGGCGTTTTTACAGAGCAAATCAATTCAACAAGCAGCGGTGTTTTAGAGATCCAGAAGGTTGCAACCTCTGGTCGTGACAACATTGTGGCAGCAGGCACAACAGTTGGCGCTAATAATGCCAGCTTAGGCACAGCAGCTACAATCTTTAACATCACACCAAACGCACATGGATCTGGTATTGCTAATGCAGCAATCAATACGTTTGTCACAAAAATCGGTGGTGACATTACAACAACCATTCTTGTAGATCTTCATGGGGGCCTAGCCTCTGGTGGAACAGCAGATGATGTTATTGGAACAGACGGTGGAGCTGCAAACGCTTATATTGCAGAACTCACCAGTGCCGTGAACGGTATCCCGTATCTAATTGAGTTCGCATGTTTGGAAGTTCCAACTGGCGGTGATCCAGACATCAATCTTGTATGCTCTGCAACAGGCACAACTGCTGAAAACGCAGCCGTTACAAGTGGGACTGTTCTTCTAAACAATGGAGATCTGACACTTGGCTTCTACGCTGAAGCAGATGGCGGCTCCACATTGGCAGCTTTAACCAAAAAGTATCTGTATCTGACATCAGGAGATGCAACAGAGGCAGCTTATACCGCAGGAAAACTGGTAATCAAGATCCACGGTGCAGCTTTTGACTTTGCTAATGGCTAATATTAACAGAGAGGGGACTACCCCTCTCCTTTCTTAAAGGAGATTGATATGGGCCATTCAGATATACAATCCATCATGATAACAGCAGATGCAAATGCTGCTGATGATGATTCTGTCTTGGAGGCTGCTCGTCCGAACACGACAGCGACTCTTGATGGAGCGGATACTAGTGGGGGCGTAGCCACATTTACCGGGGCGCAGTTGATAAATGTCACAACAACAGGAACTGGAGATAACGGCAAGACCGTTACTCTTACAGGCACTGATGTCAACGGTGATACTCAGACTGAGGTGATCACACTCACTGGATCTGCCACAGGGCATTCCAGTACAAAGTTCTTTAGAACCGTAACGGCAGCAGAATTATCTGCACAGCCAGCGGCAAATATCAAAATAGGCCACCTTGCCACCACAGTTAAAGATGTAGTCTTTGCTGGAAGAGCAAGAATCAAGGGTGTTTTGATTGTTAATTCTGCAACAGCGGGAACAATGGATTTTGTAGCTGGCTCTGTAACTGGAACAAGTAAGCTAAAGTTAAGAAGCATAGCGGATGATGAAACATCAAGGGATATAACCGTGCCTGAGCATGGAATATTGTTTGAGGGTGGTGCGTTCCTTTCGTACACATCAGCCACCTTTGCTTTCATGACAGTGTTCTATGCCTAGGAGAAAAGAAAAGCCGATCAAAACATCGGTGAAGTCAGGTAATTTCCGCCCCACCAAAAAGGGGGCGGGGATGACCGCAAAGGGCGTTGCGGCTTACAGAAAGGCTAATCCCGGAAGTAAGCTGAAGACAGCCGTTACAGGCAAGGTAAAGCCCGGTAGTGCGGCAGCAAAAAGGCGTAAGTCTTTCTGTGCTAGATCTGCTGGGCAAATGAAAAAGTTCCCAAAGGCAGCAAAAAATCCAAACAGTCGTTTGCGTCAGGCAAGGAGAAGATGGAAATGTTAAGTGCTAATTT
>CESK01036412.1_pt1 | contig 10014 bp, 4 predicted proteins | sample 531091 | NCBI WGS metagenome assembly CESK01 (sample SAMEA2621271, study PRJEB7988) | marine metagenome | biome: marine biome (ENVO:00000447); feature: surface water layer (ENVO:00002042); material: "saline water (ENVO:00002010), including plankton (ENVO:xxxxxxxx)" | depth 5 m
ATGTAACGAAGCATATCATTCACCAGTACAAGCATAATAAAATATACGTACGAGAGAGAGAGCCGCAGCAATGCGGCTTTTTCTTATGCCGTCAATTCTTCCTGGTAAATCGTGATCATGTTTAAACGCCTGGAAAAACGCCTGGACTGATCCGTTCCAGGAGATCGTGATCAGAAAAATAGATCTCCAATTTAATATACTGGATCATGTTTTTATAAAAAATAGTACTGTATTTGTTAGGCGAACGCATAAGCCAGACGTACACGCACGACAGACTACATACGGCAGCACCGCGCAGCATAACCCTGCATACAATATACACATGATTACATAACCCCCATACCTTAATCTGGCGGCGTCAAAAATATATATGAATACGTCAATGTTTATGTGGCAATTTGTGGAGGTGGTAGGAGTCGAACCTACGTTGGTTAGATGAGTATTTGGATAAGCATGTAACCCTTACCAGATCACCCCCATGTCTACAGTATACTATATATAGTGTAGACTATATCCATATAGTACAACATATTGTGTTATATGGTGCAGAGTCAGGTAGTAGACGTATCGATCCCTGTGTCACTCCCAACCCAAACCAGTTTATTAAGTCTAGTAACGACGTATGCTCTCTCTCTAATAAATAAAATGTGAGGAAGATCCCTCGACGGACGACTAAGGCGGTCCTGCTAGTCCAACCTATCGATTACGATTCGTTATCTTGTGATGTTTGTATAGGCAGGAACACCACAATGCTTATCCTTGATATGGTACACTATAGCAGAGAGATATGTCAAATAATGAAAAAATCACTATATGCGTTGCAGACAACTGTTTGATCCCATTACCAGAAGGTCGTAAGAAGTATTGTAGTGATAGATGTTCTAAAAGAACAAGACAACGTGCCTGGCGTGCAAGTAAACCAACAACAGAACTACAAGTAGAAAAGACTGTAGATCAAAACGTACAGAAACGTAGAGGAGACTACTACGCCATTATGAAGAAAAAAAATTTTTTCGACGACATTTTGCAAGGTAATAAAACAAAAAAAGAAGTAGCAAACATACTAAGCTGCAGTCCATCTACAGTATCTAGAGCTGTTGCAGCATATCTAGAAGATGTAGAGAAGGAAGCAGCGATCGAACGACGTGGGGATCCATTCGAACTGCAGGCAGATGTCGACTCTTTTGTAGAGTTTCGTGATCAATATTTCTTAACAGAACAACAAAAAAATTATGAAACACCTGACTTCCAAAAGAAGTGGATTGGTGCTATCTTAGATAGTATAAAACACGGTAAACGTTTAATGGTTCTGTCACCACCTAGACATGGTAAAACAGATCTACTAACACACTTTTGCGTATACATGATTTGTAAAAATCCAAACATACGTATCATGTGGTGCGGTGGTAACGAAGATATTGCACGTAACTCCGTAGGTGCTGTACTAGATCATTTGGAGAACAATGAAGGACTTATACAAGATTACGGAGACTGGGACGGATTTAGACCTTCTAATCGCGGCGGAAAAAGTTGGTCGTCCAGTCAATTTACTGTTGCAACTAGAACAGTCTCTGGTATTAAGTCGCCAACTCTTGTCGCAATTGGAAAAGGAGGTAAGATCCTTTCCAGAGACGCAGACCTTATTATTGCAGACGACATCGAAGATCATGGCTCAACTGTGCAACCAAGTGCTAGAGAAAACACAAGAAACTGGTGGACTACAACTTTACAGAGTAGAAAAGAAGAACACACAGGAATGGTCGTCATTGGATCAAGACAACACCCAGACGATTTATACCATCATCTCTTAGAAAACAAAGCATGGGAAACTATTGTAGACCGTGCGCATGATCTAGAAGTACCACTAGAAGACGAGTCTATAGATCAAAGTAAACACATGTTATGGTCTACTAAACGTACACATAAATGGTTATTAGAACAATTAGCTGCTGCAGAGACTACAGGTGGTAGAAATATTTTTGAAATGGTTTATTTAAACAAAGCTATACCAGAAGGTATGGAATTGTTTACAGCAGAAATGATTGATAAGTGTTTAGACAAGTCAAGAAAATTAGGAGACATACCTCCAGGTACAAGTCTTATTGCAGGATTAGATCCTGCTAGTACAGGTTATCAAGCAGCAGTGTTATGGGCATATAATGTAAAAACACAACAAGTATGGCTTGTAGATGTAAAAAACGATCAAGGCGGTGGTATACAAAAAGCACATAATCTAATGAAGGAGTGGTATGACAAATACTGGTTAGCACATTGGATTATAGAAGAAAACGGATTTCAACGTGCTATAGGACAAGACAGAGACATAAAGTTATGGGCAGCTAATCACGGTGTACGTATAGAAGGACATCAAACATATAAAAACAAATGGGATCCTACATTTGGTGTTACAAGTATGGTAGGCATGTATGAACAAGAAAAAATAAATATACCTTATGCAGATTCAAAAACACAAAGACTTGTAAATATTTTTAGACAACAATTAATTTATTTTTCACAAGCAGGTGCAAGTAACTCACGTAATGTAAAAACAAAAACTGACTTAGTTATGGCTAGTTGGTTCCCTATGAAACGTATACGCACCAATGTAAAAATGATGTTGGCAGAAGCAGAGAGCGACTATACTCCTTCTTATAGTTATTACAAACAAAGCGAATACAATGAGGTTTTTTGGTAATGGTGTATACCCCAGATGAATTATTAATTAAGACTGATGACCTAAAAGGCATGCACGAACATAGCGGACATTATGAGTACCGCGATAGAGTTCGTTCTATTATGAATGGTGGCAGCAACGGTATTGCTGCATTGTTAGGTGAGAGTGCAAAAAATTATGACATTGACTTACCTATACCAAATCTTATAAATTCTGGTTTAGAACACTTAGCACAAAAATTAGGACGTATGCCAGATATAAAGGTAGACGCATATTCAGATAGTGATCGTGCAAAATCAAAAGCAGAAAAATTAGAACGTATTGTAACTAATTTAGACAGTAGTTCTAAGATGGACATGCAGTTGCCACAAGCAGCTAGATGGCTACCTGGTTACGGTTTTTGTGTATGGATTGTTAGACAGAAAATGTCACCTGACGGTATTATGTACCCACACGCAGAACTACGTGATCCTTATGATTGTTATCCAGGATATTACGGACCAGATCAAGATCCTAAAGAATTAGCATTAATACGACTTGTACCTAACGCTGTAATTAAAAGCATGTATCCACAAGCAAAAGTTATGGTTGATGAGTCAAGTCAATTCCCATCAGGTTATAGTAAATTTAAATATCATGATGGTTTTCAGAGAGGTTGGGATAATCACACAGCAGACGGTACAGAACTTGTAGAGTATTACGACGAAGAAGGTACTTATGTATTTTTACCAGATACAAAACAAATTCTGGACTTTACACCTAATCCTTTAAAATCTGGACCTAGATTTGTAATATCTAAAAGATTTAGTTTTGACAGATTGTCAGGACAATATGATCATGTATTAGGTTTGATGGCAGCTATGGCAAAGATTAACGTCTTATCTATAATTGCTATGGAAGACAGCGTATTCACAGAAACGAATATTATTGGTGAATTAGAGAGTGGGAACTACAAACGCGGTAGATTTGCAGTCAACTATTTAACACCAGGTTCACAAGTCGCTAAACCACCAAATAATGTTCCTTATCAGTTGTTTCAACAGATAGACAGGATAGAGAGACAACTACGTGTTGGTTCTAGTTATCCAGTAAGTGATGACGCTATATCTCCTAACAGTTTTGTTACTGGTAGGGGATTGCAAGAGTTACTATCGTCCGTAGATCTAAACGTAAAAGAATATCAATTATCACTTAAAAATGCAATAGAAGAATTAGATTATAAACGTTTAGAAATGGACGAAGTGCTTAATGGTAATAAGAAAAAACCATTAGCAGGATATTTGCAAGGCACTGCATTTGCAGAACAATATACACCTAGCACAGACATACAAGGTATGTACAAGACTAGACGTGTGTATGGAGTTATGGCAGGATTTGATGAACCTACAAAAATTGTTTCTGGTTTACAATTATTGCAAGCAGGAATAATTGACAAAGAAACATTACAAGAAAACATGGACGGACTTGATAATGTACAAAAAATTAACGATAGGATATTAAAAGACGAAGCAGAACGTACATTGTTTGAAACATTAAAAGTACAAGCCAGTCAAGGGGATCCTAAAGCAACAATGGCATTAGTACAAATTTATAAAAATCCAAACTCTATGCAATCTATATTAGATAAGTTTTACACAGCAGAAGAACCAGAAGTTCCAGAAGGTGAAGCAGCATTACTAGATCAATTAGGTGGACAACAGATACCGCAAGGTCCTGCACCTGATATTAGATCATTATTATTAGGAGGTGTGCAAGGTGGTTAATCCATTAGATCATGAATTTACAAATTATCAATTTGTTGATATTGTCAACAACTGCTTAGTTGATGTATGGCAAAAAACAGAAGAAACTATTGCAAATCATGATGATGAAATATTTGAAGATGAACCAGTTATTACAGACATGCCAACAGGTATGATTGTTCAATATATACCAAACGGTTTACTTATATGGTTTGGAAGACAGGAGGATATAGATGGCGAATGGCAGTAGTAGACAACGTGGTAGAAGAGGTGGAGTTAAAAGACCTGCTGCGGTAAGCGGACCAGGTAAATTATCTAGAAGAACAGATGGTGCTGCACCTAGCATAGAAGATGTAAGAGGTATGGTAAATGAGTCAGCAGGTGAAGAATCTGCACTTGTAGATCAAGTTAGACAAGGCAATATAGAACAACCCCAAACTACATTTGCTGCACAACCACAAGCTATACCACAACAATTAGGCGGAGTAGAACCTGGTATAGCAGATGTATTTGCACCAGGCGATGATGACTTAAATGCTTATACACGTCCACCAACGGAAGATGAATTTTTAGAACCAGATGACGTAATGTTAATACGTGCAATGGCAGAAGTTAATCCTACTGCTGAACTTTTAGGTTTACTTAAATTTGCTTCTGATAGGCAGATAGGTAGAACGCAGCGTAATATATAATGCCAGAATTTCATAGAGATAATCCTGCGCAGGAACAAGAATTTTATAAAGAACTACAACGTAGAGAAGCAACTTACAAACGTGCTAAACAATCTATAAATAAAGAAGACGCTATGCGTGCTAGCTCTATATCACAAGCATATCCAAATTTTTCACCAGATGTTATAACTTCACTTACAACATTACAAGTAAAACCAGAAGCTACAGTTTTACAAGATATTTCTAAAATGATTGCACAATCTAATAGCAAAACTATTTTAGATAAAGTGTTTGATCCACTACAAGCAGGTTTTCGTTTAGGATTTTTAGGTTTAGAAGATCTATATAGAACAACTGTAGATAGACCTATAAACTCTTTTATTGCTTCTACATTTGGAGACAAAGCAGAAAATTTAACATTTAGAGAAGCATACAAACAATCTGGTAAGTCAACTGTAAAACAATTGTTAAGACAATTAGATAAAGGACAAAAAGTAAATTTAGGAGAAGGATTTTTACCACAATCAGAAGTGTTTGATCCAGAAAATCCACAATCAAAATTTTATGATGAATATCAATACATGATTCGTTCTGGTTTTGACAATGGTAGAGCGCAACAAATTATACAAAATTATTTAGGTACGCCTATTACTGATATAGATAGAAAAATGCAAGAAGGTAATGAGAACTTTACAATCACAAGTCAGTACGGTACTGCGCCTATATCTTTAGGTAGATCAATAGCTTTACAGGTAGCAGAACCAAACACAAGACCATTTAATGTTATATCTGGTGTCTTAGACGCAGGCAAAGCATTATTCTTAGATCCTGCAAATTACATGGCATTAGGTTTAGGTGCGTTTTCTAAAAAAAGAAAATTATTAAAAATACCTGACTATTTAGAAAAACAATTAGATGACATTACAGTAGATAAATTAACAAAAGCACAAAAAGAATATATTGGTGCTGTCAATAAAGGTTGGGGTTTACCTTTTATATCTGGTAGATCAGTATCTAATTATTTAGCAAAAGATCCTGGTGGCAACAAACTTATAGATTACTTTAGTGAATTAGATAGTCCTAACAAATTTATAGAACTTACAGGTATAAAAGATAGAGAAGCTATTGCTAGTTTTATGGACATTACACAAGACTTAACAAAGTCAAGTGCAGAAAAAAAAGAACTTATGTCAAAACTTATTACAGAATTTCTAGAAGATCCTTTTGGTCCTTTTGGCACAGGACAAGCACCGACTGTAGGTGCTATAGGTAGATTTTTAGGTGGTGCAACAGAAGAATTATTAGGCGGTGTACCAAAGGGTACAGGTAAATTATTTGGTGCAAAAAAAGTTATAAAGACAAAACTTATGGATAGTCCTAACAGATCAGCAAGAATATTATCTACATACGCAGGTGAGTTTCCATATAGGTATGTTGACAGTAATCAATTAGATGACGCAGTAACAAACATAAAAGGTTGGTTAGATCAAACTACTGTAGATCCTATAGCAAAAGATCAGATTATAAACAGAGCTGTACGATTAGAAGATGGTGATCAAACAGAATTATTTAATGTTGTAAAAGATATGGTTACTTTTGCTACAGATGATTTAGTAGAAAAATATGGAGTAAACAAAGAAGACGCATTTACATTTAGTAGGATCTTTGAAGATTATTTACCAGAATTACGTGCATATTTTATTGACGCAGTTACAGGTAACAATGTTGCAAATCCAGGTGCAAAGATAAGTCAAACAATTGTAGATAACAAAGCGTTTGTTAATCCAGATCCACACACACTTACAGAATTTATAAACAGAACTATACCTTTACCTGATCCTGGACAATTAGCAAAAGCTATGAACTCTATGTCATTAATAAGAGCTAAAGCGTCAGAAGCAGGTATTGACATGTTTAGTAAATTACCTGCAAATATTAGACAAGGTACTTTATCTAAAATTATAGATAGTTATTATTCAGACTTTTGGAAACCTTTTGTTTTGTTACGTGGTGCATGGTTATTACGTGTTGTAGGTGAAGAGCAATTACGTATGTACACAAGAGGTTATGACAATATCTTTTCTAGACCATTGTCAGTCTTGTCTTTAGGTTTACTTAAAAAACCTAGTACATCAGAAGCTGCAAGATGGACAAGTAAAAATGTTAAATTTACAGATCTACTAGGTAATCCATTAGATGACGCATTGGAATGGCAACAAGCAAGTTCTCGTAGATATGGTTCTAATAATTTTGACCATTTGTTTGGCGGTGCATACAAAGCAGGTAGAAGAAGAAAAAAACCAGGTGTACACCCAATGGACGTTGTAAGTAAAGAAGACGCGTTACGTAATATAGAAACACAACCTAACCTTATAAAAAAATATTTTGATGATGGTATTGTAAGGGAAATAGCGCATTTACATTATGACAGATTATTTAACTTTTTATATAGAGGTGCTAATTCAAAAAAACAAAGAGACGCAAGATTAAAAGAATTTGTTGAAGGTTCAAGTAGTCGTGCGCAAGACATTGTAGAAGCATATAGTAAAGGTGGACCTACATATAGATCAAGAATGAATACAGCAGGTGGTAGATATGCTTACGCAGAATCTATAACAGCTAGAGTAAATCAATTAGCAGGTGGTTCTTTTGATCAAAACTTAGATGTTTTAGATGACTTAGGTAAAAGAATAAACATAGATGATTTAGATTTTGCAAACACACCATTTCCATTGTCAGTAGAAAAAGTAGCAAACAATAATTTATTAGAAATGTTGTTGCGAAACAGATTAAATAGAATAGATGGTACAAAATATATTGATGAAACATTAGATGATTTTTTTGACAGCATTAAAGATGGCGATCAAACATTATATAACAATGTTAAAAAAACATTATTGTCTGATGACTACATAGAAGATTTACCAAACATAGTTGCAGTAGGGAAAACAGATTATATAGATAATGCAGGTAAATTAGAGTTTTATACAAACAAAGCATTTGACGCATTAATGGGACAAAGAACAGATAATGCTTCACGATCACCTGTATTTAGACAAGCATACTGGAGAACTATATACGATATGCTTCCATACATGTCAGGCAAGATGAGACAAACTATGTTAGAAGGTGGATCATACACAGTAGATGGTAAAGACTTTAACGTAGTAGGTGCGCTAAATGCAAACTTACCTGGAGAAAATATGTTAGCAACTTTTAAAGCAGATATAGGTTTACCTGCAAGTAAATTACGTAAAGCAGACACAGATATAAATATTGACATGTTTCAACGTAAAGTAAAAGAATTAAATGACAAGGATACAAAATTAGATTTAGGATTTGAAGATCTTGATGAAGAGTTTGAAAATTTATCTCTTGCACTTAATAACAAACGGTCAAAATTACAAAAACAAATAGATGATAAACAAGAAGAGCTTTACAGATTAGAGAGAGATATTTTTGGTACATACGGACCTGGAGTTACATACGAAGATGACATAGTACCAACAAATATTAAACAACGTGCTGATGATATAGAAGAACGTATATTTGAGTTACAAAGTGAAGTTGATGATGTGCAAGATATATTTAATAACAACATGAAAGAAAAGGCAGAACTATTAGGATTTACAGATAAATCTGGTGACGTTGATTTAATTGATAGAATAGCAAAAGCAAGAGCTTTAACAGAAGTTCAAGATCTATTGTATGACTTAACTAAACGTAAAAAACTAGCATATAACTTACGTGGTATATTTCCATTCGGTGAAGCATATATAGAAATTATGACTACGTGGGCAAAGTTATTAAAAGAAAATCCTGAAATATTACGTAGAGGACAAGTAACTGTAAATGCTGCACGAGCTAATAATCCATTTAGTCCTGTAGAAGGAGAAGGATTTTTAGGAGAAGATGAAGTAACTGGTGAAGAAGTATTTTATTATCCAATGATTGATGACTTAGTGTCTGATAGATTGTTTGGCGAAGATAGAAATGTTGGCGTTAGATTACCTGGTTATGCAGGATCTTTAAACCTAGCATTAGAAATTGTGCCTGGCATAGGTCCTGCAGTAGCTATACCTGCAAGTTTTTTTGTAAATGCTAGTCCAACATTTGACGAAGCTAAAAAAGTTTTATTTCCATACGGATTACCAGATGTTAGATCTGCAGGAGATTTAATTGCTGCAGCAGGTGTACCTGCATGGTTACGTAATACATACCAGGCATTGTACGCATACAACGAAGATGTAGGTCAAAATGAGATAACACGTATTGCAAGTAACACAACTATTGATGTATACAGAATACTTAAAGCAGATGGTAGAGATGATAGAACTGGAGACATGCAAGATGAATTAATGAAGGAAGCAAGGCAAATTGCAAAAGGATTAACTTTAATAAAAGCTATATCACAGTTTGTTGGTCCTACAGGTCTTAATCCACGTTTTGATATAGGTAACGAAAAAAATGCAGGGCATATTTATAGTATGCAAATATTGTCAGATAGGTATAGAGAGTTATTAGAAACACCACCTAAAGATCCAATAACTGGTAGATTTTTATATGCGCCTGGAGATAATTATTCTGCTACTAAATTTTTTATAGACGAGTTTGGTTTTAATCCAATTGACATTGCAACACCAAAAACAGTTGTTATAGAGCCAAGACCAGTTGATGAACGAGGTGTAAAGTTTCAAAGAGAAAATCCAGAGTTATTTAAAGAATATAGTTTTACAGCACAATATGCAATACCACAAGGCGGCGGTGGTCCATTTGATTACGAAGCATACGTAAGGACTATTGCCAATGAACAAAGAGAGCCACTTAAACCAGAAGAATGGTTAGCAAAACGTAACCAAAGATTAGGACAATTTTTTATGGAAGAAAAACGTATATCAACATTACAAACATACGATATAACTGATCC
>CESK01045485.1_pt1 | contig 10005 bp, 19 predicted proteins | sample 531091 | NCBI WGS metagenome assembly CESK01 (sample SAMEA2621271, study PRJEB7988) | marine metagenome | biome: marine biome (ENVO:00000447); feature: surface water layer (ENVO:00002042); material: "saline water (ENVO:00002010), including plankton (ENVO:xxxxxxxx)" | depth 5 m
TTATCACACTTAAAAATTTATACAATTATGGCAAAATATAAAGCGTTAAAAAGAGTAACAATTTATCATGGAACTAATGGTGTTATAAGAACAGCATCAGCAACACAAGAAGAATTAGCGTATGCTTATGAAGATTTAGAGGCGACTGATTTAATAGAAAAATTATCAACTACAAAAACTAAAGATGAGCCAAAGAAAGCAAACAAGGACAAGAAGTCAGGTAAAAAATCTTCAAACAAAAAAGACTAATACTTTTGAGTTTGGAGTTTTTAATTTAGCAATACCTGAACATATTGAAGAGCCACAAGACTTATCAAAGGTAAGAACTAAGTTTATTCCTTTTGGTACTAATAATTTATTCCCTCAATACTTAGCAGAATTAAAACGTAAATCTTCTACTCACAGAAGTGTTTTGGCTCAGAAAGCAGTTTTTACAAGTGGGGCTAAATTTGTTACCAACAACGAAAAGGTAAAAGAATATATAAAAGATGTAAATGCAGATGGAGAATCTTTAAGAGATGTATTTAAAAAACTAGCAGATGATTATTACACTTTTGGAAATGCTTACTTAGAAGGCGTTTTATATGATGGTGGGCTTAACCTATATCATATAGATGCAACTACTGTGAGAGCATCTAAAAATAAAAAAGAAGTGTATGTACACCCTGATTGGGCAAGGTACAACACTATGAAAGAAAAGTTATCTATTATTCCTCTTTATCCAAGAGTTAGAAGCAGCAGATTTGTAATTCAGTTTAAAGATTATGAGCCTACATTCCAATTCTATGGGTTGCCTGATTATGTTGCTGCATTAGAACATATTGCAGTTGACTATGAAATTGGAAAATGGAATCACACAAAATTTAAAAATGGCTTCCAGCCTTCAGCAATCGTTGAGATTAATGGAGATATGGGAGAAGAAGAAGCAAAAAAGTTAGTAAGAGAAGCGCAAAAGAAGTTCGTTGGAGATGGCAATAATGGCAAGATAATGTTTATCGTTAAGAATGGAGACTCAGCACAGGCTAATGTTCAGATTATAAAAGATGACCAAGAAGGTAGTTGGATAGACTTACAACGTATTACTGACCAAAATATTGTAACTGCACATAGGTGGCAGCCATCATTAAGTGGATTGGTAAGTTCTGGTAAAATGAATAATACAGGTAGTGAGATTAGAATTGCTTATGATTTAGCAATGACTACTGTAATTAAAGATACTTCTGATTTGTTGTTAAATGGAATTAGAACAGTTTTATATAAAGAATTAGGTTTCTTGCCAGAAGAGTTAGTTATTCATTATGAGCCACCAATTAGTTTTGCTACTCAGATTGACCCTAAAGAGGTGCTTACTATAAACGAGCAAAGAAGAATGTTAGATGAGGATTTACCAATGCTTGAACAAGGTAATATGTTCTTGACTGATAGAGAACAAATTATTGTAACCAGAGATGATGATGCAGATGGTAAAGGAGATGATGATGCAGGAGATTTGCAAGTAACTGAAATTAATAGTGAAACACAAGAATAAATATGGCAAACGTAAATCAATATAATCCTTTAGTAACAGGGGCAGAGGTAATAAGCAATAGTTTTACTAATGCTAATACAGACCCTTACTTAATATCTGACAATACTATATTGCTTTCTGAATTAGCACATCTTAAATCAGCAATAGGTAAGAAATTTTATGAAGAAATAAAAACACAACATCATAATGGAACTTTAACAACAGCAAATCAAACTTTAATGGATGATTTTTTGGTAAGATGTTTGTGTTGGTTTGTTAGATTTGAGGTTATAAATGAAGTTCAAAGCAATAGTGGTAGTGCTGGTATTGTTCATAATGTAGATGAATTTGCTACTATTGTAGACCCAGCAGAATTAAATGCTTATAAGCAAGATACTTACAGGAAGGCTGAAATATACTTAAATGATATGCTAGATTATATGGATGATGATGACCAAAGTGGTTTATATCCTACTTATGAATCTAATAAGCCTTGTAATAATAACACTTATAAGAATCATGGTATAATAATGTATGACAGTATATATTCAAGACCAACTAGAAATTATAGTAGTTGGAAGAATTACTGTCCTTGTGATGATTGTTAAAATAAATATATAAATGGCTGCAAACGAACATAAAAATTTAAGTGATGCAAACAGGCATAATCCAAAAGGATTTGAAATTGCTACTAACGATACAGTTTTAAGTAAGTCTATTGGAAGTGGTTCTACAGATACTGATGGTTCTTTATCATATCAATCAAAGTCTGTTATGGGTGTTTCTAATTATAAGATGCAGGGATATTGTGTTAGTGGAACTGCTAATTACAAATATGGTGAGGACTTGCAAGACACTAAGTCTCCTTATGAGATGACAGATGATTATGGTGCTACTACTGTTGCAGGTGGCACTTTAAATCCAAGTCAAGTGTTTAGAATTGGTCAAAGCATTGTAATTCCAGAAATATCAACAGTTGTTAATATAAAAGGCAGTTTATCATGTAATAGTACAAATGCTGTTACTCTTGCAATCTGTAAAGCAACTCCAAATCCAAGCAGCACAAGTGCTATTACTCCTACAGTTATTGATGAAATAATCGTTACTTCAAGTGATGGTAGTAACCAAACGCTAATGGCTATAGCAGAAACAACTATAACTGGGGCAAGTTTATTGGCTGGAGACATTATATTTCCAATGATTAGACAAAATGCAAGTACAGGCTCTACTATATATTTTAACGTAACAATACAAACTACTGCTTTCTAATGACAACAAAAGAAGAGTTAATAGCAATGAAAAAAGATATCACAACTATAAATGATAAGATAGATAATTTAGATGAAAAATTAGATATGCTCACAGATAAACTATTAAATCCAGACACAGGGGTGACTGCTAGAGTTAATAGAAATACATCTATGAGAAAAGTTTTAGTAAAAGCAATGTGGGTTATTTATACTATAACTTTAGGGGCAATAATAAAAATATTTACAGAATAAAATAAAATAAAAAGATATGGCGACAACAGTAACTGCAGCAAATTTAACAGTAACAATAACAGAGCAATACAGTCTTAACAATGTTGCTTATGGAAATACAATTAATAAAACTTTCACAACTAATGGCGAGATTTATCAAAGAATAATGGCTGTAAAACAATCTGAGGTAACATCACTTATAGATTTTGGGGCAGCAGATGGTAGAGGAACAGTAGATAAAAGTAATTACACTTATTTTAGAATAACAAATTTAGATGATACAAATTTCTTGACATTAACTGTTACTTCAGGAGACACCTTCTTTTATAAATTAAAAGCAGGAGAAAGTTTATTATTAATGGATAATGAAATGGATGCAGTAGCATCAAGCACTACTTTTGGTGCATTTGCAGATATTACAAATATATCAGCACAAGCAAATACAGATGGTGTAGATATTGAATTAATGTGTGTAACAGTATAAGATGGCTAAGAAACCAACAATTTTTAAGTTTGTAGGTAATACAAGAAAGAAAAGAAAAGGGGTTCATAGTAAGAACGCTTCTAAAGGTCAGACTGGTTATAAGAAAAAATATAGAGGTCAGGGAAGATAAAAAATTAAGATATGCCTTGTTACGAATGTGAAAATGGAAAATGGAAATTTGGTCAAACTGGCAACTGTCAGTATGATTCTAAATCTGAGTGTGAAACTGCTAATAAAGATTATTATGCAGAAGAGACTTATGATGACTATCCTCAAGCAGCAACTACCAACGCTAAGAGAGCAATAAAATATAAAGAAGAAAATGGTAGCGATTGTGGAACTATCGTGGGCTGGACAAGAGCCAGACAAATCGCAAACAGAGAAAAGTTGACAAGAAGAACGATTGCAAGGGTTGCATCCTTTAAAAGACATCAACAGCACAAAGATGTACCTTATGATGAGGGTTGTGGAGGCATAATGTGGGATGCTTGGGGAGGATCAGAAATGATAGAGTGGGCAATTAGAAAGTTAGAACAAATTGATAATTCAATAAAAAATCAAGAAGATTTTGAGATAAGTGAAACCACGAAAAAAACTCTTACTAATAAAATGGAAGAGCATAATGAAAATGTAAAAGACTTAAAAGTAGATTGGAATCCAAAGGTTACTGTTGCTAAGTTAGAAAAAGTTTACAAAAGAGGTGTGGGGGCATATTATACAAATCCAGAAAGCGTAAGAGAAACAGTAAAAAGCCCAGAGCAATGGGCTATAGCAAGAGTAAATTCATTTTTGTTTGCAATGCGTAATGGCAAGTATAGAAGTGGTAAGCATGATACAGATTTATTACCAGACAAACACCCAATGAAAAACACAGAAAAAAAAGAAAAAAACATGGCTAAAAAAAGAAAATATTATTCTGATGAAGAACATGACCAACACTTTCATTTTACTCAAGAAATGATGGAGGAACTACATGAAGGGGGAAGGTTAGAAGTAAAAGTAGAAGAAGGAGATCAAGAAATGCTTATATTGTTTACTTATGGTGAGCAAGAATCAGAAGAACTAAGTATAGAAGAAGAACTTACAATTGAGGATATTTACAAGTTTAAAGATTATTTTGATGAGGTTATTAAAAACCTTAAAGATTCAAAATAAAATGAAATTAAAACATTTTAAGAAGTCCGAATTTGCTTGTAAGTGTGGTTGTGGCAAAACTGTCATTAGTGATGATTTGTTGTATATGTTAGATAGGGCTAGAGAGTTTGCCAAAAAACCATTTGTAATAACAAGTGGCTATAGGTGTGAAAATCATCCAGAAAGCAAAAAAAATCCAACATCATCTCACATAAAAGGTTTAGCAGTAGATATAAAGTGTACAGATAGCAATACGAGGGCTATCATTGTTGATGCTTTAGTTTATGCAGATTTTGAAAGACTAGGTCTGCACAAATCTTTTATTCATGCAGATATAGATGTGTATGACAAACCAAGTCCTGTGATTTGGTTATATTAATTAATTATTAACTTAAATAAATAAATATGGAAATGTTAAAAAAAATGTTCAATTCAAAAAAGTTTTGGTACACTTTAGGGGCTATTTTTGTTCCTGCAGTTTCAGTAAAATTAGGATTGTCAGAAGCAGAAATTGAGAAAGTTTATTATGCAATATTGACTTTAATATTAGGTCAAGGTATAGCAGATATTAAGAAATGATGATAAAGAAATGGGTAGGCGAGGCACTTGTTAAAGGAGGTGTGAAGCCAATAACAGAATTATTAAAAGCAGTAAAAGAACTGTTTACAGACTCTAAAGGTAAGTGGAGTAGTAAAAGAACAGTTAGTGGAGTTATAGTAATTGCTGCTAGTTTACATATTGAAAAAAATGGTATTGATACTAACGCTTTAATATTGACAGCGTTGGGTGTTTTACCTTTGTGTTTCTCTGTGTTTGAAAAAAATAATTGTAATACTTCTTATTGTAAAGAAAAATAATTATCTTTGTGTTGACCAAGTCAGGGTTGTGCCTGTCTTTGTTTTCATTGTTTATAGTTTTCAAGAGTGGGGTGTTCACAAACATTCCACTTTTGATTTTTATAGAGGTTATTTTTCATATATTGCAAGGACATAAACAAATAATAATATGAAAAAAAATGGAAAAAGAATCAGACTATCTGAAGAGGAGGTAGAGATGGTTTACGAAAACAGAGCAGAAAGCACAACAAATATAAATGGTAACACAGCATTAGACATTCATTTATCAGAAAGAGGTATATCTAAAAAAGATGTTGTATCTGTAAAGCATTGGCAATCTGCAAATGGTGAATACAGGTTTAGTATTGTAACAAAAGAAGATATGGCTACTGATGTAAATGATGTGTTAAATCAGGTTTCTGAATTTATAGAAAACCACTCACCTTATTACTCTCCAATAAAAAGAAAAAACAAAAATGCTAATCACTTATTAGTAATAAATCCTGCAGATATACATATAGGAAAATATGCTAATGGTATTGAAACTGGTAGTGGATATGATGTTGAAACTGCTTGTATTCGTGTTTTAGAGGGCTTAGAAGGACTTGTAAGCAAGGCTAGTGGTTTTGCAGTAGAAAGGGTTTTATTTTGCATAGGTAACGATGTATTGCATATTGACAATGTTTATAATACTACAACTAAAGGTACACATCAAGATACAGATGGTAAATGGTGGGAACATTTTGAAATTGCTTTAGCGTTATATGTTAAATGTGTAGAGATGTTAAGAGAGATTGCGCCTGTAGATGTATTGCACTCAATGAGTAATCATGATTATCAAAGTGGATTTCATTTGGCTCACGCTTTAAGAAGTTGGTTTAGAAATGACAAAGAAGTTGGTTTTGATATTAGTGTAGCACATAGAAAGTATTATCAGTATGGCAGCAACTTAATTGGTTTAGAACATGGTGATGGTGCTAAAATGGACAATCTACCTTTATTAATGGCACAAGAAAAGCCAAAGATGTGGAGTTCTACTAAATATAGATATTGGTATTTACATCACCTACATCACAAAGTAAAACACAAATGGAGAGATGCAAAAGATTTTATAGGGGTAACTGTAGAGTATATGAGAAGCCCATCTGGAACTGACAGTTGGCACTCAAGAAAAGGTTACGCAGGAATACCTAAAGCAGTTGAAGGATTTTTGCATGAAAAAACAAGTGGTCAAGTAGCAAGATTAGTACATTATTTCTAAAACATTTCACAAATTTTACATAATTTATATCTAGTGCATAAACATTTATAAAAAAAATGTTAAAAATGTTTGGTGGTTTGTTTCAATTTTATAACTTTGCATCAACTATTAACTTAAACTATAAAACAATGGAAACACTAATCGCAGTACCTACAATCATAATACTAATGATTATATATATAATACAACAAGATCAAATTACCGATAAATAATATAGGTTGTGAAAAGGTTAGGTAACATTCAAATTAATAACCTGCAGTTATACTTTGCATATTTATCAATTCCTTTTCACTTCCTTTTTTACTAACTTAAATAATAAATTATGGAAACAGCAATGCCAAAAAACAGTATTAACACTCCTTTAGATAATGATGATCAACTTCAATATCTAAAGAAAGAGAACCAAAGAGTAAGGCAAAATAATGTTGATTTAAAACTTCAACTTATTGAAGCAAGAAAAAAACTACAAACAATTGAAAAAATAATTAAAACAAAAACAAATGGGCAAAATGAAACAGCAGTTCGCACAAATGCAGCAACAACAGAGTATTAATCAATTAAACAATAATAACATGACAAAAAAAACAATGCAAGAAAAACTAAGAAAACAACCTGAGCCAGTTGTAGAAACAAGAAAAGAAGCACTTAGAAGGCTTTACAAAGAAAATGGTTTAACAGAAGAAGATATATACAAAGACAAAAGAGGTTTTGTAATTATCACAAGAACAGGTATTGACAAGATTGTTTCAAAAAACAATATTACAGTTGCTTATGAAGTGATAAATATGGACACAGAAAAGTCTATATGTGTATTAAGAGCAGCAGCATCAATGAAAGTTGGTAATGAAGTTAGAAACGCTATGAGTTTTGGCGAGGCTTCTGATGCTAATTTAATGGGAGGAGGCAAGAAGTTTCCTGTTGCTATGGCAGAAAAGAGAGCAATGAGTAGAGTTGTTCTAAAAATTGCTGGATTCTATGAGCAAGGAGTATTTGGTCAAGATGAGATAGTTGATGAATAATGATTGGTTTGATGAGTTGCTTGATGGTAAACCTAGTGGTATTACTAATACCCAATGGTTTATCATTGAGAGCAACATTGATAGCACATCATTGCCACTATCTTGGAAAGATGATATACTCAAGCGTATAAATGATTTGACAGAAGCAGAGGCAGAAGAAATTATAACTTTAATAAATGAAAACAAATATGAAAGAGACCCAAAAAAACAATGGCTTAAAATGTTCAGAGATGGAGTATTTGGACATAGAGATTTTTAATCACTTTTTAAAAGTATATTCTTATATTATCTGGAATAAAAAACATCTGCTTGGAGAGGTAGTTGAAGATGACATGATGAAACTGCTGGATAAAGATCAGTTGATAGATTTTTATCATGCAGGTAAGTATAAATTTAAAGTTAAGAAATCTAAAATAGAAAAATACCTAAAAAGAAATGACAAATAAATATTCATTAGAAACAATAAGAAAATCAAGAAATGAGTTTGAGGCTTTTTTGAGAATATATGGAATATCTAATTTAAGGCTTTGTAAAATAATTGAAGTTAATTATGCTACAAGCAGAAACTTTATAGAGAATCCTCCTCAGATGAGGTTTATTCACGCAAAGAAGTTGGCAGACTTTATTGGGCTAGAAGTCCAAGACATAGTTGATACAATAGTGTACGACTTAAAATAAAACAAAAACAAATGATAAGAAGAAAATTAAAATTTAGTGACTATTATCACAAGATAATTATAAATGAAATAGCAGACATCTACAATGTAGATAAAGATAAAATATTTTTGGGAAGCAGAAAAAGAAATATTATATTTGCTAAAAGACTATATATATACGTTTTAAGAGAAATGTTTGGACTTACTCTAAAAGACATAGCAGAAGTCACAAACTTACACCATGCTTCTATAATACATCATTCAAGACAATTTCAGTTTCAATACGAACACAAAAAAAATTTCAGAAAAGAAAATAAAAACTTTGAAAGAATCCACAATAGGATCATTGAAGTAGAAATTGATGAAGAGATATTAGGACTAGAAAAAAAACTAGAAAAAATAAAAAAAGAATTAACCATATTGTATAACATAAATAAATTAAAAAATGAAAGACAAAAAAGAGAAAATCTACTTACCGAGTAGTATTAAAAACATTGAAACAAAGTATGGCAGTATGATGGTAGCAAACTTTAAAGTTGATGAATTACAAGCAAACTCAAAGAATGGATGGGTTTCTATGGTAATCTCAGAAAGAAGAGAGCCATCTGAAAAAGGTGCAACTCATTACGCTTATGTTAATGATTATGAGCCACCAAAAGATTCACAAACTGCACCTAAAAAAACTGCAGCAAAAGTAGAAGATGACTTGCCATTCTAATGATTAAATGGAAAAATACAACCTACCCTAGCACTTTCATTGGTTTATCTGATGAACTTGCTAAGGTTAGGAGTATGCTGTCTGCTCAGGTTTATAATGAAAAAACAGAAAAATATAGAGGGGATCAAGAACACTCTATACAAAGTCTTGGAATATTTGCAGAGTTAGTTGCTAGACACATAATGGATAATAACAAAGGTGTTAAATATAAGGCTGCACCTTTAATAGATAAAAAGCCAGTAGTCGGTGCTGATATAATTTTAGAAGGTATAGGTGAATTAAATTATATTGATGTCAAAGGAGTTAAAAGCAATGGAAATGCTCTTAGAGTTAATTTTAAGGCTCATAACAATACTTATAAAAAAGTTACGCACTATCTGTTCATACAGCCTCTAAATGCCATATACGCAAGATTTTGCTGGTTTAAGCATGAAGATGTAAGTAAGTGGGATGTTGTTATGTCAACTTATACTGAGTGCTATGAATTAATAATACCAAAAAACAATTAAACAATGAAACAACCAAACTACTATGCTGTAATAAGTGCTGAGGTTAGATATGACAAAAAACTAACTGCAAATGCTAAATTATTATATGCTGAAATAACTGCACTTCTTAACATGAATGGTGAGTGTTTTGCTACAAACAAATACTTTTCTGAACTATATGGCAAGAGCATTGTGACTATATCTAAATGGATTAGTGAATTAGTTGCAAATGGCTATGTATCATCAAGTTATAAATACAAAGAAGGTACTAAAGAAATTGACAGGAGGTATTTAAGTATTCTTAAAGGGGGTATTAAAGAAAATGATAGGGAGGGTATTAAAGAAAACTTTAAGGATAATAATACAAGTATTAATAATAATATTACATATAGTAATAATAAAGGGCGTTTTAAAAAACCAA
>CESK01040348.1_pt1 | contig 9924 bp, 14 predicted proteins | sample 531091 | NCBI WGS metagenome assembly CESK01 (sample SAMEA2621271, study PRJEB7988) | marine metagenome | biome: marine biome (ENVO:00000447); feature: surface water layer (ENVO:00002042); material: "saline water (ENVO:00002010), including plankton (ENVO:xxxxxxxx)" | depth 5 m
TTGATTCAAATGGTGGTAATATAATTCTTGATTCTTCAGGTGGTGATATAGTTTTAAAAGACACAGGTACTGAATTTGGTAGATTAAAAAGAACAGGAGAAAATCTTATTATTAAATCTATTACAAATGATAAAGATATTATTTTCAAAGGCGTAGATAATAGCTCTGAAATTACAGCGCTAACTTTAGATATGTCTGAGGGTGGTAATGCTACTTTTGGTGGCGATATAACAGTAAGTGGGGGAGATATAACATTAAGTGGTACTGGTAGGATTCAGGGAATTGATACAGTTAGTGCAAGTACAGATGCAGCTTCAAAGGGATATGTAGATAGTAAGTTTCAAGAAACAGATACTTTAGCAGAAGTATTAGCGTTAGGAAACACTACAGGGGGAACGGATATAGCAGTTACTACAGGAGATGATATTACTTTTACAGACTCTTCTATTGCAAGATTTGGTACTGATAATGATTTTAACATATATCATAACGGAACAAATGCTTTTATTAAAAACGCTACTGGAACTTTATATATAACTAATACTGGAACTGACCAAGATATATGGTTACAAAGTGATGATGGTAGTGGTGGAGAAACACCATATGTAAAAATAGATGGCTCATCAGGTGCAGTAGAATTAAATCATTATGGTACTAAAAAGTTTGAAACAACAAGTACAGGCGCAAAAGTAACAGGCAGTAATTTTAATGTATTTGCAGCATCAGGAGCAACTAAATTAGAGTTTGGTCAAACAAATGGTAATTGGAAAATAGAAGCAGGTAATAGTGGCAATAATACACTTATAATTGGAAGTGTTAGTAATGCTACAGACAACATAACACTTGACACAACAAATGGTGGAAGTGCAACTTTTGCAGGAAATATAATTGCTAAAGCAGGAACAATACAAGTAAATAGGAGTGACGACCAATCTCAATATGGGATATTCGGTCAAGATTCATCTGGTGGATATATACAATTTCACAGACCAGCTGGAAGTGGTTTGTATGAAAACTTTAGATTTATAGCATCCAATAATGATGGACAAGTAGAAAGAATGCGTATAGATACTTCAGGTAATTTATCTTTAGCTACTGCAACATCTTTAGATTTTAATGTAGCTGATTTTGCGCAAATTAAATTTAAAGAGTCAGGTGCTATTACAATAGATTCTGACAATAATCAATCATCAAGAAACTTTCAATTTAAAGATGGAGATGGTTCATCTTTAATGTTTATTGGAGATGATGGAAACGTAGGAGTTGGAACAACATCTCCTTCATATAAGTTAGATGTATCTGGAACAATTAATATAGCATCAGACGGAAGTACTGGTTTTACAAACTCCAGATTAATTTTAAATTCTACACAAGACGCTGCAAGGGGCGCTGGTGTTTTTATGCACAATACAAATGATGACCAAGAATGGTATGCAGGAGTGCCGTATAATGATGGGTTTGATAGTTATGTAATTGGACATAAAAGTACCGCAAGCCATGCTGATAGCACCAGTGAACTTGCGAACGCTTTATTAACGGTAGAATCTGCAGGCAATGTAGGAATCGGAACTGATTCACCCTCATCTTATAATTCAAGAGGTCGGAATTTAGTAGTTAATTCATCAGGAGATACTGGTATCACTATAGCTGCAGGAAGTTCAGATAGTAGTACTTTACTTTTTGCAGATGGAACAGGTGGTACGGCAGGATATAGAGGTATAATTGAATATGACCATTCAACAGATTCAATGGAATTTAGCACTGCTGCTACTGAAAGAATGCGTATAACATCTGCAGGAAACGTAGGAATCGGAACTACTTCGCCTGATACACTTTTAAATTTAGAGGGAGCTGCCGATACATCTATAATTACTTTAGGATGTACTAAAAATGATGCTAGTTGGAGTGGAGAGAGAATTGGTGGAATAAACTTTCATTCTAACGATGGGTCAGGTCCAGGCGCAAGTGTTAGGGGCTCTATAAATTATGTAGCAATGTCAAGTTCTGGTGGTAGCACAGGTTTTACTTTTAAAACTGGAGATAATTCAGAAAGAATGGTTATAGACAATTCAGGTGATATAAAATTTTCAAATTATGGTGCTGGTACATTGGTCACAGATTCAAGTGGCAACATAACAGCTTCATCTGATAGTAGTTTAAAAACAAAAGTGGATAAAAAAATAAGTGGATTAGATGAAATACTAAAATTACAACCACGAGCTTATTATTGGAATAAAGATGAAAAGAAAAATATTGAGTTTGGATTTTTTGCAGATGAAGTAAAAGATATTATTCCAGAAGCAGCACCTTTACATAAAGACAAAACTTATGGATTAATTGATAGAGGGATAATAGCCGCTTTAGTAAATTCAATACAAGAATTAGAACAAAGAATCAAACAATTAGAAAACAAATAGTTACTTAAATATAAGCTTAATTCAATATTATGGCAAAAGATAAAATAAGTTATATCTGGCAGATAAATGCCCTTGACGCAAGAATTAAAGAAGACAAACACGATAATGTTATATATAATGTGCATTGGTCTTATAGCGCGAATAAAGCAGATTATAATGCAAATTTAATAGGCACATTTTCTGTAGAGTATGACAAAGATAATTTTATAGATTATGATAAATTAAAAAAATCAGATGTTGTTTCTTGGTTAGAAGCTGGATTAGATGTAGATTCTATGAAAAGCAATCTTTCAGGTCAAATAGAACTAAAAAAGAATCCTGTAGACAAAACATTACGTCCAGATTGGGATTAATTTAATATATTTGATATATAACTATAAACTTAATAAAATGTCAAAAAAAATTAGTAAAGAACAATTAGAACAGTTAAATCAAGACGAACAAAAATTTGCTGCTATTAAGCACGATATTGGTGCGTTGGCATTACAAGCTTTTGGATTATGTAATGCTTTTGGTCAGATACAAAAACCAAACATTGAATTTAAACAAAAACTTGAAGAAGAGTATGGTAAGATAAACATTAATTTAAAAGATGGTTCTTATAAAGAAATAAAAGAAAATGAGTAAAATTTCTGAAGATACAGAAGTAAAACTAGATTTAAAAAGTATAGGAATAATTATAGGTGGAGCAATATCTCTTGCAAGCATGTATTTTATTATGCAAGCAGATATAGCAGAAGCTAAAATGCTGCCTGAATTCCCTGTATCAGACAAAGAGATTGAATTTAAAGATAAATTAATTCGTTCACAAATTGACTTAACACAACAGCAGGTCGAAAACATACAAGAAGATGTTAGAGAAATAAAAGAAACTGTTGAGAAAATAGAAGAAAGAATTTATGAACTTAAAAACTAAAATATGTGCCCTATTAACTGTCCTCTTTGCGTCTACTGTCAGTAGTCAATATTACAAAGAAAAAATAAGTGTTGTATTGTTTAAAGCAGATTTTGTTGAACAAATATCTTTAAAAGAATACAAAGAACACAATACTTATGTTTTTGACTTTGAAAACGCAAAACATGAAGATTATTTTATTGATGAGCTTATAGAGTTTTTGCCAACTATTATTTTATATAATAATGGAAAAGAAGTATATAGGGTAGAAGCTGGTATTACACTTAAAATGCCAGAAAATTATAAATCTAAACTAAAAAAAGAAATAGAACAATTAATAGAAAATAAATTTTAAACATGAGAAAACTGCTTACAATATTAATACTTATGTTTTTTTGCAATACAGAAGCTCAAGTATTAAACAAAATATATGATAATTTATTTAAATATTCAACAATTTATGTCGCTGGAGATATATCAAACGCATATGAAAACACAGTAAAAGATTATTTTGTAGAAAGACCCGAGTCTGGTAATTTATATGACATACCGAAAGTTATAGATGTTACAGAATATTATAAAGCTGATTATAGAATTGGTATTGGACTTAGAAGGTTAGCAAGGTTTGATTATGAAATTAAATCTAAACATTATTATGATGGCACAGAATCTATGATTGCATTATCTGCGCCAACTGCTGCTGTAAAAGGTTTTGAATATTTATTTCATTGGGAAAAAGAAAGAGAAAGAGGAGAGGAATTTATTAACTCAAGATATTTTATAAGACATACAGGTAAATATCATATAGTTAAATTAGAACAAAGAGAACAGGGTAATGTTGGTTTTAAATATCAGTCTGCTGAAGTTAGAGCTAGAATACCTTTAGGAAATAAACTAAGTTTTTCTATAGGTGCTATGTATCGTACTCATCAAACTCCTTATGGTTATAATCCTATAGAAATTTGGTTAAATGAAATTGAGACCTATATTGACCCTAACGGAAACGAAATAGAATACCCTAAAAACGCTTGGTATTCTTTAGGATATGTGTATGGTTACACAGACCATTTAACAAGATATACTGACTTACAAACTAATGAAGAAAGAATTGATTGGATTTGGAAAGATAGTGATGGTAAAATTGTTGCATATTCAGATATTGATTTTCGTAATACAATATTTGGCGATTTAATGAACAGATACAACGAAGAGCAATGGTCGTTATTAGATGGTTTTGGTCTTATTTCACCTGTAATAGGTTTTGACTTTTATCATAGTAGAAACAATTTTTGGACTCATGCTTATGGTAGTTATTTAGCACCTTATCATAAATATGTACAAGGTGATGAACAATATTCTTATATGAACCGTAATAATTGGGGAAAAGGCGGTTTAGTAAAAGGAGCTACAAATGAGCAATGGGAAGATTATCAGGCTGGTCTAATTATAGGTTTTAAATTAAAAAGATTTGGCATATTTATAGAAGGTGAATATACTAAATTTTGGGACACAGAAATATATAACAGTTCAATAGGTATAAATTATAGATTATGAGCACAGAATTATCAGAAGACACTAAATTAACACTTGACTTAAAAACTATAGGAATTATAGTGGCAGGTGTTTTATCATTAGCAAGTATGTGGTTTACTTTGCAAGGTGATATAAATGATTTACAAAATAAAATTGACGGATTAAGCGGTGAGGAATTTGTAAAAAAAATGGAATTTCAGCTTAAAGATGAATTGGTTAGAAGCACAATTATTACAATAGAAAAATCTACAGATGGTTTAAAAGAGGATATTTTAGACAACAAAGAATCAATCAAAGAATTAGAGGATAAAGTTTATAAAAGATGAAAAATTTAATTTTAATACTAACGCTTTTAGTTAGCGGTTATACTTACAGTCAAGATGTTACTATTTTACATATCAACGCAAAATGGAATACAAGTAACGATTATAATTTAGATAGAATTAGAAACGCAAAAGTATTAAAAGTGTTTTTAGAAGAACAAAAAGCAGATTTTAAAGCACAAATAAAATCAGTACCCACAATCGTTTTAATTGGTAAAGATGGTAAGCCTAAAGGACAATGGTCGGCAGGTCTATCATTTAAGTTAGAGGTGCCTTTAGAGGAGATACAAGGTAGAATAAACGCAATATTATTTAAGAAATAATGAGAAAAATAAACAAGCTCATAGTGCATTGTTCTGCTACACCTGAGTTTAAAGATTTTGATGTAGAAGACATAAGAGAGTGGCATGTTAAAGGTAATGGCTGGTCAGACTGTGGTTACCATTATGTAATAAAACTTGATGGTGAATTACAAGAGGGTAGGCCTGTTGAGAAAATTGGTGCACATTGTGCAGGACACAATAGAGACAGTATAGGTGTATGTTATATTGGGGGTATGGATAAAAACATGAAAGACTGGAAAGACACAAGAACACCTGAACAAACAGAAACTCTACACAATCTTTTAGTTGACTTAAAACAATCGCATTCAGAAGCTATAGTATATGGTCATAAAGATTTTACCGACAAAAAAGAATGTCCGTCTTATGACGCTAAAGAAGAATATAAATTAATTAGTAATGAGTAAACCTAAAAAAAAATTTAGTGAAAGCACGGTTGGTAAACTTTTGTTTGGAGCAGCATCTATAGTTAATCCTACATTAGGAAATGTACTAAAAGGTGTTACATCACCAAAAGAAGCAATAGCAGAGATAGGTAAAGCAAAAATATCTACAGGAGATAAAATTAAATTACAACAACTTATATATGAGCAACAAAATAAAGAAATGGAATCTATTACGAGTAGATGGCAAGCTGATGCGGCTAGTGATAGCTGGCTTAGTAAAAATGTTCGTCCTCTTGTTCTTGTGTGGTGTATTGTGGTTTTTAGTTTTGCTGGCATATTGGACAGCATTGATTCGGTTCCTTTTCATATAAATGAAGTATGGAATGATACATTTGAAAAAGTTATGATGGCTTGTGTACTTGCATATTTTGGTGGTAGAACAGCAGAAAAATCTACAAGCATGTTTAAAAAATAATGGCAAGGCGTAAAGAAGTTAATACTTATAAATCTAAATCACGCAAAAGAAAAGGTATACACGCAAAAACAAAATCAAGTAAAGTTAAGCACAGTAAAAACTATAAAAAAAGATATAAAGGACAGGGTAAATAAATATTATTTATGTCCTTTATGAATTTAATAGGTATTTTTTACTATCTTTATGAATTCAATAGGGTGTTATTATATATCCATTGATTTCTTTGTTTTCATTGTTTGAAAGGGGTAGCAGAAAATTGTTACCCTTTTTTTTTGCATCTGACATTTTTTGTATATATTAGCACCATGAAAAATCTACAAAGTAAATTGGTGGCTATTCAAACGAGTTTGAAAGCACCTAAAAATCAAAGGAACAGTTTTGGTAATTACAATTATAGAAGTTGTGAAGACATTTTAGAAGCAGTAAAACCACTACTAAAAAAAGAAGGTTTATTGTTGACAATATCTGATTTTGTTAATAATGACCCTTTATATGTTGTGGCTACTGTTACTATAAGTGATGGCACAGACACTATAAGTGTTACTGCGCAAGCTGGTATTGACCCTAGTAAAAAGGGTATGGACATAGCTCAATGTTTTGGTGCATCATCTAGTTATGCTAGAAAGTACGCTTTAAACGGCTTATTTTTAATTGATGACACTAAAGATGCTGACGCTACTAATACGCACTCTAAGAGCACGAAAACAAGCTCTAATTGGACGCAAACAACTACTCAAACGCTAGATGCTGAAAAAGAGTGGTTGCCAAAAACAGGCAAGTATTTTGACAATGCAAAAAAAGCTGTAAAAGAAAACAGAATAACAATAGCTGATGTCAGAAAAAAATACAAAGTAAGTAAAGAAGTCGAAAAATTATTAACAAGTTAAATATATGAATGAAAAAAAGTATGTAGGTTCTGGAAGACAAGTAAAGAACTACGATTTAATTAATTTTACAATAGCTGAAGACAAGACAAAAGATTCTTGGATTGAGTATAATGGAAGGAAGTTTTTAAAACTTAGTATTGGCAAGAAAAAAGAAGTTGACCAATATGGTAAAACTCACACAGTTTGGATTGATGAGTATGTGCCAGAACAAAAACCAGATAGTAAACCAGAAACCGATTTACCATTCTAAACAAACAATCATAAGCACCCAGTTATTACATGGTTTCATAATAATAGCTTTTTACAATTTAGCTGGGTGTTTGTGGTTTTAAAACTATGAATAACAAATACTTAAATATTAATTTAAATTTTATGAATACTAATTTAACTATACCAGAAACTGTTGTTTTATCTTATATTGAAGGTTTAACCAGAAAAAAAGGTTTTTGCTATGCTTCAAATAAATCTATTTGTGGCGCATTAAAAATGAACGATAGAACTTTATACAGGGTACTAAACAAATTAGAAGACAAAGAATATATAAAACGAGTAACTAAAAGTGTAGGCAATGGTGGTAAAGAAAGAAAGATTTATGTAAGTCCAGATGTCAAGCTTGTCAGTTCCTTATAATACATAGTGTAATATATAATATATATATAATACATAGTGTATTATAATACATAGTGTAAACAATGATACAAGAATTCAAAAATATATCTATATATCCTAAGGGTAATAGAACACAGCAAAAGGTCATTTGCCCTAATTGTTACAAAATTGGCAAAAAACATTATAAAGATTTGTGTCTAAGTATTAACTTAGATACAGGTCTTTTTAATTGCCATAAATGTAGTTGGAAAGGATGTGTAAAACCAAAAGATAATTTTATGCCTACAAAACAATATACAAAACCACAGAAAAATAATTTACAAAAGATAAACAACAAAGGTTTAGAGTTTTTATATAAACGAGGTATAACAAAAGATGTAATACAGGCAAACAAAATTATAAGCACAAAAGATGGCAATAGTATTGTATTTCCATATTTTAAAGACAATGAACTAATAAATTATAAGACTAGAGGTTTGGTAAAAAAAACATTTACACAAAGTAAAGATAGTTTGCCAATTATATATAATTACGATAGAGTAAAAAACGAAAAGCTAATAATTATATGCGAAGGAGAAATGGACTCATTAAGCTGGGAAGTTGCTGGTATTACTTGGCATACTTCTGTAAACATGGGTGCACCAAATATAAAAGATAAAAACTTAGATAAAAAACTAGAATGTATATCTAATTGTTATGAAGTATTTGAACAGGCCGAAAGAGTTTATATTGCAACAGATAATGATGACAATGGCAGATATTTAGAAGATGAATTAGTTAGAAGATTTGGTGCAGAAAAATGTAAGATAGTAAGTTTAAAGCCATATAAAGATGCAAATGAGGTTTTATTAAAAGAAGGCATTGAATCATTAAAGCAAAGAGTAAGAGATGCTCATGACCCTAAGTTAGAGGGTATATTTTCTATTGACGATATATACGACAGCATGATTGATGGTTATAGAAATGGTCAAGAGAGGGGTACTACCACACACATAGATTCAATAGATAATGCTTGGACTTGGAGAACAGGAGAAGTAAATATTTGGACTGGTTATCAAAATGAAGGTAAGAGTATGTTTTTGGGGCAATTATCATTACTAAAAGCTTTTCATGATGGTTGGAAGTTTGGTGTGTTTAGCCCAGAGAATATGCCTATAAATGATTTCTATAGTGATTTAATAGAATCATATATTGGCAAGAGTGCAGACCCTTTTTATGCCAACAACTATATGACTGAAAAGGATTTTAAAGAAGGGTTAGAGTTTATGAAAAAACACTTCTTTGTTATATATCCAAAAAAAAGTTATAAATTAGACGATATCTTTGACAGGGCTAAATTTTTAGTTAAGACAAAAGGTATTCGTTCTTTGATAATAGACCCTTATAACACCATCCAACACAGGATGCAAAGAGGTGAAAGAGAAGATTTATATATATCTCGATTCATGAGTGAACTAAAAAGGTTTGCAGTAGAGAATAAAATTTCTGTACACTTAGTTGCACACCAAGTTACACCACAAAAAGATGATAACAACAGATATTATAAACCAGATGTAAACAGAATTAAAGGTGGTGGTACTTTTGCTGATAAATGCGATAATTGTCTATTTATATGGAGACCAAATAGAGCTGTTGACTTTAGCGACACTAGAGTTATATTTGGCAGTCAAAAGATAAAAAAACAAAAATTAGTTGGTTATCCACAAGAGATAGCCGGTATAACATACGACAGGAAGTCAAGCCGATATTATTTTAACAATCAAACCCCTTTTGTTGAAATAGATAAATATAGGTGCGACTTAAAGCAAGAGTAGATAGTAACCAAAAAAAAATAGTTTCTGAACTAAGGAAGATAGGTTGTAGTATATTACATACTCATCAACTTGGCAAAGGTGCACCAGATATTATTGTTGGTTACAATGGAAACAATTATTTAATAGAAATCAAAGATGGTAGCAAAACACTATCTCAACAGAGACTTACTAGAGATGAATTACAATTTCAATCTAATTGGAATGGTTCATACTTTGTCTGTAATTCTGTTGAACAAATTAAAGA
>CESK01016861.1_pt1 | contig 9912 bp, 8 predicted proteins | sample 531091 | NCBI WGS metagenome assembly CESK01 (sample SAMEA2621271, study PRJEB7988) | marine metagenome | biome: marine biome (ENVO:00000447); feature: surface water layer (ENVO:00002042); material: "saline water (ENVO:00002010), including plankton (ENVO:xxxxxxxx)" | depth 5 m
TCGCCCGCCAGATGGAAATCCTCCCCGGACGCGCGGCGACAGCGTTTCTGGAGGGGCTGGAGCGACTCGATCTGGGCGCGGGCGGCGTACCCGAATTCGGCGAGCTGTCCGAGTCGCTCGACAAGCTGACCGGGTGGAGCGTGGTGCCCGTACCGATGCTGATCCCCGATCACATCTTCTTCTGGCACCTCGCCAACCGGCGCTTCCCCGCGGGCAATTTCATCCGCACGCGCGAAACCTTCGACTACATCCAGGAACCCGACGTGTTCCACGATGTGTTCGGCCACGTGCCGATGCTGACCAACCCGGTCTTTGCCGATTACATGCAGGAATATGGCCGCGCAGGCTGGCGCGCGATGAAGCATAACCGCTTGAAGGCGCTCGGCGCGCTGTACTGGTACACGGTCGAATTCGGGCTGATCATGGAAGGCGGGAATGATCTGCGCGCCTATGGCGCAGGGATTCTCTCAGGCCCGACCGAGGCTGTGTTCTCGGTCGAGGCGAAGAGCCCCAACCGGATCATGCTCAACGTCGATCGCGTGATGCGGACCGATTATGTGATCTCGGACCTGCAGCCGACCTATTTCGTGATCGAAAGCTTCGAGGATCTGTACCGCAAGACGGTCGAGCGCGATTTCGAGACGCTCTACCAGAAGCTGCCGCCGTCCTTCACCTACGCCAATTCGGCGGTGATCGACGTGGACAATGTGGTCAATGTCGGCACGCAGGAATACCTGCTGCGTGGCGGGCGCGGCAGCAGCGCACGGCCCGTCTAGGGCTCCGCCCACACGCACCCCGGCACGGGTGCCTTTCGGACAAACAAAAACCGGCCCCGAATCGCTTCGGGGCCGGTCGAATTCATCCGACGGATGAAACCCGATTATTCCGCAGCAGCGGTTTCGTCGGTGGTTTCTTCGGTGGTCGCTTCGTCAGCGGCGTCGGTCGCCATGGTGTCTTCAGCCATCGCGTCGTCGGCGGCGTCGGTCGCCATCGCGTCTTCAGCCATCGCATCTTCGGCAGCGTCGGTCGCCATGGTGTCTTCAGCCATGGTGTCTTCGGTGGTGGTGTCTTCGGCGGTTTCGCCGCAAGCAGCGACGCCCAGGCCCAGAACGACGGTCGACGCGATCAGAGCGGCTTTGAAAGTGGTCTTCATGATTCTTCCCCTAAATTGGTTGGGGCTTCCGCATAGCCACGTTTTTGCCACACGGATACCCTGAATTTGCCTCAATCAGGATGGGATATGCAGATTTCTGCGGATTAGCGGCGGGCGTGCGAGGCCGCAAATGACACAATTGCGAGCACTGCCAGACCGATAGCGATCGCCACGAGCAGCGCGTTGGCACCCAGCGATCCGATCAGCGAGGCATCGCTGACGGCCATGCCAGACACCACGGTCGCGCCTGCACCCAGGGCGATTCGCAGCCACGCAGAGCGCGCATCGTCGGCACCGGTTACAAGCGCAACGATCCAGCCGATGACGCCGCCGCTACAGATGAGGATCAAAAAGCCCATCGCTCGATTCAACAAAAGTTAGGTTTCTGCACTTTTGTCGAACAGCCGAACCCGGGCTTGGTTCCCGCTCGTTTACCCCACCGCCCTCAGCAAGGCGCGGATCGGGTGGCCGCGGACAAGGGCAAGCCCCTTGTCGGCTAGAATGCGAAGAGCCAGATCAGCGTGACCGAGCCGATCAGGATGCGGTACCACGCGAAAGGCGCGAAGCCGCGCTTGCTGACATAGGCGACGAAGGCCCGCACCACGACCAGCGCGACCAGGAAGCTGGCGACGAAGCCCAGCGCAATATGCGTCCAGCCGATCGTCGCGGTCCCTGCGAGAAGCTCCGGCTCCTGGACGATCTTGACCACCGACGCACCGAGCATGGTCGGCACCGCGAGGAAGAACGAGAACTCGGCCGCAGTCTTGCGCCCCACGCCCATCGCCAGTGCGCCCATGATGGTCGCGCCCGAGCGGCTGGTGCCGGGGATCATCGCAAGGCACTGGACGAAGCCGATTCCGATCGCCGTCTTCCACGACAGCGCCTCGACCCCTTGCTCCTCGCGCGTAGGGATGGCCTTCTCCAGCACGAGGATCGCGATCCCGCCCACGATCAGCGCGATGGCGACCACGGCGGGGCTTTCCAGCATCGCGTCGATCACGTCGAGGATCAGCAGGCCGATCACTGCGGCGGGCAGGAAGGCGAGCAGGATGTTGCGCACGAACAAAATCGCCTTGCGCTCTCCGCGCAGCAACCCGGTGCCCATGGTCCAGAAGGTTTTGAAATAGGTCACCACTACCGCCAAGATCGCGCCCAGCTGGATGATGATATTGTACTGCCGCCACAGCGCCGGGTCGTAGCCGAACCACGCCTGCGCGAGGATAAGGTGACCGGTCGAGGAGACCGGCAGGAACTCGGTCAGCCCTTCGAGGATGCCGAGCAGGATCGCGGTTACGATGGTGTCCATGGGCGACACGCTCAAAGACAAGGGGCCGCGCAAGTCAAGCTCGCGCGGCCCCACAGTGTCAGGATGACAGGCTTATGCCCGCTTACCAGATCCGGATCCGCTCTTCGGGCGGCAGGTACAGATCGTCTTGCGGGGTCACGTTGAAGGCGTCGTACCACGCATCCATGTTGCGCACGATGCCGTTGACCCGGAACTCTTCCGGGCTGTGCGGATCGGTCAGCAGGCGGGTGCGGGCCGCCTCCTCGCGCTGCTGGCTGCGCCACACCTGCGCCCAGGCGAGGAAGAAGCGCTGGTCGCCGGTCAGCCCGTCGATCACCTTGTCTTCCTTGCCATTGAGGCTGAGCTTGTAGGCACGGTAGGCAAGGCTGAGCCCGCCCAGATCGCCGATATTCTCGCCCAGCGTCAGGCGGCCGTTCACGCAGGTCTCGCCATCGTCGAGCGGGCAGTAGCTGTTGTACTGCGCGACCAGTGCATCGCCCAGCTTGTCGAACGCGGCGCGGTCGGCGTCGGTCCACCAGTTGCGCAGCATGCCGGTGCCGTCGGACTTGGAACCCTGGTCGTCGAAGCCGTGGCCCATCTCGTGCCCGATGACGCCGCCGATCCCGCCGTAGTTCACGGCCGGATCATTGCTCAGCGCGAAGAACGGCTGCTGCAGGATCGCGGCGGGGAAGACGATCTCGTTCTTGGTCGAGTTGTAGTAGGCGTTGACCGTCTGCGGCAGCATGAACCACTCGGTCCGGTCGATCGGGCCGCCCAGCTTGGAAAGATTGTCCTTCCACTGCCAGCGGGCCGCAGCCATCCGGTTGGCGATCGGATCGCCCGGAGTGATGGTCAGCCCCTGATAGGTTTCCAGATTGTCGCGGTAGCCGATCTTGGGATCGAAGCTGTCGAGCTTGTCGAGCGCTTCTTCCTTGGTCGCCTCTCCCATCCAGTCGATCTCTCCGATCGACTGGCGCAGCGCGACGCGCAGGTTGGCCACCAGCTCTTCCATCGCGGCCTTGTTCTCCGCCGGGAAATATTCCGCGACGTAGGACTTGCCGAGCAGCTCGCCCAGCAGGCCTTCGGTCTCGCCGATCGCGCGCTTCCAGCGCGGGCGCTGTTCGGGCGTGCCCTGCAGCACCTTTCCGTAGAACGCGAAATCCGCCTCATCGAAACGCGAGGGCAGGACCGAGGCGTTGTTTTCCAGGAATTCCTTGATCGTCCAGGCCTGCAGCACCTCGACCGGCGTGTTCACCGCCAGCTCCATCAGCGCGGGCGTGCCGCCACCGATCTTGTCGAGCGTCTCGTCGGTCAGGCCGAGCTCCTTCGCCTGCTCGAGGCTGGGCGGAAGGTCGCCGACGATGAAGCGGTCGGTATCGGCAAAGCCGCTCGCGCTGAGCAGCGCGGTGAGTGGGAAGCCACCGGCCAGTGCGCCCAGTTCTTCGGGCGTCAGCGCATTGTAGGTCAGGTCGCGGTTGCGGCGCGTCGCGCGGTCCCAGGAGACCTTGCGGGCAATGCTGTCTTCGAAATTGTACACGGACTCCGCTATCGCGGCGGGGTCGTCATAGCCTGCCTCTTTCAGCAGGAAGGTCAGGTATTCGCGATACTTGGCCTGGATCTCGCGGCCCTTGTCCGTCTCGTCGAGGTAGTAGTCGCGGTCCGGCAGGCCGAGGCCGCCCGATCCGACATAGACCGAATAGCGGGTCGGCTCCTTCGAATCGACGCTGACGCCACCGCCCATCGGCGAGGAATAGCCCGGCGTGCCCCACAGCGTGGCGAGCTCCGCCAGCGTGCCCGCATCGCGAATCTTGTCGAGATAAGGCTGCGCGGGCGCAAGGCCGGCGGCATTGATCGCGTCAGTATCGAAATAGGAATTATAGGCGTCGACGATGCGCTTTTCGTCCGAGGTCAGCTGCGCGGCCGGCTTCTTGAGCAGGCTGTCGACCAGCGTGTTCACATCGCTGGTCGACTTCTCGCGCAGCAGGTTGAACGCACCGAAGCGGCTGTATTCCGGCGGCAGCGGGTTCGCATCGAGCCACTTCTGGTTGACGTAGGCGAAGAAGTCGTCGCCCGGATCGATCGTGTCGGACAGCAGCGAGGTATCGACGCCCCATTCGCCGAAGCTCATGGTCGGCGTGGCGGTTTCGCCCTCGCTCGAGCCATTGTCCTGCAACAGCATCTCGATACCGTCGGGCGCGTCCCCCTCATGGGCGGCGGCGGGCGCGGCGATCGCCAGCGCGGCAACGCTAGCGGTGGCTAGGAAGGTTCGGATCATGATTATGCCCCTTGTTCAAAGATTTGCTTCTATCGCTGCCCGCGATGAACGGCGGATTGCGCATGGTGCCGTCATACGCCCATGCGGGCCAGGTACAGCGACGCTCGTCGGGCCGAGTCTGTCGCTCATCGATTGAGGCAGCGCCGCAATCAGGCGGTGTCGCTGCGCGGCGCGTCGAATTGCAGCTTGGCGAGCTGCGCGTAGAGCCCGCCGCGTGCGACCAGTTCGGAATGGGTGCCCTGCTGCACGATCCGGCCACCGTCCATCACCACGATCCGGTCCGCCTCACGCACGGTGGCGAGCCGGTGCGCGATGACCAGCGTGGTCCGCCCGCGCATCACGTGGCCGAGCGCTTCCTGCACCAGCCGCTCGCTCTGCGCGTCGAGCGCGCTGGTCGCCTCGTCGAGCAGAAGGATCGGCGAATCGCGCAGGATCGCGCGAGCGATCGCGAGTCGCTGCTGCTGCCCGCCCGAAAGACGCGTGCCGTCCTCGCCCAGATTGGTGTCGAGACCCTGCGGCAGCGCTTCGATAAAGTCGGCCGCATTGGCGAGGCGCGCGGCCTCCCAGATCTCCTCGTCGCTCGCATCCCAGCGGCCGTAGCGCAGGTTGTCACGCGCATTGCCGGAAAACAGCGTGCCGATCTGCGGGACGAAGGCCATCCGCTCGCGAATTTCGGCCGGGTCGGCGCTCGGCAAGGCAATCCCGTCGAGCCGGATCGTGCCCTCGTCCGGGTCGTAGAACCGCTGCGCGAGCATGAAGAGCGTCGACTTGCCCGCGCCGGAAGGGCCAACCAGCGCGACCGTCTCACCCGGCTCGATCTCCAGCGTCAGGTCGTCGATCACGACCTCGCCGGGGCGGCTGGGATAGGTGAAGCTGACATTGCGGAACGACAGGCTGCCGCGCGCGGGCACGGGCAGCGGCTGCGGTTTGGGCGGCGGGGCGATGGCCGGCTCTGCGTGTAGCAGCTCGGCCAGCCGGTCCGCCGCGCCCGCCCCGCGCAGCAGATCGCCATAGACCTCGGTCAGCGACCCGAACGCGCCCGCGACCAGCCCGCCGGTGAGGACGAAAGCGGTGATCGTGCCCCCGGTGATAGCGCCTTCCGACACGGCGAGCGCACCGCGCCACATGACCATCGTGATCCCGCCGAAGATCAGCACGATGACGATCGAGGTCATCGCAGCGCGCAGCAGGATGCGCCGCTTCGCGCTGTCGAAGGTCCGCTCGACCACCCCGGCGAAGCGCTTCCCCTCGCGCGCTTCCTGGCCGAAGCTCTGGACGATGGACATCGCGCTCAGCACTTCGGTGACATAGGCCCCGACATCGGCGACCCGGTCCTGGTTGGAGCGCGAAACGGTGCGAATCTTGCGCCCGAAGAACACGATCGGCGCGAGCACCAGCGGAATCCCGATCAGCAAGCCGAGGGTGAGCGAGGGCGCGAGATAGAGCAGCAGCAGGATGCCGCCGATCGCGGTCAGGCTGTTGCGCAGGGCCACCGATACGGTGGTGCCCACGACCGTTTCGATGATCGCGGTGTCCGAGGTCATCCGGCTCGAAATTTCCTTCGGACTGTTTTCCTCGTAGAAACTCGGCGACTGGCGCAGCAGGTTTTCCTGCACCTTGAGCCGGATATTGGCGACCACCCGCTCGCCCAGCCAGCTGACGAAATAGAACCGCAGCGCGGTGCCGATGCCCAGCACCAGAACGATCATCAGCAGGTATTCGAAGGCGTGCGCGATCTGCTCCGGCCCGGCAGAACCGCCGAACGCGTCGTCGACGATCACCTTGAAGCGCCACGGAATCGCCAGCGTTGCGGCAGACGTCGTCAGCAGCGCGGCGGCTGCAAAGGCGATCTCTCGCGGGTAGCGTGCCGCCTCGCGATAGACCATGCGCAAGGGAGCGAGCGAGCGAGCCTTGGGCGGGCCGGCCTCGGCTTCAGGTAAACCGCCCCGGCGGCGACGCCTTTTGTGAGTCTGATCTTCGCGAGCCATGTGCGACACCGCCTAGCCGCACGGCCGCGGGAAATCCACGGCCGATGGACACCTCATCCACCTCGTACGTTGCCTATAATACATTGTGCGTTGCACAACGGCATGAACCCGGGCAGGCTATTGCCCAACCCGGAGGCGATTTTCGCCCCGACACTGAATGTAAGAGGCCCCCCGTGCTCTATCACGCTTACGAATTGCAGGCCGCCTGGCTGAACAGTGCCAGCGCGATAGCCTCGATCGGCTCCGAATTGCTGACTAATCCGCGCAACCCGATGGCCTATACCGGCATCGGACCGGTCGCCGGATCGGCGCTCGAAGTGTTCGCCCACGCTACGATCCGGCGCGGCAAGCCGGAATTCGACATCGAAAGCGTCACCGTTAAGGGCAAGGCCGATCCGGTGTCCGAAACGCTGGTGCTGCACCGCCCCTTCGGCGACCTCAAGCGCTTCCGCCGCGCAGGCCTGCCCGACGATGCACCTGCGGTTCTGATCGTCGCCCCGATGAGCGGCCATTTCGCCACGCTGTTGCGCGGCACCGTCGAACGGATGATCGAAAGCGCCGAGGTCTACATCACCGACTGGCACGACGCGCGCGACATCCCCCTCGCCGAAGGGCGCTTCGACCTCGACGACTATATCGATTACATCGTCGAGTTCCTGCAGGAGATCGCGCAGCGCAACGAAGGCGAGGCCGCGCATGTGGTCGCGGTATGCCAGCCCTCCGTCCCCGCGCTCGCCGCGACCGCGCTGATGAACGGCGTGAAGGACAAGGCCTCACCCAAGACGCTGACCATGATGGGCGGGCCGATCGACACGCGCGAAAGCCCGACCACGGTCAACGACATGGCGATGAAGCGGCCGCTCAGCTGGTTCCGCCAGAACGTGATTGCCACGGTACCCGCCCAGTATGCGGGCAGCGGGCGGCGCGTCTATCCCGGCTTCATGCAGCTGGCGAGCTTCATGAGCATGAACCTGGGCGGCCATATCCTCTCGCATTACGAGATGTACAAGCATCTGGTCGCGGGCGACGATGACAGCGCGCAGCAGACCAAGGATTTCTACGAGGAATATCGCAGCGTCTGCGACATGACGGCGGAATTCTACCTCCAGACGGTGGAAGAGGTGTTCCAGAAGCACTCGCTGCCGAACAACGAGCTGGAGCATCGCGGCAAGGTGATCGACCTGGGCGACATCACCACCACCGCGCTGCTCGCGGTCGAGGGGGAGCGAGACGATATTTCGGGCATCGGCCAGACCAAGGCCGCACTGCCGCTGGCGCGCAACCTGTCGGACAAGAAGAAGCGCTACTACCTCGCCGAGGGCGCAGGGCATTATGGCATCTTCAACGGCAGCAAGTGGCGCACGAAGATCGCGCCGGTGGTTGAGGAATTCATGGCCGAACACGGCTGATTACAGCCGCAGCAGCTCGGGCGCGCTAGGCCGCGTCGGGCTTCGGCGTTCGCTTGAGGACGCGCCTCACGGTCCGCCCCACGACCACGATCAGCACGATGCTGAGCACCAGCAGTACCGCGGCGATGACCGCTGCGATCACCGGATTGGCGAAGGCCAGCGCCAGTAGCCCGACGGTGGCAACGTCTTCCGCGGTCGAGGCGACGACGTTGCTGACCGGTTCGGGACTAGTGTTGATCGCGGCGCGCGCGCTCGCCTTGCCCGCATGCGCGGCAAAAGCCGCACCGCCGCCGAGCAGAAAGGCGACAACCTGCCATGTCGGATCGGACGGATCGACAATCGCCAGCGCCAGCAGCGCGCCGCCGACCGGGCGGATCAGCGAATGGACCGCATCCCAGATCGAATCGAGCCACATGATCTTGTCGGCGAGGAATTCCATCACCGCGCCGACGCCTGCGACGCCCAGCACCCATGGATTGGCGAGCACGTCGAGCACCTGAAGCTGCTCGGGCAGCGGCACCCATCCGGTCCGCATGGCGAGCCCGGTGATCAGGATCGTGGCGTAGAGCCGCCAGCCCGACAGCAGGCTGACACTGCCTGCAAGGCCAAGGAGTTCGATGATGCCCATGGGGCTAGCCTAGCACATTTGCCGACGCCGCGCGCGCAAAGGGTTGTTCAGCGCCGCCGGTGCGCCGCCAGATCATAGGGCTCTCCAAACCGACCGAGCGGGATGTCGAGCGCAGCGCAATCCCAATCGCCGCGCGTGGCGACCGCGCGGTAGGCGCTTTCGAGGAACCGCAACAACACCGCCTCGGGATCGTCGGCAGAGCGGACCGCCGCGTAGGGCAGCACGAATTCGCCCAGATCGGTGTGCCAGTAAGCTTCGGCAGGTTCGATGCCAGCCTGGTCGAGCCCTTCGGGCGTGGGGTAGCCATAGGCGTAGAACGCCGCTTCCTCGACCCCGCCACCGCCCGGCCAGAAACCGAAACTGGCGACCTCGTGGCTATAGGCTTCGCGCGTGACCGTGTCGGGCAGGTTGGGGAAGCCCCCCGGATGCAGCGGTGCCTCGCGCCCGGAAAAGCGGGTCACGGCGAGATCGAAGCTGCCCCAGAACAGATGCACCGGGCTGGACTTGCCGACAAAGCCGGTGCGGAACTCGAACAGCACCCGCGCAGCGTCGGAAAACGCGCGGTGGAGCCGCTGGACCGTGTCGCTATCCCACGCGCGCGGAGCATCGTCCCGCGCGAAGGGAATCGCCTCCTCGACCTCGTTGGGGCTGCCATCGATCGATGTGGCGATGCCCGCCTCGCGCAGCATGTCGCTCAGTTCGGAATGGAAGTCCGCCACGCTCTGCCCGGTGACGGCCATCGTCCGCTCATGCCCGTCCGATGTCGTCAGAACGAGGCGCGAAGCGATGCAATCGAACAGGATCTCGGCTTCGCCCGCATCGGCCTGCACGGGGTAGGTACGAAAGCCGGTCGGCACGACCAGCATCGCGAGGTGCCAGCTGTGGTTGCACCACGGCAAACCACGGGTCGGCAGCTTGCCGATAACTTGGAGAAAGGCGTGGACGGTGGCGTAAACCGATTTCTCGGCCTCGAAATCGAGCGCGGGCCACCGTCCAGCCATGTCAGTCTCCGTTATGCGTAGATCAGAGAACCTCGAAAATACCCGCTGCGCCCATGCCGCCGCCGACGCACATAGTGACGCAGATGTATTTGGCACCGCGACGCTTGCCTTCGATCAGCGCGTGGCCGACGCAGCGTGCGCCGGTCATGCCGTAGGGGTGGCCGATCGAGATC
>CESK01004874.1_pt1 | contig 9911 bp, 9 predicted proteins | sample 531091 | NCBI WGS metagenome assembly CESK01 (sample SAMEA2621271, study PRJEB7988) | marine metagenome | biome: marine biome (ENVO:00000447); feature: surface water layer (ENVO:00002042); material: "saline water (ENVO:00002010), including plankton (ENVO:xxxxxxxx)" | depth 5 m
AGCAAGAGATAAAAACGAAATTCACTTTTCTAATATGACGGGCAAGTTGAAAGGCCTACGGGCAATTAGTACCAATACAATTACTAATCCCTTTTGTATTAAAATGAGTAGTACGAAAAAAGATAATATAATCTGCGGTAAATGCTATTCTGTAAGTATGTTAAAAACTTATAGGAAAAACATGCAAGATTGTTTACAGCACAATAGCGACTTATTATCTGGGGCAATTATTCAATATCGACATTTACCATTTATTATAGATGCCTATATTCGTATAGACGCACACGGCGAATTAATAAATGGTATCCATTTAAATAATCTGTATAGATTAGCTGACAAAAATCCGCACACTACTTTTGCTATCTGGACTAAGCGAAAAGATATAGTTGGTAGTGTAAATAAGACGCGAGAAACGCCCCCTAATGTTATCTTAATATTTTCTAATGCTATTATAAATAACGTTAACTACTCGCCCCCTAAACACTTCCACAAAGTATTTAATAACGTTACTGATAATCATAAGAAAAGAGAACAGAATTGCACGGGTCAAATCTGTATCGAATGCATGGCATGTTATAAACACGACAGCGGTATCAATGTGATTATAGAGGCTGAGAAAAAGAACGGGCGAACTATTAAGACTAAACACTAGGCAATAAAAAACCCCCCAAGCCATATCAGCAAGGGGGGTTTAATTAGGGTTAGTTAAATGCTACCCAGCAAGTCTTAAAAATTGCTCACTACCCACAATACGCGCTACTTCTCTTTCGCGTGTGTCTAATGTAACAGCGATGTTATCCACATTAGAAGAATTTCTAACGGGGAAATTAGTAGCGTGTGAACTATACGCTGTTAGGGCTGAATATAACGCCCATACAGTACGCCCCCGATCACTCGCTTCGCGCTCCATTTGCTCCATCATCAATTTCACTTTACGACCAGCCATGCCACAATCATTCAAGACTGTTTCTGCCTGTTCTGGTGTGATGGATTTCTGCGCCCATTGTCTCCAAGTATTAACCCTAGTTAAAAATTGAGCGCATTGCTCCTCAATAAACCCAGCGAATATGGAGGGGGTAAATCCGCTAGTGTGACGGGCTGATTTCTTATTATACTCCGCGCTAGTACACCCGTTAGTACACCACAAATCCTCAGCCCCCGAAAATAAACGAATAGATCCGCCACCATTAAATGAATTAGTTAAACCTATTTTAAATAATAGCTGGGTTGATGATCCAGACAACTGCCGTATGTCCGCGCCTAATCCGCTAAACAATAAATCAATTCGAGTAAACTGGCCCCCAAAACTAGAATGCTCAGTTAACTTAATATCGCGCAACGCTTCCCGTGGTAACGCTGTTTCAGCCCCTTCTTTAATCATATCATAAAGGGGGGCGTTGTCGGCAATGCCATAAGTAGATCCGACAATACCTAAATTGCGTCCATTATCGGTTCTCTTAACAAAACGCCCTAATGGATCCTCCACATAGTCTATATTAAAAGATAATTCGGACGTTCTAACGGCATCATAAACGGGCGATAGCACGGCGTGAAAATCAGTCTTATCAGTTAGTTCCGGCCATTCAATACCAGTTAGAGAAGAATTGTTAACAGCGAAATTATTTAAAGTAATAACGTTATTCATAATATAAAATTCCTTTATCTAATTAAAAAACAAGTTAAACATAAATCTCATAATATTGCGTACCAGCCATATTACAGACTTCAATCTTATTATAATACCACTTCCTTAAATCAACCCTAAAACCTAAATACTTTAAAGTAGTGTGAACATCGGAAGCTTTAGCATTGCCACAACAATAATCATAGAGAACGTCTGATATGGCATTCTCTATAGAGGCGTCTAAATAAGTCATATTAATAATCCAATCTAATTAAAGTTAATAACTAAGGAACACTATATACTAATTAATCAGATTAGACAAGATATGTATTTATTTAAGGGGGGTTAATTAACCCGCCCCATATAAAACGACACACTATCAATAGGGGGTATACCTTAAACACATAACCTAAATACGTTATATCCATAGCATCTAAGGTATGCATTAACTACATAGCTATGGCATAACTTAACTAAGCTATAGAATAAGCAATAAATAGAATAGATTATGTAAGTTTTACTAGGGGGAGAGGGGGTTATTTTTTTTTTTTATTGTATACGATACGTACGCTAGGGCCACCACCCCCCACTGGGTGGGTATATACCATATGTGCAACGGATAGGGTAAATAGGGTGTCAACCACTTTGCGACATATTACTAGACACCCCCACGGCCTACAGTATTTTGTAGACATATCGCGGATTATCTGATATAATAATATATACTATAGTAGGAGTGGGTAATAGAGTATATATATTTACCCCCTGCGATACGATAACGTAGTTATAACATACTTTACTACGCCTGTCAACTAAAAAAGGAGATATTTGTGATAAAAAATAACTTGACAAAGAGATCTAAATCAGTACAACTATATAAAGATTCAGGAAGTATGCTTTTAGAGAGGTTTTACAAGACCTTAGAGACAGGGTTACTAATAGACCCGGTGGCCTTGCCCAGTAGTGATGAGTATTATATCTGGGTAAAACTAAAAGAGAAGTTTCCTGACATAACGCTTGGAGAGGCGTGTGAGGCACTAAACTTGGAAGGGTATACTGACTACGTAGGTATGCTGAAAAGTACAATAGACGAGAGCGATTCTGCCTAGCTATACGTATTCTTGCGAGGTATGATGTGGTCTAGGACTGTGAATGTAATAGGGCAGTAGGGGGAAGGCTTATACTTTACCTACTGCTCCTTCTCTTATATAGGAAATAAATATGGCACAAGACGATTTTACAAATGTAATGAGTGTAAAAGAAAGAAATAGACTTCAAGCACAATTAAACTCACAGTATGAAAAACTCGATGCAATTAAAAAGGCTAGAGTACAGCCATCCACTAAAGGAATACGCTCTAATACAAAAGTACAAGAAGAAACTTTAAGTGGATTATATCAACGTACTGTTATGGAAATAAATAAATTAGAACGACAGTTACAAACTCCTCCAGCACAACGCTTAAATGCACAAGATAAAAATATAGCAACAGGGTTATCTTTATCAGGATCAAGACCTAGACCTCCTAGACCTCCTAGAGATCCTATGGGTGGTATGGGAGAACCCGATAACCAAAACTTTAAAAGAGGTATTCCTAGCAGTCGTACGGCTACAGAAACTTCTCAGCTAAAAAATAAAAAGCAGAGTGAAGATGGTCAGCCTCCTGCTAGGAATAACGCTAAACAAAAACTTATAAATTTAAAAGGTACACTTGCAAAATCTAATACAAGTTATCCACAAACTAGAAGATTATTAAAAAGACAGGCTGAAGATAGATTAGACAATCCAGAACTTGGTTATAAACAATTTGGAGGGTTAGAAATAGGTGATGAAGAGCCTCTAGCACAAAAAACAGATAGATCTAGATTTAGAGGGTCAGCGTCAGACGGTGAAGGTACAAGCCCTACAGACGCAAACATGAACGCCCTAGAGAAACTCGTAAGCAGGATAATAGGCAAAGAAATACGCTTTGAAGATATACCAGAGGACGATCCGTTCATTACTGATATGCCACAGAACTACCAGAACCTGAGAAGGGGTGGTCAGGTAAAGCGAATGGGTCATGGGGGTGCAATAACCCCAGAGCAGAAGAAGCGCATCAGTCGCATCGTACAAGAAAATAAAGCACGTAAAAGTAAAAGCACTAAAGCAACACCAGCTACTAGTAAGAAGAGGGCTGCCCCCTTTTCTGATATGAAAAAGGCAAGAATGAATGGCAATAAAAAAAGAACTAACAGATAGACAGGAAGTATTCTTAGACTGTCTATTTGATGAGGCCAACGGTAACTTACGTGAGGCCATGAGAATAGCAGGATATAGCGCAAACACTAAGACTAGCTCCGTACTAAGAACACTACAGGATCAGATCATAGACAGGACACAGATGTACCTTGCTGCAAATGGCCCTATGGCAGCTATGGCTATGACGGGCGTACTGACTGACCCTACCGCTTTAGGTAACAGGGATCGTATAGCAGCATCCCGTGAGATCCTAGACCGCACAGGCATTGTCAAAACAGAGCGCATAACTGTAAAGACAGATGCCCCCAGTTTGTTAATCTTTCCCCCAAAATCAGAACCTACATATGACGATGACGAGGACGATGGTGACTCAAGAAGAAATTAATACGTGGAGGCCCGTAGTACGTAAGAGCCGACAGATACCGTTTGGGTATAAGGCAAACCCAGCAGACAATACTACACTGCTACCCGTAGAAGAAGAATTAAATGCGTTAGTAGAGGCAAAGGAATATCTAAAATCCTGTAGCTATAGGGAGGTAGCTAGATGGTTATCTGCTAGGACAGGAAGAAGCATAACATATCAGGCCCTACATAAGCTGATGACTAAAGAAAGAGATAGACAGAATGCAGTCAAATCGTACAGACATTACGCCTCCAAGGCGAAAGAGTACGCCGAAAAAGAAAAGAGTATCCAAGACAAAATCCTCTATACGCCAAACGAAAAAAGAGGAGAGCCAATCGACACTAGTTGGGCAGACGGACTCTTATCCTCTCAAGGTTGAGGAGCCTGTAGAACAGGATTACAATTCTAATAGAATATCAATAAACAAAGGGCCACAGGAAAGTTTTATAAATGCACCAGAAAGGGAGGTGCTATACGGAGGGGCAGCAGGTGGTGGAAAGAGTTTTGCACTACTGATAGACCCTTTAAGATATTGTGATTATGCAGAGCATAGCGCACTAATACTCAGGAGAACCAACGATGAACTTAGGGAGCTTATCCATAAGTCTACAGAAATCTATCCAAAGTTTTATCCGGGGGCTAAGTGGTCTGAAAGAAAAAGTCAGTGGACTTTTCCATCGGGTGCTAGAATATGGCTCACGTACTTGGAACAAGATAAAGACGTTCTACGTTACCAAGGTCAAAGTTTTTCCTACGTGGGTTTTGACGAACTTACGCAATACCCTACATCGTTTCCGTGGGATTATCTCAGGTCGAGATTAAGATCTATTAATCCTAATATACAAGTGTCTATGAGAGCGACAACAAACCCCGGTGGCCCCGGTCATTCGTGGGTTAAGAAAATGTTTATAGATCCTGCTACGCCTAACAAGTCATTCTGGGCTAGGGATTTAGATACTAAAGAAGTGTTAAGGTATCCGAAAGGACATAGCAGAGAAGGAGATCCTCTATTCCAGAGGCGATTTATACCTGCTAGTTTAAAAGATAATCCGTACTTGTACAATACGGGTGATTACGAAACAATGTTACTGTCTTTGCCAGAAGTACAGCGAAAACAGCTATTATATGGAAGTTGGGATATAGCAGAAGGTGCAGCCTTCTCAGAGTTTGACAGAAGTATACACGTAACTACGCCGTATAAAGTACCTAGTAACTGGAGAAAATTTAGGGCGTGTGATTATGGTTATGGCTCTTACTCTGCTGTTTTGTGGTTTGCTGTTACGCCAGATGATACACTGGTTGTATACAGGGAGTTGTATGTTCGTAAAGTACTGGCGATAGAATTAGCGAGGCTGATACTAAATTTAGAGAGCGAGGATGGCACAATATCGTATGGGGTACTTGACTCCTCATGTTGGCACAAGCGAGGCGATACGGGGCCTAGCCTAGCAGAGCAAATGATAATGGAAGGGTGTAGATTTAGACCCTCCGACAGAAGTAAGGGTAGTAGAGTTAGCGGAAAGAATGAAGTACACAGGCTATTATCAGTAGATGAAGATACAGATATGCCGGGTATACAGATATTCAATACGTGTACAAATCTAATATCTCAACTACCAATAATACCATTGGATAAAAGAAATCCAGAGGATGTAGATACTCATGCAGAGGATCATCTATATGATGCACTAAGGTACGGAATACAGTCTAGACCCGTACCTCGCAACATATTTGATATGGGTACGGCAACTTCGCCTAAACCTAGATTTGAACCTGCTGATGCTACATTTGGATATTGAAAGGTAAAATATGGCTTACGATTCAGAGTTTATAGAAGACAGTGAGAGCGCATTCCTAGAGAATGATGAGTCAGATGAGGGTGTATCTGGTTTAACTGACTATATACAGAAGCAGTTTACTAGGGCTGAAGATGCACGATACACAGAAGAAAACAACTGGATCAGGGCATATAAGAACTACAGGGGTGTATACAGTTCTGACGTACAGTTTACGGAGACTGAGAAATCCCGTGTATTTATTAAAGTAACAAAGACAAAAGTACTTGCAGCGTATAGTCAAATTGTAGACGTACTACTTGCAAACAACGAGTTTCCACTGTCAGTAGAGCCTACTACCTTACCAGAAGGGGTAGCTGAGACAGTACACTTTGATCCTAACGCCCCGAAAGACATAGAAACGGGCGATATGCCAAAGGATTTATACGGATACGAGGGAGATGGTAGAGTATTACCCCCCGGAGCTACAGAGTTAGAAGACCTAGAAGAAAGATTAGGCCCACTACAAGATGCCCTAGATGACGTAGACACATTGAAAGAGGGCTTTGGTATAACGCAATCGTCTGTTAACTTTCATCCTGCAATGGTTGCTGCAAAGATGATGGAGAAGCAGATTAAAGACCAGCTAGAAGAGTCAGACGCCACCAAGCACCTACGAAATGCAGCGTTTGAGTGTGCGCTATTTGGTACTGGTGTATTGAAAGGCCCATTTGCTACAACAAAAGAGTACCCTAACTGGACAGATGAGGGTGAATACGATCCTACAGTTAAGACAGTGCCTAAAATATCCTACGTATCTGGTTGGAACTTTTACCCTGACCCAGATGCAAGTACGATAGAAGACTGTGACTACGTAATAGAGCGACATAAACTTACAAGATCTCAACTACGTGCATTACGCAATAGACCATTCTTTAGAGAAGACGCTATCAAAGAAGCAATAGAGTTGGGCGAGAACTATTCTATAAAATGGTGGGAGAGTAGCCTCTTAGAGTCAGAAGATGAGGACAGTTCACACAGTTATAACACACAACGCTACGAGGCACTAGAGTTCTGGGGTATATTAGACAGGGCTATCGCAGAAGAGTCAGGCATAGAGATTCCCGGCGAGTATGAAGACGTAGACGATCTACACGTAAACGTCTGGATATGCAACAATGAGATACTCAGGTTTGTAGTTAATCCGTTCCTACCAAAGCGTATCCCATACTGTGCAGTTCCGTATGAAGTCAACCCATATGCTTTCTTTGGTATAGGCGTAGGCGAAAATATGGACGATACACAGACCCTGATGAACGGATTTATGCGTATGGCAGTAGATAATGCTGTATTGTCAGGTAATTTACTGATAGAAGTAGACGAAACTAACCTGACTCCGGGCCAAGACCTGACCGTATACCCCGGTAAAGTCTTTAGAAGACAGGGTGGTGCGCCGGGACAGGCAATATTTGGCACTAAGTTTCCTAATGTAAGCAGTGAAAATATGCAACTGTTTGATAAAGCCAGAGTGTTAGCTGATGAGTCTACAGGCATACCGTCATTCTCACATGGGCAAACTGGTGTAACTGGTGTAGGTAGAACGGCAGCAGGTATCTCGATGCTTATGGGTGCAGCGGCAGGATCTGTCAAGACAGTCGTAAAAAACTTTGACGATTACCTGTTACGTCCTCTAGGTGAGGCAATGTTTGCATTTAATATGCAGTTTAACTACAACAAAGACATAAAAGGTGACTTAGAAGTTAAGGCTAGAGGCCTAGAGAGCCTGATGCAGAATGAGGTACGGTCACAAAGGCTCATGTCTTTCTTACAGATCGTAAGTAATCCAGTACTTGCACCATTTGCTAAGTTTCCGTTTATTATACGCGAAATAGCTAAGTCTATGATGTTAGATGCAAACAAAGTAACAAATACGCCAGAAGAAATGTTACGTCAGACTTACCTGATGCAAAAGAATCAGGAAGCTATGGGTCAAGGTGGGCCAGAGCAACAGCCTATGGATATGTCAGGCGTAGGTGGCGGTAACATAGGTGTAGGTGCAGCGCCAGTACCGGGTGAAGAACAGTTTACGGGGCAACCACTACAACCACAACAGGCTCCACCTGCACAACCACAGATGCAACCACCCCCACCAAATGAAGGTCTACCACCGGGTATGCTACAATGAAATTAGAAAAACTATATTCTGTAGTTTCTAATGCTAGGTATGAAGAGTTTGAAAATTACTTAATCTACTTAAAAGAAAGAGCAGTAACTACTATGGCATATGCTGACGATTCTATAACTATACATAGGTGTCAGGGGCAAGTGTCTACCATAGACCAACTACTAAAACTAAAGACTAATGTTTTACGTGAAACAAAAGGAACTGGACAATGACTAATGTAATACATATGTTTAGCGACATGGAAGATATGGAAGAGGTAGAAGTACCCTTTGGATCTTTAGAAGAAGAAGTTGCAGATGATGTACCTGTGCTTTTGTCAGAGGGCGAGTATGTAGTACCTGCTGACGTAGTGCGATACTGGGGCCTAAAACACCTAGAAGAAATGCGTACTATGGCTAAGTGTGGTCTTATGTCTATGGAGATGGATGGTAGATTACACAAAGTAGATGATGATGATGGTGTAGAAGAAGTAGAAATAGAAGAGGACATAGAGGAAGAAGAAGAGGAAGGTAATGAGGATGAGGAAACTATGCTTATGATGCAAGAGATGTATAGCATGGAAGAGCCTGAAATGATGGAATTTGACATAGACGATATGCAAGAAGATATGAGCGAGGAAGAAGAAGAAGAAGAAGTAGATTTTGACGGTAAAAAAAAAATAGCTGATGATGACGATGATGAGTTTGATGAAGACGATTTAGTATTTACAGTTAGATCTGTTGGAATGCTAAACGGTGGTGGGAGTGTAGGTGGTGAAGCAGCGGATGCATCACAGGGACAAGACCCTGCTGAAGTTGGGGAAGTGAACGCTCCATCCGTTGCAACAGAAGCAGCTGCTGCATCAGTAAGTCAAACTGATTTAGATTCTTATGATAGAGCATTTTCTAATCAAATGTCCAAGCAACAAGAGATAGCAGCTATGAATACTGGAAGTCAGGGTTACGATATATCTGCGGTAGATTTTGCTGTACCGCCTTCTAAACTTCAAGGAAAAACAAATAAAGAAAAGCAAGAAATTGTAGATGCGTATATGGATGCTAGGCTTTCAACAAATCCAACGAGTGAGCAACTAGATATGAATGCTGAAACAGAAAAAGGTTTCCAAGCAGCTAACCCCGGAATAACTGACTTGGTAGATGTAGCAGCTACAGTACTAGGTAGAATAAATCCTGCAATAGGAGCCGTTATGTCTGTAGGTAATACTATAAATGCTATGACAGGACGCGATACTGTAGGTATTAATGTACCTAGTGTAGCAGCAAGTATTATGGGAATGACGGGCTTAGACGATGTAGTAGGCGAAAAAATGTCTGGTTTTGCAGATAGCTTGAGCGAGTTTGTTGAATCTGTTCCGGGTACACCAGATGATACATATGGTAGAGAAGAACCTACAGGTCAACAAATAGAAGAACAAATGAAAAAATTATCTGAGACTGACATGGCAGATCTACAAAAAATTATAAATCAAACAATAGATATTAAAGGAATAGGAAAAATTCCTATTCGCAATAGTCTAGCATCATCTGTATTAAATTCACAAAGAAACGATGAGAAAGCAGACACTACGGGCTACCCGATACCCCTTTCATAAAGAAAGGCTACTTGAGGCCCCTATAGAGGAGAGTAAAATATGTCAGTAGAAGAACACGATGATCAGTCAGTTAAAGGACACGTAGTACAAGC
>CESK01015020.1_pt1 | contig 9910 bp, 17 predicted proteins | sample 531091 | NCBI WGS metagenome assembly CESK01 (sample SAMEA2621271, study PRJEB7988) | marine metagenome | biome: marine biome (ENVO:00000447); feature: surface water layer (ENVO:00002042); material: "saline water (ENVO:00002010), including plankton (ENVO:xxxxxxxx)" | depth 5 m
GCAAGATTTCAAGAATCGTCAGAATTCAATTGATAATTTGCCAAGTCGATTGGGTAAAGGCAAACTTGCTGATTACTACAGACGCATCAGTATTTTGTTTGAAGATGCTGAACATCTCTATCAAGAGATGGTTAGCGATGGTGTTGCCAAAGAATGTGCCAGATCTATCCTGCCTCTTGCTTGTCCTACTCGTATGTATATGACAGGCCCTTTAAAATCTTGGATGCATTACATTGACTTGCGTACAGGAAATGGTACGCAACTAGAGCATAAAGAAATTGCAGAACAATGTAAAACAATTTTTAAAGAACAGTTTCCAATTATTTCTGAAACTATGTGGAGTAAAGATTGATGAATTGTCCTAAATGTTATGCACAATCAAAAACAGGGACAAAAGTTATGTCCACTCATCAAGGAGACTATGTGACTAGACGTTACTATCGTTGTCTAAAATGTAATCATCATTGGCGAAGCACTGAAGTATTAGATGATGCTGGTGTTCACTGGAATCCTCCGCCTAAACGAAAACATGGAGGTTTTAATACAGGTGAAAAGCATCCTAATGCAATCTTGTTTGATTCAAATGTAATTCAAATAAGACGTGAATGGGCAGAGGGAAAAGCTCAAAGAGAATTGAGTAAAATATATGGTGTAAGTGAAGGCTGTATTCATGACATTGTCAAACGGAAAACATGGAAACATATCGCTTGAAGATGCTCTTGATCTTGTCTACAAAGGCCAGACCAACATAGCTGTTATAGCAAAAAAAGTAGGCGTCACATTAGAAGAAATGCAACGCCTATTTAATTTGTATGTAAAGCAGCGTCCTATTGATCCAGATATCTGGCAAGCAGACGTTGAACTAGGTTGGCCTTGGGCTTAAACAATCTCTCCTTTTTGGCGTAAACGATCGAGCTTTGCTTCAAACTCTTCACGCTGACGCTTCAGTTTTTCGTTCATCATCCAAGTTGTCATGATATCGCCGCGCTTATACTTAACGCCACGATAAGTGAGTGTCTCGTTAGACATGGTGTCCTCCGCTAATACTCCGGTCCCCGTTCCCTGGCCGGATGAATTGCGCCTCGCATTGAGGTGAACGTTCCTTTATTCTACAAGTCATTCTCCTTTTCATCAACTATGCCATCTAAAGCTCAGCTTTTTCGTGAACGCCGTAGCAAATGCTATTCAGCAAAAGAAGTCTTAAGTAAGACTCTTATGTCTCGTTACACTCTATATAAGAAAGTAAAAAATAATACGTTTCCAACTCCTGATTTAGAAATTAGTTCACGTAGAGAACATTTCTATAACAAACAAGAAGTAGATAAATGGATTGAAGAAAATAGATCTTTTATTACAGATAGATCAGCAACTTTTAATCATCAAAAAACACTTAAGTTTTCTGGCGAACAAATGAAAGATATTAAAACAGCATCTAAAGCTCTTGGTTGTAACGTTGAATTCTTTATTGGTGAGGCTGCTGTCTGGAAAGCAAAACAAGTCTTGAACCATATTGAATTTGAAAAGCACCAGCTTTAAAATTCCTGGGCATCCTTTGGTGTAAGCCCCAGTATTTCACTTTATTACATTTCACTATGCAATTCACAAAGCTTCTCAAGTTTTCCTATTCCAACGGAAAGCTAGATGATCGTTTCATCTTTTCCATTCCAGCTGGCTATTCTTGTCCAAGAGCTGGTGTCTGTCGCACTTTTGCTAATCGTGAGACAGGTAAGATTTTAGACAAACCAAAAGGTGATCAAATTGATTACCGTTGTTTTGCTGCAATGTCTGAAGCTCGGTCTCCACAATGCCGTCAATTGCGTTGGCATAACTACGAAGCTATTACAAAACAATGCGGTGAAGATGCTCTGCTAATTTCTATGCTTGTCATGGATTCAATCAGACAGTCTCATCGTAATTACGAATTGTTTCGGATCCATGAAGCAGGTGATATGTTTAGCGATGCTTACTTTCGTTCATGGATTCTAACTGCTGGTGTCTTTCCCGAAATTAAATTCTATGCCTATACAAAGTCGCTTAATTATTGGCTTCATTATAAGGATCACTTGCCTTCTAATCTTTATCTTACTGCTTCTCTTGGTGGTGAGTTAGATCATTTGGTTACAGAAAATCCAGATGTTTTCAAGCGCACTGCTCAAGTAGTTTATTCACAAGAAGAAGCAGATCAACTTGGTCTAGAAATAGATCATGATGATTCCCATTGTTTTGGTGATAAACCCTTTGCTTTATTGATTCATGGTGTTCAGCGTGCAGGCAGTTCAGCAAGCAAAGCTGTTTCTGTCCTCAAGAAAAATGGAATCAATGGATACAACAAAATGCATAGACAAAAAGCTTGACTTTTTTCTGGGACGAGATAATCTTATTTCGTCCCTTAATTATTTCAAATGTCTTATGTAATTTCTTTCCAAGACCCGGACAAGATTAAGTGTATTGGCGCTAACAAAAAAGAAAATTGTTTTCTTCTTTTTGATATCAAGTCTCGCGCAGATCTTAAACATGCTCTTTGTTTTCCTACAAAAACAGAGGCAATGGAAGTTCTAAACTGGATCAATAAAAATAACATTTTCCCTGGAACTAATCTTGATGTTCAACCTGAAGCCCGGTACCAAACATGAAAACTGGTTCGTATTTGATATTGAATCAAATGGATTATATGATGAAGTTACAGAAATTTTCTGTATCGTCATATATGACTTCAATAGAAAACAAACTTTTAGCTATGGGCCTGATCGCATTACTGATGCTCTTGATCATTTGGCTGCCGCTGATTGTTTGATTGGACATAACATTTTGTTTTATGACATTCCAGTGCTAAAGAAACTTTGGCCTGGCTTTGAATTATTTAATTCCCCTGCTTTACAAATCATTGACACACTCATCTGCACCAGACTCATTTGGCCCAAAGAAAAACTTGAAGAACTGGACAGTGAGATATACTACCGTCTCCCAAATAAACTTAGAGGTTCAGCTAGCCTCAAAGCATGGGGCTATAGACTCTCAGATAAGAAGATTGACTTCCAAGATTTCTCTGAATTTTCAGAAGAAATGCTTGCCTATTGCATTCAAGATGTCAACGTTACGACAAAATTATTACAACTTATTCAACAACAATCTATCCACTCGGAATCGCTTGCGCTTGAACATGAATTTGCTACATGTATTGAGAGACAAATTCGATCAGGTTTTCCTTTTGATACTGATGCAGCTTTGTCTCTTGTGGATAAATTATCAGTACGCAGCAAGCAAATCGAAGATAAATTAAAAGAAATCTTTCCTCCAATTGTTGAAGAACGTTGGTCAGAACGTACAGGTAAACGTTTAAAAGATTCTGTTACAGTTTTTAATCCAAACTCTCGTGCTCATATTATTCAAAGATTTAAAGATAAATATAATTGGACTCCTGAGAAACTAACTGAGAAAGGTAATCCAATCTTGAATGACGATGTTTTAGAAAATCTTCCATATCCAGAAGCTCAGCCTTTGGCAGAATACATGTTAATTAAAAAACGTTTAGGCCAAATTCAAAGTGGTACCAACGCTTGGCTCAAGCTTGTCTCTCCTGATGGTTATATACATGGGGACGTTATTACTAATGGTTGTATTACTGGCCGTTGCTCACATCGTAATCCGAACACTGCCCAAACTCCGGCAGCTTATAGTCCTTATGGGAAAGAATGTCGTTCTCTTTTCCATGCTCCTGACGACTGGTTCCTTATTGGCAGCGATGCAAAAGCTCTCGAACTTAGATGTTTGGCTGGGTATCTTGCGTATTGGGATGAAGGTGAATACAGCAAGTTAGTTATTGATGATGACACTGACATTCATATTTATAACCAAGAAAAGTTTGGTGTAAAAACTAGAGATATTAGTAAGCGTTTGCTTTATGCAGTTCTTTATGGTTGTGGATCAGCTAAGGCAGGTACTATTGTTGATCCAAATGAGAAAGATATAAACAAGTTAAAACAACTTGGTAAAAATGCAATTGATTCTTTTATGACTGGTATTCCTGCTATTAAAGCATTGAAAGATACACTTGCCAAAACATTACAGGCTCGTGGCTTTTTAATTGGTTTAGATAAACGTCCATTGTTTTGTCGTTCTGATTTCAAAGCACTAAACGTATTACTCCAAGCTGCTGGTGCTGTTTTAATGAAGCAAGTTGTTATCAATACTCATAACAATTTAATAGAAGCTGGTCTTGTTTACGGTATTGATTATCATCAACATGCAATGATCCATGATGAAATAGAACTTTCTTGTCCTAAACAAAACATTGAAATTGTAAAAGAAAATATTCTTAAAGCTTTTATTCAATCAGGTGAACATTTTAACTTCCTTTGTCCAATTGAAGGTGATGCCAAAGTTGGTAAAACTTGGTTTGATGTTCATTGATTGACGGTCCTGAAGTATGACCTTAAACTGCTTCAATCACAACACACCTAACTATCATGAACGTACTTACCGTTTGTGCCCAAGTGCTTGAAAAACCTCGTGAGGTTTATACAAGCAACACATCCAAGGCTTATGTCTTTCCTATTTTGATTCCAAAGTCCGGTCCTTCTAAATCAGATCTTGATTTGGAATACTGGTGCTATGGAGCAACTGGTAAAGAGTTGCATGACACTGTTCAAGTTAATGATCCAATTCATATTCAAGGAGCTAACCTCCGCCATGATCTTCAATCAAAACTACATTCTATTCATGGAGGATTTCCTACTATTCTGAAACAAGCTTTCAGGCCATACAATCAAGTTATTCTTTCTGGAACCACAATTAAAACAGTTGATGATTCTGATGAACGTCAATTTAAAATTACCTCGACTGGTTTGATAATTTGTAATCAAACTATTGCAGTTACAACAGGTAAAGGACAAAGTGATTTATTTAATGTCTATGCAATTAGTAATCCAGATGATCGATATAAACTTGCAGACTGGATGTGCAAGCTAACAAAGAAGGGGAAAGGAATTACTATTAGTGGCAAACTGGTATGTGACAGTTGGAAAGATAAACAAGGTAACTGGCAAAGTCGTGTCAAAATTCAAGTTGATAAGATGACTTTGCCCCCAGCAGATAGAGATGGGCAAAACAAAGCTCCTGAAACAAAGACAGTTATGTCTGAAGGAATGAAGCCAGGCTCGCTATGGGCTGATATGGAACAAGAATCTAAACCACAAGCAGAACCTTATGGTTCTAACTTAACTGGTCTTCCTGATCTACCTGATCCATCAGGATCTGTTATGGAAGATGGTGCTCCAGCTCCCTTCTAAGTAGACTGCATTTATCTCTTCTGACGGGATCGTCCTGGGTATGACGTAAAACTGCCTATTCAACCCTAGTCCGACGGACACCATGAAACTTGCAAAAGCAACAGACAAGTCCAACACGCTTAGTCTGTTTCCTGAAACATCTTCTCTTGCTATTCAAAAAGCTCCAGAACAACGTTCACTTGATTCCTTTCTACATCTCACACAACCAGAATTTATAGGAGCAGCTCCTGCACCAGGACAAATTGTTGCGATTAATAAACCAAATGATCGCAATCATTCCCGTGATATGGGTGGTTTGTTTATCAAGCAAGAAGATCTGATCAAGTGTGGTTGGAAAGCTTCTGCCTCTGATCTTGAACCAGATTCATTTGCTCAACCTTACAATCAAAAGTTTGGTGGCAATAATGAACCAACTCCTGGCATCCTTTTTAACAAACCACGTTTTCAAATTGTTTTTGAAACTGCTGGTTTACTTGAAAAGAATGTTGTTGATGAAAAGACAGGGGCAAATAAATCAGTTATTATCGGTTCATTTAATCCAGCAGACAATTTAGATGACCCTGGAAAAATAAATATGCTTTGGGATTTATATAGTGAAAACAAGAAAGATCATACAATTCGTACTTGGTATTACGTTTATTTCATGAGTGGTTATGGGCAACGTTGCCATGATATGCCTTTAATTCTTAGCATCAAAGGTGCTGTTGGTGCTTCTTTCCGGGATCAACTTAAAGAGTTTCGAGATAATATGGCATCTGCTCTTGCAACTGCTACCAAAACACCAAAGCGTCCTGCTAATTACGATGCTTTTGCACAATATATTTTCCAGCCTTATCTTGAATTGAAAGATGTTGGTCAAGGTAGTAATCAGTCAACAGCTGTTACTGCTTTTGATTATGAACGTCCTGTTTATGAACAAGGACAAGAAGCCGCTCAACTTTCTCTAAACAGTCATATCATTCCTGACAACCTTATGAAGCGTACTCAAGAGGAACGTCATGATGAATATGCAATTGGAATGATGAGCCGTTACACAGATGGCAATGGTTTTATTAACATTGCTGATGGTGTACAAATCACACCTTTAGGTGTCATGCCTCCCATGTTGAAAGAAACTTCTAACAAACTATTAGAAGCTTCTATTTCGGACAAGATGCTTGCACCTGTGCTTTCTACACGAGATCAAAAGACTGGTGAAGATTCAGCTCTCTGAGTATTCACCAGAAGGGAGTAGGTGAAAAGACTCAATAATCTTTGAATGAAGGTTCATGTTGTCTTTTATTAAACCTCTAATTACTCCCTGTCTTTGGGTTGCTATCCTTATCAAGAGGGTAGCAACCTCTTTCAATTCATCTTTATCACACTTTTCTATGTAAGTCTTCATCTTTGCTTCCCAAAACAAATCTTCTGTGGATGGTTCAAGTTTTAAAGGTTCCATACATTTGATGCATTTGTTTCATTCTAATCACTTCACTTCATTTCAATCATGTCTAACAATGATTTCAACTTTGCTCAGCAATTAATCTATTCAAGATCAAACATTAAAAGAACTTTCTCTGACTTTGATGATGGAGACATTGCTGGTATTTATGCTAAAGAATCTGAACTAATTATTGTCAGAAACGATGGGACCAAACAAAACTATCCTATTGCTCCCGTCAAACAACAGTACAAAGATTTTACAGGCAGGTTTCCAAACTTCTTTGCTTACATGGGTCCTGATAATCGTGGATTGTCTTTATGGAAAAACAATGCTTATGTGATATTCAAAGGACACAACTATGCTTATCGTGGTTCGAAGAACACTAGTGCTGCTCAAATGCAGAATAAATTTGTTGATAGACTTTCTTTCATTCAAACTCAAGAACAAATAGAACAATTTCTTAAAGATTATGATATTGGTTATTTAATTTCTCCAGATGGTTTGATTCCTGAAAAGCCTAAGTTCAATATCTTTAGTGAGACTGAACAAATAATTGATAACGAACCAGCTAAACCTTATTGCAGTTGTGGTTCTTTCCAAGGACAACTCAAACATCTTGATCAGTTTTCTGCTGAGCTAGGTGATTATCAACCAACTTGCAAGCACCAGGCTTGGGTCAAACGTTATCGTACTCTTTTGTCTCGGAGATCAGAGCTAATCTCTTCTTCTCGCGGTAGTTTAATTACTAAAGCAACTGCTTGGATTTATTCACCTCCAAAAACATTACAAGATAAAGGAAGGTTTCTTGTCATCTATACAGACAAAGGACACATGGCTACCGCTGATAAGTGGCGGCTTTATCAACCAACTGAAAAGTTTACGGAAGATGACGTATGGGGTCTATTTGAACGTATGCTTGACAATGGCTATGTACCCTATCCTGTAACAGCTATGCCACATCTAAATCACTTGTTCGATCAGTTCCGACGCTGATCGTTCAAGTCACATCACATCATTTCTTTTTCTCATGTTCTCATTCTTTGCTTCAATTGCTACAGATCTTGTTCGTGAAGTAGCTATGGCTGCCCTTGGTGCTGTCTGTGCTTTTGCAATTAACTACTGCTCTTCTTTCTTCTCATGAATCAAGCCACACATCTCAACCTCGATAGCATGAATACACTTGACTTGTATTCGCACTATGCTGCCTTATCGAGCAGTCTGTCTTTCCTTACTCCTGACACCAGGGAAATTGCACTTGCTGAGCTGGAAACTTGTTCCAGGCTCAAATCTAGAAAGATTGATGCAATTCACTATCAAATAACTAAATATGAATCCATGCTTGAAGTCGGCAAGCAAGAAAAGAAAAAACTTGATGATGCAGTAAAACACTGTCAATCACAAATTAATCAAATGCGTTCTCTTCTTAAAGAGCTGCATCGTCGTGGTCATGCTCCAGAAAATAAAATTATTGGTAAAGATTATGAGTTCACAGTATCTCCTATCAAAGACATTTTAGAAATAGAGACAATCGTAGATGATTGGTCTGACGCCGAGCGTATAAAATACGCTATGGTAAAAACGACAACTACTACTACACAATGTCTTGACTTAGAAGGTACTCCTATTACTTCTTCTACTAAAACAAAAACCGAAACTATTCCCAATGTCGATGCCTTACAATCTGCAAACGAAAACAAAGAAGTACTCCCAGAAGGGGTACGTTTCCAATCCAACTATCGGATCACAACAAAACGATTACTCAATGCAAGACTGGACAAAGAAACATCCAACAATTCCTAGTTATTACTATCAATACTTTGATGCTCCCAAAAACATTAAAGAAGCTTTGCTTAAACAAAAATGTCATGAGCATGCTGTAGAAGATATTGATCTTCAGCTTCAGCTAATTGAAACTGAGCTTGATATCCATGAGAATGACAATGTTCCTTACAATAGGGAACAGTTTGAAAAGCTAAATGAGAAAAAGATTAAACTCATTAATGCTAAACGTCATCACTCCAACGGTGCAAAAGCCTACTGGTATTTTGCAGAACAAGGGTAGAATAGAAAGATCGTGAGAGATCTTTATGGCTAATTCTAAAAACTATGAAGAACTTCTGTTCTATGTTTTAGATAACTTTACTAAAAGCGGGACACCTCTTCCTGCTCTTATTGGTAACAAAATGGAATGGCAGGTCACTACTTTAGTAGCTGGCCTGCTTGCCAATGAAAATGTTGCTAGTGCTATGGAGGCTGAAACTTTAGTTGATGCAGCTATTAACTATGTAAATATTATTCAACAACGTCTTGGTCATTATGAAAATGCAAAGGTCAACAGCCTAGAACAATTATTAGATAAGTAATATAATCTTAAAGACCACTTCTTTTATTCTCAATCAGTGACCAAACCCATTGCTCAGATTAGTTTTGTAGTTGATGTTGAAATTGAATACGACCCATTTGATGGACGTACACCAGAACAATTTTCTGAGATTGTTCACGATGATTTAATTGATTCTTTATGGGAAATGCGTAACGGCACCGTGCATAGTTTGTTGACAGATGTAAAATCTATACAGGTCATTGGAGAGTAAATGGACACTTCGTATCTAAAAGACTGGGATGTCAAGGAGCAACAGCGACGTGCTGAATTCATGGAACACATGTATCAATGCTCTGGTCGTGATAATAATCTTTTTACTGGGCTTTGGCAAGACTTTTGCTTAAATGAAGCTGGTAAAGCTCAAAGGGACTTATGGTTTGAGCGTATTGAAGCTGTTAAGCAATATATTATTCAACAAGAAGAACATAAAGAACTATTAAAACAACAACAAGATATAGACTTACCTACAAAAAAAGAAACCTTTGTTGCTGGATTTCATGACTAATTGTAGTCACATTTTAGTTTTGTTTTGATCTGTCCCTTTTAATTTGGCTAAAAGTTTTTTCTGTTTTTCTTTAAACTTTTCCTCTGTGCTCATTATGGGCCAGCGTTGTAACCTAAGTGATTGAATAAAAGATTTAAACATAATAAAAAATATGCGATCTTCTATTCTATAAGAGGAGGACTAACCTCCTCTAAATTACAAATTAAAAAGAGGGAACGTCTAATAGGGGATCGTCTTTGTCTGCGCAAATAGCTACAGCTCTTTTGTAAAACATGTTGTCCCGTTTTTCTTCCGGCAAATCTTCAAAATAA
>CESK01043393.1_pt1 | contig 9876 bp, 4 predicted proteins | sample 531091 | NCBI WGS metagenome assembly CESK01 (sample SAMEA2621271, study PRJEB7988) | marine metagenome | biome: marine biome (ENVO:00000447); feature: surface water layer (ENVO:00002042); material: "saline water (ENVO:00002010), including plankton (ENVO:xxxxxxxx)" | depth 5 m
GAGAAAACTTAACACCTGTTCCAACTCTTAAATCTGCTGTAGGAAAAGCAGTTTCAAACATTTTATTTCTAAAAGACAATATACCTAAAGCTCTAGCTATAGTTGCGTCTTTAGATCGGTATATAGGTTTTTCTGTATTTATTTCACCTATTAATGCTTTGTAATCTAAAACAGTTTTACTAGGATCTAACTTCCATTTACCTTTACCATCCTTTATATATAAAGCTTCTAAAATACTATTAGGTATAAAAGTAGATTTACCAGCCATATTATAAGCATCGGGTAAATTAGAAAAATCACTTTGCGCGTTATTAGTAAGATATTGTCTTAAGTTTGTTAATCCAGCTAAATCTTTTTTCTGTATATTTCTTGATTTATCTGTAAACACTTGTGGGTTTATACCAAAACCTTTACCTAGTATTTTACCTAATGCTGGACCTATGTTTCTTGTTGCTCCAAAGTCTGTAATATTTGATGTTTTAAGATCTGTTTGTATAGCATCATCAATAGCAGTAGCAACATCACTACCTATATTTTCAGTCATTACTGATCCATATATGGCATCTGCTTTAGGACTTTTCTTTTTAGCAGTTACTACAACTTCATCAAGTTCTATAGGTTCTGTCTCCGCGGCTACACCTGCTCCTTCTGTTATATCTACATCAAATTCAGCTTTAGTTCCAGCATCACCACTTTTAAATACATTACCAATTTTATTTCCTAGCTGAGAGTTTATCCAGCCACTTAAACTATCATTTACCTCTGGATTAAAGTTTCTAATATGAGGTATTAATTCTGTAAATACACCACTAACAAAATCATCTGCATTAAAACCTGGTGGCTGTTGATCAACAGGTGGTATTTTACTTTCAATTAAACCTTTTAAAGTATTGTTTTCAAATAAATCTCCTATAACTTCATCTGCTTTACCACCATCCCACTCTGCTTTAGTAACACCTGTAGCGAGATCATTAATACCTTTTCCTACGTTTTTAGATGCTTTAGCTGTTATTACAACCTCATCTAATACTTCTAAGTCTGCTTCTTGATCTGTATCTATTAAATCACCCTCAACATTTCCTTTTGCAACTTCTAATTGAGCATCAGTAAGTCCTGTACGGTTTTTTACAGATTCATTATATCCTTTTATAAAATCTAACACATCTTTACCCGTGTTAAATGTTATGTTTATAGGATCTTTACCTTTTGAAAAGAAATCTTTAAGCTTGCTTGCAAAATCTTTTAGTTTTGTTAAAAGACTAGGTGTTTCTTCAACAGTACCATTAGTTAAACCTTCACTAGTTAAGTTTAATATTTCTTCATAATAAACAGCTTCACTAATTTCTCCATCTTCAAAAGCTTTTTTGTACTGATCTTGTCTATTTTTAAATCTAGGTGCTAACGTAATATCGCTGCTATTTAATACAGATTCTAAAGATTTACCTAAATTTATAGCCGCGGCTGGATTAGAAGTAAACAAAGCATCGGTAACAGCGTGTAATACCTCATGTTGTTCTGTAGTTGCTACATTATTTTCTGCAGCTGCTTCTCTATTTATAATTATTTGTTGAGTAACATTACCATCTTCATCAGTCAATTTAACTATAGTACCGTAATTAGTAGAGTTTTTTACATCTACTTCTCCACCTTCTTGCTTTATAGTTTCTAAAGCACCAGCTACTTCTGCAGTTGTATCAAACGCCTTCATGTCAACGTTATCAAGTTGTTCAACAATAGCTTGACTACCTTCAGCTAAAGGTTTGTTTACTAAATCATTTAATTCTAGTTTTAAATCAGATATTTGTTGTTGTAAATCCCCACTAAACTCAGGCGCTGTGTTTTTTAATTTTGTTTCTAAGTCAGCAATTTTTTGTAATATTATAGCAGAGTCAACAGCTAGATTAGGATCAGTTTTTGCAGGTATTTTACTTAATTGATTCATGGCTCTAACGTCAAAAAGTAATTTATCTGCAGTTTTTTGATCTACAAAACCATTTGCAACGCTTGTGTTAATAAGATTTTTTGAGTAATCGTAATTACTATTCATCCAATTTAAACTACTTAATTTATCTGAAGGACTTGTAAAGTTATTGGTGTCAATACCTCCCATTAATGAACCGGCACCCGCAGATAAAATACTAGTTTGCATAAAATCATTAAAAGTATAATCTGTATTTAACACTTCACTACCTTGTCTAAAATTAACAAATGAATTAACACCTTTACGAATAGTAATTTCTTGAAGATTTTCTTGAACCGCTTCCCCCAAACCTTTTTCAGCTAAGTTTCCAAGATTAGCACCTGTGTTTCTCATAAAATCTGTCCACGTTTTGTTAAACGCGGGGCGGCCTCCATTTTTATAAGCAAGAACAGACTTATTAACTACACTATTAAAACCAAGTCTTTTGTTCATTGTATTAATATAAGCAGTATTAGGCGCCATAAAACTTGTTATACCATATGTTATACCAGTTAAATATCCTGCTTGAGTTGACAACTTTTCAGCCTCACTTCTTGTAACACCAGCATCTATTAATTGATTATATGTTTCGTTTTTACCTAATGCATTACCTTGATAAGTATAGTAACCAAATGTTCCAAAAGTTTGAGGATTCATTCTTAGCGCTACTTTAGCTGGTGCAAATCTTGTTGCAATTTTAACAAACTTACCAGTGCCCATCATCCCTGCAATATCAAAGCCTAAACCAGCAGTAACTCCAGCAAAATCAGTTACACCTCCTCTAAAACTCCAATTGCTACCTTCTTCACCATTTTTATCTAAATCAGAATTTATTACATCTATTTGTTCTGGTGTTAAAGCTGTTTCTACAATACCTAAATCTGTATTATATATAGTACCTGATGAATCTCTTAGATAATTATAATCACCACTTTTAACTACAGTACCTGAAACATAAACAGGTATATTTTGAGCTTCCCTTGATCGATCTCTAATTTTTAATTCTTTAGATACAAGTTTATGAGCACCCGTATTAAAACCAAAAAGATCTAGCATTGGCCAAGTCATTTGTTCCATTCTGTCCCAAACAGTATCACCAGCTTCATCAGCAGCTTCCCCTAAAGTATTTAACGAGCCTTCTATGCCGTTTTCTTCTTCTCTTTTTTGTCTATTTTCTCTAGCCTCTATTGCATTAAGATTTTCACTTTCAATTAACTCTGGAAATATTTCTTCTCTCCATTTTTGTATTTGACTAGGATTAAAAAGCGGTATTACCGGTGTTCCGTATGTTTTATTAAAATGTTTTTTAGCTATATCTATTGCTTCAGGTAATCCATTAACATCTTTTACTGCTTCTGGATTTTGTTTAATCCAATTTAATTGAAGTTGTAAATTATAATCTTCTGTTTTATCGTTTAAGTAACTGTTTAAAAATTGATCTAAACGTCTTTGTTTACCTATTTCTTGCAACGCACCTGGATCTCCATCTGCATAACCTAAATTTCTAGACGCAATAGAAGAATAATCTCTTCTAACACCATATATATCTTCATCACTATAAATATCGTCGACAAATTCATCACCGTATCCAGTTTTTCTCATATAACCTACAAAATCATCAACTGAAAAATTATCAATTTGTATTTCCGGTTTTAATATCTGCATTGGACTTGATCCTTCTTGAGGTTCTATAAGATCAAAATTAAATCCATAGTTACTTAGAGTTTTTTCAACCAACTCCCCATTTTTAGAACCACCTGTTAACGATCCTGTAGATGAATCAAAGCTAGCACTTCCAGCACCATAAATATCTTTATATTTTTTATCATAAAACTTAGCATAGTTATTTACAGCATCTAAATCTTTTTCTATTATTAAATCTAAAATGTCTTCATCTAAAGCTTTATTATCATACTCGTTTATTCCAAGTTGAAACAGAAGTTGTCTATTTTTCTTTTTTTGCCACTCTTGCGGAGATACATTACCATTATAACCATCAAAAAAAACGCTTCCTTCAGGGTTATATTTAGCAGAAGATAGAATTGCTGCATCGGTTCTCCAGTCTTCAATTTTACTTTTAGTATCTTTCTCTGGTTTTAAGATATATGTTTTTTCTTTAAGCTCTCTTAATACTTTTGTAGGATCATTAAAATCTTTATACTCATCGCTGTTAATATAAGCATTATACTGCTCTCTTTGTTTTCTCCTTCTGTATAGTTGATCTAAATCACCTTCAGCATGTCCAAAAACAATTGCGATAGACATATCAGCTTCAGTCCCAGGTTTATGAGTAAGCCATTTGTCTTTACCAGGATTTCTATAATAATAAACACCTTTACCGTCTTCTATTTCATATTTATACTCTGTTTTGTCACTAGAGTCTTCTCTTACATATGTTTCACCTGGTTTAGCTACTGCTATTATTTTTTGAAGCTCTGGGTCTTGATCTATTTCTCTTTGATTTTTTAACTCATTTAAAATAGACGCATTAAATATATTTTCTTGTTTTGGAAAAAGTGAAGGAAAAGCTTGTTGTGTTTGTTGACTAAAAACATATTCTTCACCATCAACATCTGTGTCTTCTACTACCTCTTCAGTTTCTTCAACAGGTTCTTCAACTACCTCTTCTTCAACTACCTCTTCAGATTTTTCAACCGCAGGTTTAGGAGTGTGTTGTAATTTCCACTCTTGCACTTTATCAAAAATCTCTTGTTGGGTTAAACCACCAGAGTTTTGAAGAGCAGTAATATATTCTAATTGGGTAATATGACTCATTTAATTATATTTATAAATTATTATCGTCAATAAATTTTTGTGCTTTGTTTTTTCTTCCTTCTTCTAAATCAAAAACAGCAGCGTCTTCTGAAACAGTAGGTAATTTGTTTGTAATAAATTGTTTTAAATAATTTTCCATAAAATAATTAACATATCTTTCTTCAAAAATAATTTTGTTTTCTTGCGATAGAGGCAAGTCTTCTTCATAAGACCATGCTAAACTACCAGCATTTGCATTTTGTGCCATTTGATCATCTTCTTCAACACTAGATCCTTGAGCTATAAATACATTCCATGCCGCAATAACTTCTTGCTCTTGTTGCATTAAACCAGAAACTTCTGCATTTATAAACGGTTTAGTTTTTCTTTTTATTTTATCTAAATCAAACTGTAAAATATTTCTACCTTTACCCATACCTATGTCTATTATTTCATAGTCGTAAGATCCATCAGAGTTTTTTAATATAAAGTCTTCTGCTATAGCGGCGTTAGATGTTAAACCACCATTTTCATCTATCGAACCATCAGCCATTATACCTACTTCTGTGAGTAATCTAAGCATATCATTGTTAATATCTGGTGTTTCAGCGATTAAAGAAGTACCTGCATCTAATAAAGATTTTAAAGTATTACTATTTATAGATAGTGGATTTTCAAACATAGGACCGTTAAAAGTTATTGTTTGAGATCCATCTTCTAATATTATTAAATTTACCATATAACCTTCTGTTTTAGAAAAACCAGGTTTATTAGTCATTATACAATTTGCTACCATGTAAGAGTAATCATTATTAACATCATAATAATCATCTTCAGTAGTAGCTAGTTGATCAACTAGTTGTTTTATAAAATCTAAAGATTTTTGAGGAGCAGTTTTTAGTATTTGTAACTGTTTAAGTTCATAATCACACCCTTCACTAATACATTTACCTGATTCTACAGCCATTTTTAACTTAGCGTATGTAATACCTGTTTCTTTATAAGCATTATCTAATATACCAAACGAAGTATCAATATTAGTAGCTACATAAGCTTTGTTATAAGCTAAAGCATTACTTTTGTTAAGTTGCTTAATTGAAAGGTTATATGTTATATTTTTATTTTCCATTTGTTATATACTTTTGAAATCTATACCTCCAACAATGCCAGCTACTGAACCAAGAGCTCCTGTTATAGCAGATGTTTCATCTCTTCTAGCTTGAGCTGCTTGTCCTCTTAATGCCGCTATTTGATTAGAAACTCTATCTAGTTGCATTAACTCTCTTTGCTCTGTTTGACCAAATACAAATTGTTTACCTGAAACTTCAGCTTGTTGTATTCTTTGAGCCTCCGACATTTGTTGCTGTTGTAGCCTTTGTTCACCAGCTGCTCTAGATTGCTCATTACTAACTTCTTGTCTTTCTATATCTGCAGCAATACCTTTTTTAGCTTGTAAAGCAGCTTGAGCTAAAGCAGTTGCACCACCAGCTCCAGAACCTGTTGCTCTTATTGTATCTAAGGTGTTTGCTAAAGCTTGATCAGTTTGCTCCATTTTAATTTCCGTAGCCTGTGTAGCCACGCTTAAATTAGCAAACGGATTAGACAGCATGTTACTTAAGTCTGTAACACCCGCATAAGGATTTATTATTTCTTGACGGTTGGCTTCTAGTTGACGCAATTTTCCTTCTAGTCTTCGTGCTTGACGCTCTCTTCGTCTAGCCTCTTTTCTAGCTTTACTAGCTCCAAAAATACCGGCGCCAATATTAACTGCTGCACCAATGCCAGCTGCTACTACACTCATATTATTTGTTTTTTAATTTTAATTGTTTCTTCATATTTTCAATACTAATATCTGGATCGTTAAAATCTTTTGCTATAACATCTTCTAATACACTTTCCGGATCTTTTTTATTAGTTGCATGTACAGTTATCCAAACGGTATCTTCATGCATATATATTAATCTTTTTGTTCCTGGTTTAGTTATACCATTATAAGGTGCTTTTATTCTTTTTATTCCTTCATCAGTTAAAACAGATATATCACCTTTTTGTACAAAATAAGGATGTTCTACCTTATGTATACCAGTAGAGACTATTTGTCCTTTAGGCATAAATATTTCTCTAATATATAAACCATCTGCAAAAGTATGCTTTAATGGATTTATTTTATTTACTATTTTATTTCTACCAGCTTCATTGGGATTTCCATATGAACCCGGTATGTTTAAAAGTTGTTTTTCAAACTCTACTATCAACTCTCTAAAACGCTCTATGTGTTTTAGTTGTTGTAACTCTTGCTCTTGTTTTACTAAGGATTTATTCATTTAATTTAATTTAATAACCGTTATTAATAACATAATCAGAGGCAACCATAAATAATTGTTTCTCACCACCTGGATCAGTTAATTTATCAGTTACGAATGTTGCTGTTGCAAAATAACCTTTAATACCTGACATTTGATTTCCAAAAACAATTTCACCGCTTGATGCAGGGCTATTGTTTATAAGATTTGCAACATAATTATTTTCTTTTCTGCAAAAACCAGCTCTATATCTAGGATATGGTGGATATTCTGTACTAAAAGCTGTGGTATACTCAGATCTTGTAGCAACAAGAGAAAAAGAAATTGTGTTATCAACTACAAAAGGAACAGTTGCGCTAACTGTAATACTTATTAAATTTTGAAATGTTAAAGGTGTGTTAATAAATAAAGAAGCTGCTTCACTAATAACCAACACGCCTGTTGAACTATCATAAGAAACAACCTGTGTATTAGGGGATAATCCTTCTCCTGTTACTTGTGTTCCAACTGGTATTTCATAACCAACGTTGACTATTGTAACTGTAGTACTACTAACATTTGAAGCTGTAACAAAACCTTGAACAATAGACGAAGCTGTAACAGTTGTGTTATTAGGAACAACAATTGTTTTGCTATCTAACACAGAGCCAACAGGAACTAAATCACTTGAATTTAACAACACAGTGGTTGAATTAGATGTTATAGCACATGTTGCTTCTGATCTTACATCCACATATTCCCCTCCGTAATAACTTGGTATACTTGTAGTTCTATCAAAATTAGTTATACTACTTAAGTCTGGTTGAGTATCTACACCTGTAGGATCAGAAATAATAGATTTTATTCGCCAACCATTACTACCTTCATAGCTAATTGTTTTAAATGTTTTTGAATTATCAGGTGCTGGATTAAAAACTGTACTAACCTCAGCGTTAACTACAGAACTATAAAAACTACCTCTTTTTACATCAGTGCTATAATGCTCATATACTTTTCCGTCTTTTATTGTGTAATATTTGTTTTGAACACTTAGCATTTGCTCTGGTTCATATGAAAAGAAACTAACCCAACCTTGAGCTTGTTCATCATAAGATAGTGTTTTATGTCCTTTATTATAAGTTACACCAGATAAAATATCTCCTTGAACAGAAAGAACATATTGATTATTATGTATATCATAACCACCTAATAAATGACTATTAAAAGCAAATTGATCTCTAAAATAATCTCGCATACCAGTATTAGATATCTCTTGCATACTACCACCGCTAAGTCTTAATACTACTGAACTATTTCTATCTGTAAAATATTTATTATAACCGTATACTGCAAAACTTTCTGGATTTTTACTTATACCATACTCACCTGGCAATTGTTGTATTGTGCCTATAACTAAATTAGAATTAGTTACAGCACCACCGCCTTCGGCAGAATATATAGCGTCTTTGTCAATTAACGCTCTATTAACTTTATCTTCTTGAAATATAGTTAAATTACTATCTTCTGCGTATAATTTTTGTACAGAGCCTTTTGAAGGATCAGCGGTTTTAGTTATCTCTTCTCCAACTGAAAAAACATTTGTTTGATTTATTCCTGTTCTAGAATTAAATATACCGGAATATATTAATGAACTTAATCTAAAATTACCAGCATTATTATCGTCAACCAGGTAAGCTTTTACTCCAAAATCAACTGTAGTATTATTATATCCACCCCTTATTCTAGATTCTTCAAGATTATAGTTATTGTCACCAGTAATACCAGTCACCACGGGATAACCACCTCTATCAGAAGGTATACCAAAGGATCCATTCCAAACAGGTTCGTCTGTATTATTTACCTTTTTAAGAATAAAAGTATTAAAATATTTAACTTCTACTACTGCTCCCATATTTAATTATTACTTATTTTTTGTTTAAATTACACTATTCTTGATAAGTGAAAATATATGTATCAGGTGAAGGGCTTATAGGTGTATTAGTACCAAAACCAGCTTCTAAACTCCAACTTGCAGAATTAGATCCATTATAAGCCAAACAACCAGTTGACGTATCAGGGTCATTACAATCTAACAAAGGCCCGTTTATTTTCATTTCAAATAATAATCCACAGTGTGTAGTTCCTCCATAAATACAAGGAGTTGCACTACCTCCAACTTGACCTGAAGGTCTAAGAATATAAGCATGTATCCACGGATAACAACCTGTATTATAACTACTTCCAGGTCCTAAAATAATGTTGTTAGCTGGGTTATTAGCTATAGCGTGGTTCCAACTAGGAAATTCACCAGGATCAGTTGTACCAAGTTGGTATCCCCAGTAACCGTTTATATTATCACCTAAAAGTCCACCTCCAGGTTGATCAACTTTTAGCGTTATAAATCTACCTTCATAAGGTATTCCATTATCTCCGCCACTGTTACAATTTCTCCAATTTCCAGTAAGTTTCCATTGTTGTACTTCAGAAACAACTAAACCGTAATTTATCTTTACACTACAGTCAACAAAGTCAGCTGGATCTGAAACTCTATAGTTTATAGTGTATATATCCGCTTGAAAGTTAGGATCTTCATTATCTTTATTTATAATATCTATAGTTGCTTGTCTAGCAAGATTAAAGCTTTGATTTTCTAAAATAAAATGATCTACTTCTGCGCCACTGCTGTCTGTTTGACTTAGTATTTCAAAAGTTAAATCTCTAAAAGCATTAATATTTCCACTTGCCGCAGATGTACTACTCCAACCAGCGCCATTAACTGCTGATAATGTTCCAACTTTTCTCAAACCTGTTGCGCCTGTTGCGCCTGGTCCACCAGCTCCTGGAAATAATGAAAACCCACTATCAAACTCATTTATAGGG
>CESK01001966.1_pt1 | contig 9811 bp, 6 predicted proteins | sample 531091 | NCBI WGS metagenome assembly CESK01 (sample SAMEA2621271, study PRJEB7988) | marine metagenome | biome: marine biome (ENVO:00000447); feature: surface water layer (ENVO:00002042); material: "saline water (ENVO:00002010), including plankton (ENVO:xxxxxxxx)" | depth 5 m
ATCCGTTACTAGCAGTAGCACCTTTCCTACCGTAGGCGCAGGGGAGTATTTCTACGCCACAATATCTGATGGCACTAATCTTGAAATTGTTAAGATTACTGCTGTTTCAGGTACTACATGGACCGTAGTTCGTGCATCAGACAACACAACAGCAAGAACTTTTGCTAACGGCTCTACAGTACAGCTAAGAACGACTGCAGCGCTTCTCACGGACATACAAGAGAACATTGCATCTAAATCAGCCAACCAGACTGTTTACAACGCTACAGCGGCTTCTAGTGCGACTGCATATGATATAGGCATAAACCCCGGCGTAGAGGCTAATGCTATGGTCTTCCTTGATGGTGTTATGCAACATCACGATACTTTTAGCTTTAGCGGTAGCACACTAACTTTTGATGCAGCTCCAGTAAACGGCACGAAAATAGAAGTAATAGTAGATAATCTTATTAATCTACAGTCTTCTAACCTTACCGTAGACACTTTTACAGCTACTTCTAACCAAACAGCTTTTACTCTGTCTGACTCTCCAGCAGCAGAAAGTAACCTTCTAGTATTTATAGATGGTGTATTTCAAAACCAAGCTGCGTATACAATTAGTTCTAACACCCTTACATTAGACACGGGCGTTGTATCAGGTAGAACTGTTACTGTTTATGTAATAAACCCCGTAAACATAGGTACACCAAGCGACGGCACCATAACAAGTGCAAAGCTTTCGGGCAACATTACTATGCCCGGCACCCTAACCGTAGGATCTCACGACGTTGCGTTCGACTCTCCTACCTTTGTTGTAGACAATTCTAACTCTCGTGTAGGCCTAGGAACTGCTTCACCGACTGTGCCCGTAGATATTGTTGGTGATGTAAAAATATCAAATACCATTAACGGTATGGCGATTAAAGCAGATGATACAAACTTTACTGATAGTATTTTACTAAGTCAGAATGCTAGTACAGGTACTTTAAATAATGCTATTCAAAATACAGGAATAGGAGATAGTGTTTTTGCAGCTTTAACATCAGCAGATAAAAATACAGCAGTTGGAGCTTTTGCTTTAACAGCAACCACTACAGGTCAAAATAACACTGCGATAGGTAATGAAACTTTAAAAACAAACACTACAGGCGCTAACAATGTTGCAGTTGGTCATAAAGCTATGTTAGCAAATACCGAAGGCCAAGATAATGTAGCTGTAGGTCGTGTATCATTAGATGCAAACACTACAGGTATACAAAATACAGCAGTTGGTTCAGGTTCACTAGGTGCGAATACTACAGGTCAAAATAATGTTGCTGTTGGACATGATGCTTTGTCAGCTAATACGACTGGAGAACAAAATGTAGCAGTAGGGCAAAAAGCATTAGAAGCCAACACAACAGCAAACAATAATACTGCTGTAGGTCTTGTTGCTCTCACGTTAAATACAACTGGAGCAGAAAACACAGCAATAGGAAAAGGAGCTTTATCTGCAAATACTACAGCATCTAACAATACAGCAGTTGGTTATCATGCTCTTGATTTAAACACTACAGGTGGTGAAAACACAGCAGTGGGTATGTCTGCTCTTGCAGCGAATACTACAGCAGCAAACAATGCAGCTTTTGGAACTGCAGCATTAGCAGCAAATACTACAGGTTCAGGAAATACAGCTTTAGGTAGGGCTGCTATGGAAATAAGCACAACTGGTTCTGATAACACAGCAGTTGGACATCAAGCCTTAGATAATAATACTACTGCATCAGAAAATACTGCAGTTGGTAAATCTTCTTTAGGTGCAAATACAACAGGAGCTGAAAACACAGCAGTAGGACACAACTCTTTATTAACTAATTCAACAGGTGCAAATAATGTTTCTGTTGGTAAAAGTTCTTTAGCTAGTAATACCACAGCATCAAACAACACAGCAGTAGGTCATACAGCTTTAGGTGCAAATACCACAGGGGCGCAAAACACAGCAGTAGGTGCAATTTGTGCAGATGCAATTACTACAGGTTCTAACAATACTGCTGTTGGTTATGAAGCTGCAGGTAAATTAACAACTGGTGGTGATAATGTTGCTGTAGGTAGAGCAGCTTTGCTCGATACTACGACAACATCAGATAATGTTGCTATAGGTGTTGAAGCGTTAGAAAATAATACAGGTAGTGAAAATGTAGCAGTAGGTAAACATTCTTTAAGGGCAAACACAAGTGGTGGTTCTAACGTCGCTATAGGTAGAGATGCTTTATTAAGTAATACTACAGCAAATAATAATGTTGCAGTTGGTACTAATGCTTTGAAACAAACCACCACAGGGTATAGAAATGTTGCTATGGGGGAACAAGCTATGGAAGTCAGTACAACTGGCTCTTTTTGTGTAGCAATTGGTTTTAGAGCTCTTGAAGCTAGTAATGAAAATGCAAATGTAGCAATAGGTTACGAAGCTATGAAAGCTTCTGATTCTGCCGATTCATGTACTGCTGTTGGAACTGAATGCTTAAAAAATGTTACAGGTGATGATAATACTGGTGTGGGTAGATATTGTCTTAATTCTCAAACTTCCGCATCTCATAATGTTGCTATGGGTTATCAAGCTGGTACTGACATTACTACTGGAGGTTCAAATGTTATTATAGGAAGTATGGCAGCTGTTGATGCGACTACTGCGGACACTTCAGTTATTATTGGATATGATGCAGGTAGCTCAATAACTACAGCAGGTAATAATGTTATTATTGGTTCATCTGCTGGTGATGATTTAACTACTGGTGGTCAAAATGTAGTTATAGGTAAATTAAATGATGCTGGTGCTGCTGGAGCAGCAGGTAGAGTTGTTCTTGGTTATAGCGCAACTGGAGCAACAAACAGTAGTATTACTGTTGGGTATGGTTCAACAGATTCAGCTTTAGTGTTTGGTGAAACTTCTTGGTATACACCCTCTGATGAAAGATTAAAAGAAGATATACAAGACGAAAAAATAGGATTAGATTTTATAAATGATTTAAGACCTGTTACTTTTAGATGGAAAAAAGCAAAAGATGTTCCACAAGAATTAAATTGCTATGAAGATTCTGAAGAAAGAGTTATGAATGGTAAATATAACCATGGTTTTATAGCTCAAGAAGTTAAAGAAACAATTAATAACCATAATTTAAAAGAAGGTTTTGGTTTGTGGATGGAAGATGATGCTGATGGTAGACAAAGAGTTGGAGACGCGTCATTAATGCCTTTAATGGTAAAAGCAATTCAAGAACTTTCTTTAAAAATAAAAGAGTTGGAGGATAAGTTAGATGGCTAAAACAACTATACCAGTAGAATTATCAAGCACTCCCGGAATAACAGACAATAGTAATGCTACTGCTATAACTATTGATTCTAGTGAAGCTGTAACATTTGCTGGTGATGTTCAAGCTCCAGGATTATATGTTGGATCTACAAATACTGGTTATGATTTCTATAACAATGGGACATCTTATTTAAATGGAAATGTTACTATTGATGCTGATTTAACTCTAACTTCTAGTGGTGGTATTTTTTTAGGCGGTACAGGGTCAGCAAATAAACTTACTGATTATGAAGAAGGTACTTGGACTCCAACAATTAATGATGGAGTTATAGCAAGTGCAACAGGAAGGTATACAAAAATTGGAAGAATGGTTACTGTAACCTATAATTATACTCTGACTACACTAGGAAGTAGTAATAGTATGTTAATAGTAGGTGGATTACCATTTACTTCTGCTAATAATGCTCCAGGAAGTGTAGGAAGTGTGCTTTGTCGATACTTTACTAAAAATCAAATCGTTTCTTATGTAGATTACAATGCTAGTGTTATTACTTATTATAATAATTCAAGTGCTAACTTTGACCAAGTATCACATGGAGAAGTAGAAGCTTCATATGATAATGACTTTGAAGCAACAGGAACACATACATACTTTACTTAGGAACTAAAAAACAATGGCCAACACCAAGATCACAACTAACGTAATAGCAGACAACGCTGTAGGTATAACACAGCTTAACGTGTCTGACGGGAGTAGTGGTCAATTTCTAAAAACCGATGGCTCAGGTACATTGTCATTTGCTACAGTTACAGGAACAACTATTAACAACAATGCTGATAATAGAGTTATTACTGGTAGTGGTACTGCAAATACTTTAGAGGGAGAAGCCAATCTAACTTTTGATGGCTCTACCTTGGCGGCTAGTGCTGCTCCTTTTACTATTTCTAATACTAGTAATGGTAATAATATAGACATCAAAACAACTTCAGGTGGGAGTTTAGTTCATTCAGTAAAAATACATTCAGGCGGAGTATTTGAAGCTAAACAAGGGGCTGTATTTAACGAAGACAGTAATGATGTAGATTTTAGAGTCGAATCAAATGGAAATACTCATATGTTATTTGTTGATGGTGGTAATAATAAAATAGGTATTGGCACAAGTTCTCCTTCAAATAACCTTGACATTTTTACAGATGCAGGAGATGAAGGACTAACCATAAAAAGCACTGGTAATACTTCAAATGCAATTATACTTGATGCTAACAGAAGTGGTGCAGGTAGCTCTATAGGAGAAATACAAAGCAAGTGGAATGGTACAACTGTTGCCATGATAGCTTCTGTAACAGGTAGTGATACAACTAATAAAGATGATGGAGAGTTAAGATTTTATACATCTTCAGCAAATAATATTGCAGAAAAAATGCGTATTCATGGTTCAGGTTGCGTAGGCGTTGGAAGTACATCAGACAGGTCTATAGATACTAATATAGGTACACTTGTTGTAAATGGTTCTTCTGGTGGGGGTCTTTGGTTAAGTCCCGGTGATTCTAGTGCAATGAGTTCAAAGATTTACGCTGAGGCTAATGGAAGTGTTGGCGACTTAATTATTAATAACGGTACGGGTGTTGGTTCTGGTGGTATAAGAATTCAGACGAATGCGGCTCAAAAAATGATGATTGATTCTGCAGGAAGATTATTAATAAACCAAACTTCTAGCAACCTTACTTATGCTAAATTACAGGTTTCTGAAGGTAGTGCGTCAGCAGGACACGGTGGAATAGTAGGATTCTTTGATACCGATGTTTCAGTTGGTTCTTCAAATGTAATTCAGGTTCTTTGGTTTAGTGGTGACGATGATGCTACAGGTGGTGTTTTTACACGTTTTAGAGACGGTAATAGTATTATGGGGCAAATAGAAGCAGCAAACGGAACTCAAGTTAGTTACGGTGTATCTTCTGATGAAAGATTAAAAAAGAATATTGTCGATGCTTCTTCTCAATTAAATACAATAAAAAATATAAAAGTAAGAGAATTTGATTGGAAAGCAAATGGGTATCACGAAGTTGGCATGATTGCACAAGAATTACATACTGTAATCCCTAGCGCAGTACAAGAAGGTGGAGATGACCTTAGTGAAGAACCTTGGGGTGTTGATTACTCAAAGCTAACGCCTTACTTAATAAAAGCAGTACAAGAACAACAAACAATAATAGAAGATTTAAAAACAAGAATAGAGGCTTTAGAGAAGTAATATGACAACAACAAAAGAAACATTAGTAAAAGTACAAACAAAAGTAGCTAATATAGAAAAAAGATTAGACAAAGGCGATGTCAAGTTTGACGCTATGGACTCAAAATATACTAGGTATATTATGGGTCTTTACATACTTATCATAGGTATGAGCGGCGTGGACAGGCTTTTTTCTTAAGGATATACTAAACAAACCATAACTTAATAAGGAGTATTTATATGGAAAATGGAAACGAAATAAAAACCATTAATTATAATGGCGAAGAGTATGATATAGCAGACTTAACGCCTAGAGCAGTAGAAGCTTTTAATGTGTTATTTAAGGGGCAACAAAACCTTAATGAATTAGCAATGAGTGTTAAACTAGCGCAAGCTGCAAATGCAGGTATAACTGCTGAATTAAACGCTATTTTAAAAGAAGATAAAATAAAACCTAACGTTAAAATAGAAAAAGAATAAAATGGATATTGAAAAGTGTAAGGCTGAGATAAAACGACACGAGGGTGAAGTTTTAGAAATATACGAAGATAGTTTAGGGTTTAAAACGCTTGGCATAGGACATCTTTGTAAGCCAGAAGATCCAGAGTATAAATGGAAAGTTGGCACAAAAGTATCACAAGATGTTGTTGATATGTACTATGAAGATGACTTTAACAAGCATTTAGCAGAAGCAGTGCACATATTTGGTACTGAAGAAGCATTTTATAACTTACCTGAAAACATACAACACGTGTTGGTAAACATGTGTTTTAATTTAGGCGGCACGAGGCTTTCTAAGTTTAAAAATATGTTAGGAGCTTGCAGGGCCCATGATTGGGACAAAATGGCTGCTGAAATGGAAAATAGTAGGTGGTACAAACAAGTAGGCAGAAGGAGCGTAGAACTACAAAAATCAGTTCTTAACACTGGAAAATGAAAATATGGCATATTTTAAACTTAATACATTCGGAGGCAAAGCCCCTAGAATATCTCCTAGACTTTTAGCAGATAGCCTTGCGCAAACTGCAACCGATGTAAATTTAGAAAGCGGACGTTTAGTTCCTATAAAAGATAATTCTACTACTGACCCTTCTAATGGAGTTTCTACTCTTGCAAATACAACTAAACAAACCATATTTAAATATACAGATAGTCCAGAACGTTGGTTACAATTTGATGAAGATGTAGACGTCGTACGTGGACCAATTGCCGGGGACACTAACGACACGATTTATTGGTCAGGTCAATCTTTTCCTAGAATGGGTAGAAGTGACATTATTTTAGGTAGTGCGCCTTACCCAGATGCTTTTTACAGATTAGGTGTACCAGCCCCAACAGCCGCTCCAACTGTAGCGGTGGCTTCTCCAACACAAATAAATGCAACCATAACTACAACAAGTGGTTCAGGCGTAATAACTGTAACAACAGCCAGTGCTCATAATACTGCCGTAGGTCAGTTTGTTACGCTTGCGGGTTTTGGCGCTACAAATGGTCTTACGGCTGATGAAATAAATAATGATTTTAAAATTGTAACAGTGCCAAGTTCTACAACCCTTACTGTAGAAACAAGTGGAGCTGCTACTAGTAGTGGTACTTCTAGTTCTATAAGTAATGGAGCTTCTTTTGGTGGACCGTCAGACGCCAACATAGATTTTGAAACATCTTATGTTTATACCTTTGTAACTGCTTATGGTGAAGAAGGACCACCTTCTCCTGCTTCTACTGTAGTAACAACAGACGATAATCAAACTGTAAACTTAAGTAACCTAGAAACTAGTAGTGCAAAATCAAATACTAACTTATCTAAAAAACGTATATACAGATCTAACACCGGTTCAAATACTACCGCATTTCAGTTTGTTGCAGAGGTAACGCTTGCTACAGCTACCTATGCAGATACTTCAAATAACAACGAATTAGCTGAAGTTATACCTTCAACTACTTGGATCGCACCACCAGATGATGATACAACTTTGTACCCAGATGGACCTATGAAAGGTATGTGTGCTTTACCTGGAGGTGTATTTGCTGGTTTTACTGGCAAACGTATATGTTTTAGCGAACCTTTTTTACCGCACGCTTGGCCAGCTGCATATAGAATAGCTATCGAAGAAGAAATAGTAGCTATAAAAGTAGTATCAAATGGTGTACTAGTGACTACAAAAGGCGTTCCTTATTTAGTTACAGGTTCTGGCCCAGACACTATGACTGCCATACGTATAGAAAGTTCACAAGCTAACTTAAATAAAAGATCTATGGTAGATATGGGCCCTTATGTTATATATGCTAGCCCAGATGGGTTAATTGCAGCTGAAGGTACAACTGTAAAAAACCTTACAGAGGGAATAATAACACCCAGTCAATGGCAAGCTACTTACTACCCAGCTACTATTACAGGTTTTATGTGGGAAGAAAGGTATGTAGGTTTTTATTCTACAGGTAGCGGGTATGGTGGTTTTATATTTGACCCAAGAGTATCTGATGGTACAAGTTTTGTAGACTTAGATGCTAGTGGTTTAATACGTGGTGGGCATACAGACCCGGACGACAGTCAGTTATATTTAATTATAAGCAACACGATTAAAAAATTTCAAGGTAGCAATACTAACTTAACTTACAATTGGAAATCAAAAGAATATGCTATGGCTAAACCTACAAGTATGGGTTTTGCAAAAGTAGATGCAGAAACTTATCCTGTTAGGATAAAAGTATACGGAGATGGTAGTGTTGTATATAATGCAAGTATAGCTTCTTCGGGTAGTACTTTTACTGTAACCGGCACTACGCCTAGTTTTAGTTCAACGGCCATTGCAGAACCTGTTGTACGTTTACCGGCCAGCGTTCATAAAACGTTTGCAGTAGAAGTAGAAGGGGCTACTGTCGTTAATGAAATCTGTGTAGGAGAATCTATAGACGAATTAAGAGGTATTTAATGTCTACTAAAGTTCCTGCCTTAAAAAATATCCCACCAAAAATAGAAAGAGAATTAAGAGATACTCTTGAGTCCATGAGGGAAGCCCAAGAGATTAGATTAGGTAGACGTGGTGACCCTTTAGATAGAGCCGTAACTCTTAGAGAGCTCGTAGAAAGTGGGTTAGCAAAACGTTTAAGCGAAAGACCCTTTGATCCCGATGGGCTTATTGATTTTATACCTAATGATGATACTGTTGGGGATTTAACTATTCCGCCTGCTCCTACAGGTCTAGAGGCCTCTGGTGCTTTTACAGAAATAATAGTAAATTGGAACCCTGCTCAGTATAGTAACCATGCTTTTACAGAGGTATGGAGGTCTAGAGATGATGAAGTAGGTACTGCAACTCTTATAACAACCACGGCTTCTTTTATTATTACTGACCCTGTAGGCTACGATCAAACTTATTTTTATTGGGTTAGGTTTGTAAGCACCAGTAACGTAAGGGGCCCATTTAATAGAACAAACGGTACAAAAGCTACAACAGTAGAAAACATAGCTGAAGTTATGGGGCAATTGTCAGAAACTTTAGCAGACTTACCCGGATATAATTTAATTACTACTACAGCAGCTGCGGCTACGGTCATTAGATCTTCTGGTACACCTAGCACGAGAGCAGATGGGTCATCTTTACAACTAAATGACATATGGTATGACACTGATGATGGTCAGATATATACACGAAATGCTTCTAATAATGCTTGGGTAGCGGGACGTGATGCTACTTTAGTTACGTTGTTTGGTAGCACTAGTTTTACAGGTAGCACTTTAACTGCAGCTATGGCTACTGCTCAATCAGATATTGTTACAGTGACTAACGCACAAAACTCTACTGCGTCTTCTGTAACTAGCTTAACCTCTACTGTTAATGGCAACACCAGTTCAATTAATACATTAAATACTACTACAGCTAGCCATACTGGAGATCTTAATGCAATGTTTGTATTGCAAGTAGCTACAGAATCTAACAATAGTAAATCAGTAGCTGGTATGGTTATAGGTTCTAACGCTAGTGATGGATCAGGAGCACAATCTTTTGTGCAATTTCAAGCAGATAAGTTTGCAATTTGGAACGGAACTAACGCTAATGTAGCACCTTTTATAGTTAGTGGGGGTACAGTATTTATAGACAGCGCACGTATACAAGACGGAGCTATAACAAATGCACGTATTGCTGACGCAACTATTGAAAGTGCTAAGATAGCGGACGCAGCGATTACAACGGCTAAGATTGGAGACGCCCAAATCACAACGGCTAAGATTGCGTCGGCACAAATTACAACTGCGCTCATAGGTGATGCACAAATAACAGATGCTAAAATTACTGGGACTTTAGATTCA
>CESK01026939.1_pt1 | contig 9730 bp, 9 predicted proteins | sample 531091 | NCBI WGS metagenome assembly CESK01 (sample SAMEA2621271, study PRJEB7988) | marine metagenome | biome: marine biome (ENVO:00000447); feature: surface water layer (ENVO:00002042); material: "saline water (ENVO:00002010), including plankton (ENVO:xxxxxxxx)" | depth 5 m
TCTAAATGTTTGTCCTCGTGACGAGTGTGCCAATCATTTATCTTTGCACCCCCTAAATTTTCTTCATTCTCTTCATGATCATGAAATGCTTCATTGTGAAGTTTTAAATCTGCTTCAGAATACTCCAACATACCATGATTAACATGTTCCTTCTTATCTTTAGGATCAATGTTTGCATGGCTTAAATCTTGATTTGGAATTTTAGTAGTCATAATAGATTTTATAAATCTCCTTGTTATTTATTAGGTAGATGCTTATTCTGCTACTCTACCAAAGGAATCCCTAACAACATTTAACTTTGTATAGGTTTCTTTGGAAGTAACATAATGGCATAAGTCAGCTATAATATATTTACCACCCGTTTCTTTATTCATCTCATCGTCCGTTTCAGCCTTGACTGATGGAGTATCAATATAGATGGCATCTCCTGCATGTAATTCAAAATCTCCACCAATAGTAATCGACATCTGTTGCTGAAACATCTGATTATATCTACGAATCCCCTGATTAAGTACAGTCTGTGCTTGAAAATTAGGTTCTTCATTCTTATCAACCTGTTCTTTACCATCACCTGATGGAAGAGTTCCTGTGTCAACTAACATAAATGTTGTACGTGTAAAGTTTTCTTCTGTACTTGGATTATCAAATTTCTTATTGAATACTGGAAGTGCTTCACCTCCACCTGTTGTTCCTTCTTCAGTATCTTCTGCTGTTTGTGGAACAACTTCATAGAAACAATCAAAAGGATTAAAAACTACTAACTTGGTTCCATATGCTCCCATCCTAATTTTATTCTGATAGTCAATACGATTGTCAGTTGTTTGGTCTAATATTTTTCCATCATAACCTTCAGGAATTCCTTTACCATCATCAGTACCATTATAAATGAATCTTTTCTTTGATTCTTGTGCAAACAAACTATCAATTGATTTAAACTTAAACCCTTCAGAAGTTTCCCAGAAAAAGAATCCAGCAGTAGATCCAGACTCACCGTCCTGTGAAGGAACACCAAACTTCGACAACCAATTCATAGTATAGTATGGTTTCTTATTATTGCCAACAAAATTATAATTGTTAGAAGTATCTTCTATATCTAATTCTTTCTCTGTAATTAAAAAGTTCTCTAATATATTTGTAATATGATCAGAAAGTTTTCCATCCATCCTCACATTTATACGGGATGCTCCCTCTTCATTACGAATAAACTCTTCACTAACTAAATTCAAAGTAACTATTGACTTCGCAGTATCAACTGTTCTTGGTGTTACCTTATTAACAATTAAAGTATTATTATTATCCGAACCAAATTCAAGTTTAACTTCCTGATTATCTTCAAACTTTAATTCAAAATCTTCTGTTCCTACTATTGGTAAACCTTCCATGACAGATTTTCCACCAACACTATTACCTGTATCAGCAAAAATAAAATCTACTTTAACAGAGTCTTGAAGAATACTTTCATAGTACATCAAACTAACAAAACCATTCACCAAACTGGCAGTCGTGCCACCTTCATTGGATGTTATTTCTGCTTTAGATACCTGTGCTGGTACGGTGCTTCTAGATCCTGATACTGTCATTTTATTACCTCCTATACCTATTTAAACAAGTCCACCGACATAAAGAACTTCAAAAGGATCTTCTCCTCCACCAGAACTTCCTCCTCCTGATGAACTACCACCTTCATCAACTGGTAATATTGCAGGTGGAAGAGGAATCATTGCAGTCTGTGGTGCTTGAGAATCATAGGAAGGATATTCATTTAATGAACTAGACTTATCTTCAGGAGATTTTTCTCCCAAATCCTTTTTACTACCATCAAGAGATTTAGACATAAATGTTTCAATCTTGGCAGTTAAGTCTGTCTTTTGTTTTTCTTTAAGTGCTGCTGCTTCTTTCTTTTTCTCCTCTTCTTTTGCATGTTTCTCTTCAGACTTAAATTTTAGATAAGATACAAGTTTCTTTTGATTTAATCCCTTATCCTCTTTCTTCTTATCACTATCACCTTTAACATCTTTAGCAGTGCCTTTTGGTGCTTCAGTTTTATCCTTACCACCAAAGAATGACTTGGCAACATGTGGAATAAGGAAAGGAAGACCAGGAGGAGTCAATAATAAAAGATTAGGAATCTTTGTCAACTTACCATCTTCAACGTAAGTATTAAGACCAGGAATTGCTTGAGCAAAGAACCCTAAAAACTCCTGTAATCCTGGCAGACTATTCAATATACCTTTAACATTAAAATCAGTAAACGGTATCCCTAAATCAAGTATCCTCTTACCAAAAGGAACCTTCTCTATTATGTTTGCAAGTATAGCACCTGGTTTAAGATCTGGTATAGGTATCGTTGGAAAATCTTTAATGAAAGTTTCAAGTCCATTCTTAATAAAATCAACTATCGCTCCACCAATATTAAGTGCTTTCTTAAATACATCCCCAACCAACTTCTTCAACTTGCCCATAATAGAGGCCAATCCACCACCAAATATCAAATCATAAAGCATATCACCTACAAATACACCAATCAATTCTCCAAGCATGACCATAGCTGGTGATACTAATGCACCAAGACCTACAGTAGCAGTAGTCACACCAGCAGCAAGAGAAGCACCAAGGAAACCACCTAGTGCTGCACCAACCATTTTAAAGATTGCTTTTCCTGCACCTTCTCCTGATAGTAACGATACAATTCCAACAATAAGAGGGCCTACAATAGGAATCCTTCCAAAGAATTTTGAAACAAATGGTTTAGATGCCTTAAATGCAGGAGTAATAAACTTTGCTGCCTTACCAAATAATTTTGCAGCAAATCCACCAACCTTTGCTACTCCTTTCTTTGCTACTGTTTTTAATCCACCTGTTATTGTTTTCTTTAATCCTTTCTTTCCTACAGTTTTAAGTAATTTTCTACCCGTTCTTCCTATTAATCTTTTAGCACCAATCGATACCCTCCTGACTGCTTGCTTAACACCAGGAATTTTCATTATAAGTTTACCAATTCTTTTGGTAATATTTTTAGCAAACCCACGCAACCATTTGAACTTGAGTAAGGCCATTACTCCCATAAGGGCCACATTCATAAAGTTATTCAAGACAGCCATCAAGTTATCAAAAACTTTTAATCCAGCCTCACCAAAAATATTTTTCACCATTCCCCTCAAACCATCATAAAGTTTATACATCCAATCGATTAATGTCATGGCAGCATTAGCCAGCCATCCTACAATTGATACTAACCCATCAAAAGCCGTTCCAAGAACAGGGAGTAATGGTTTTATGACTGGCATCAATTTAAATAAACTAATCATTACAATACCGAAGACCAGTTTATTCAACCAGTCCATCATCCCACCAGCTTTTTTCGCTATACTCTTTCCTACTCCTTTAGCAGCTCCCTTTAATCCTTCTCTTAATTTTTCTTTTGCATTTCTTTTTTTCTGTTCATCTGCTTTCCTTTTTTTCTTCGCCCTCATCTCATCTAATGCAAGACTACCCTTTAAGATAGTATTAACATCAATTAATTTACTAGCAATAACACTAATATTCTGTACAGATTCTTGCGAAATTGTATTTGCTTTAGAAGCACGGGGTAAAAGTTTTTTGGTATCTATCTTTGCCATTATCTACTGATACCCAATACTTTTATTTTCTGTTTAGATAACTTGGCTGAAGCACTAAATTGAGGAACTTTTCCACCAGCACCTGCAGAGTAACCACCACCGCCACCACCACCTTGTGCTGCTGCTTGAGCATCTTGATAAGCAACTGTTGTTGTAGGTTTAGTAGGAGCATCTGGGGTTGCTGTTCCACTCTGATTGCCTGATAGTTGAAGTTTATCATCAATTATTTTCTCAACACCACTTACCAATACTCCAGTAGCTTTTGCTAAAGGTTTACCAACAATGGGAAGTGTAGAGACTGCAGACACAAATCCAGCAAGAGGATCACTTCCTCCACCACCAGATTCTTTAGGTTCAGAAACAACACCACCTTGAGGTTTATAATTACCATCATAGATTGAATAGTTAAATCTCTTTTGTAAATCTGCAATTGCTTCCTTCAAATCTAAATCTGGTTCCTTTTTCTTCATCATATCTCCTACTTTACCCATACCTTTACCAATAAACTTACCTATACCCTTTGCTAACATTACTGCTGGATGTTTTTCTGCAACTGACATTAATGCACCACCAATTCCACCCATTCCTGGTGGTTGAGCAGTAACTAAAGGTTCAATACGTTTTGCTAACTTACCTGTTTCTTTATTAAGTTCAGGAGCCTGTTTCTTTTTATCTTCTACTTTAACTTCTTCTGGAGGTTTAACTTCTCCACCACCAGAATACCCACGAACCATAGGAGTTTGAGGCATTACAGGCCCACCACCCTTCATAGGTTTAATAGAATCAATACCTTCTTCTGGTTTATTTGTGCCACCAGCAGCAGCATTCATACCTTCTAATGTCTGAACACCATACTTTTCTACAGCACCCTTGGACATAACAAACTCACCAGGAGTTAGCATTGCAGGAACTGTATCTTTATCTCCTTTACCTGGAACCTCACCACCCTTATTCATTTCAACTCCCTCTTCTCGTGGAGTAGGCATACTCAAGAATTTACCAGTGTCAATTTCAGCTCCTTCACCTACGGTTAGGTCTTCACTTATGTCTTTCTTATCTTCCTTATTCGCAAGTTTTTCAGCCTTATCAGCCTCTTTCTGACCTTTCGCTGCTTCCTTATTAACATCCTTCGTAAATCCAAACAAAGACTTTATTGAATTTACAATCTTTGGAATAAACCCAACCACCAATGCAGTTATTCCTATAATAATTCCCCCTGGCCCTAACATCGACCCCGCAAATAATAATATACCAGTTAGTAATGCAGGCCACCAATCCTTAATGAATCTAAAAAGACTAGAAACTTTCTTTGCATTAGCAGGATCACTAAACCAATTCATAAACATCATTATTGCCTTGGCAGCAAAGAATTTAATAAACCATTCCTTAATACTATCAAAAGCATTTTTAACAGGTGCAAGCATTTTTTCACCTGTCTTCTTAAGACCTTCACCTATACCACCACCCTCTCTACTAGTCTCTTTAGCATCTCTCTTATCTTGTTCAGCATCTATATCAATATCATCTTGTTGACCTTTATCCAATTCCTGCTGGTCTATTAATGCCTGATGAATAGACGTAACCGAATCAGTAATGCTCTGTATACTTTCATTCAATGGACTATTAACAGGTTCTAAACCCTTAAGTTTTTCTCCTACATTTGTCTTTTGTGCCTTTAATATATTTTTTAACAGTGTAATCTTCGTTGAATTATTCTCTACTCGTTTTTCTATACCAAGAAGTCTTGCTTCAGCTTTCTTTGCTGCTTTTCTATCTGCTATCGCTTTATCTTTTGCATCTATCTCTGCCTTTATCTGTTCATAAGATTTAGAATCTGATCTTCTCTTTCTTGTATGTTTTAATTTACCACCACTCTTCTCAACTTCTCTATCTGCTTTTAAATCTTTTATTGCGTTTGTTAGTTGCTGTATTCTAGGATCTTTTGAGTTTTTTATTTTAAGTGAATTGAGACTTTCTTTTAACGCACGAAGTTGACCCGTGTAAGATTCAAGATCAACGGGTTGATATCCAAAATCATTAATAAGCACTTGCTTAATTTCTTTTAGATTTGGTTTAGGCATGCTTACGTGATTGTTGTTCTTGTTTTAATCTTTCCTCTTCAAGATGCTGTTGAAGAAGAGCAACATATATGTCTCGTTCCCAAGGAATAAGATTTTCAATCTCTGTTAGGCTATATTTATGGTACTGCATGAGAGAAAAATTTAATTTAAAATAATTCTCCAGATCCATATGGATCATACCTATGCGAAAAAAGACGCTAAACCCTCCAATACTACTTCACTTTCAACTTGAGTATTAGGATTAATTACCTTAATAGTATGAGATAATTTTGGCATTGTCTCAAAGAACTTTTCAATCTCTTTGAACTGTGAAGAATTCATAGACTCAAGGAACTCACTCATTTCTTTCTTTGTACAATCTTCTGTTGCCCAAACTTCTTCTTCATTATAAATTTTATCAATACACTGGGCAATCAAATCAAATGATTGTTCCATCTGATTTTGCTCTTGCATATCAAAGTTACTCTTAATAAATTCATCCAAAGATGGATACTTCATTTCCATAATAAGATTTGAATCAAGTTGAATCTTATTTGTATGATCTGGATTCTTATGACATTTAATATCATCTAAATTGATATTAACTTTCACTTCTGTTTCCTTATCATCAGGACAAATAATATTAACATCAAGATCTTCTCCTACAGATTTACCTCTGATATTAAGGAACAGATATTCAATATCAAATGTAGGAAGTGCTTCAACTTTAACACCTCTTGTTTTAATACATGCTTTAATGACCGCTTTAATAGCAGTTGTAATTTGTTTTGTATCTTCGCTTTCTAATGCGATTACAAGAAGTTTCTCTTCTTTAACTAGGAATGGTCTGTACTGAACAGTTTTTCCTGATGATGGCAACTCCAATTCATAAGTTGGCGTAGCAATTTTTGGTAAAGGCATAACAAATATAATATTATGTGTGTTTTATTTAGGCAGTTCCAGAAAGACTTCCAGCAAGATCATTCAGACCTAGTTGATTACCAGATTTCATAGCAGGAAATTTAGGTATGCCACCTATAGAGAATCCATTAGCAACATTATTATAATTTGCTTGTGCAGTTGGATTTATAAATGATGCTAAAGAAGTACTTTTGTCAATATAATATCTACTATATGCAAATGATACATTACATTTTAATAAATCAGAAGAATCATATGTCACTGGCATAGAGGAAATTGATAGTGGAAATGCATTAACAAACTTATATGTAAGTGGTTTTACTGCCTTCTTTGATTTTATATTCTTTTCAAATTTAGTAACTTCCAAAGGGCCTTTATACTTACTTGGAAACTTCATCCTATAAAAATAATTTTCTTTTTCAATATCTTCACCTGTATTTGTAATATAATTCATCCATGCTTCAAAAAATCTGATAGGTAGATACTGTTCTGCATCACAGTAAAAATTTAAATCAATACGATCATCAAACTGTCTTCTATATACATGTCGTTCAGTAACACCTGGAAAATCATTCAGTATTTCAGTAGTTGCTAATTGAGAACCTGGAAGTGATGCCTCGCAACAAGAGAGATTTAACTTCTCTTTATTAATACCATATTCACCACCCACATCTGCCAAAAATTTAGAGAAACCATCGTCATTAAAAGGAGGTGCAATAGTAACTTGGTAATGTGAAGTGAGTGCAGGATTTAATATGAGCGATTTAATACTACTTACATTTTTAATAGTAGGAGCAACGGATGCCATTTGATAAATACTTTTTGACCTTATATATTATGTATGCAAGTTAATGGCAGAAAGTATTAAAAGTCGGTACAAACCAGTAAATCCGAAAAAATATCAAGGCAATCCCAACAATATTATATGTAGAAGTAGTTGGGAAAGAAAATTCTGTCAGTGGGCTGATAAAAAAGAGAGTGTAATCTCTTGGGCATCAGAGGAAATTAATATACCATATGTTTCACCAAAAGATAATCGTGTTCATAGATACTACCCAGACTTTCTAATCAAAGTAAAAGAAAGTAGTAGTAAAATTAAAACATATGTAGTTGAAGTAAAACCAAAGAAGCAAACTCTTCCACCAAAGAAAAAAAAGAGAATAACTAAATCATATATCTACGAGTGTCAAACCTATGCTATTAATCAAGCAAAGTGGAAAGCAGCATCTGAATTCTGTAAAGATAACCGTATTGAATTTAAAATTATCACAGAAGACGAACTAGGTATCAAGTAATGACAGATAGTTTTGGTTTCAGTGACAGAGATCCTGCACAATATGCAAACCGAATAGAACCAATAAGAGAAGAATTAAATTCAACAAATGATCCAGAAGATCTAATGTTGATAATCATGGATGCTATCAATGATACTGTGACACCTATTCCAGAGGTAGGAAAGTTTTATACCTTTGTATATAATGCCAAGACTCCTAAAAAACGATACGATCAGCACCCTTTAATTGCCTGTACTGCATTAGAGAAGTGGGGATTCAAAGGTATAAACTATCATTGGAATGCTAGTAGAAATTACACTTGGAATGAACTTGCAGGTCAACTTTATATCGTTGAATGGAATGAACTAGATGACCTTCTTGCAGTCCCTTATGCAAAATACATACTAAATAGATAAAAGTATAATATAAATGGCATCAGCAACCGCCACAAGTAAAATAGCCCCTGTAGTAATAGGAAGTGGAAGAGGTAAATCCACAACATATATTGCTACGAAAGTTTCAGGGCCTGATACGAATGGTGATTTTACTTCAGAGATAGTGCAATATGATAACGCTTCTGGTGGTGGTGCAAAGACTATTGGAAATAGAGATGCTGATGGTAATATAACTTGGAATAGTGATGCATCTAATAAAATAAAATTAAATCAAAATAAATTTAAAAAAGCATCTAATAATCAAATAGGTTCTGTACAAGATCAACTTACTACAACTGCTGTAGATAAACAAGGATTGAATGCAGCTGCTGGTAAATCAAACCAAGATAATACAGACGGAAATACTGATAGTAGTCAATCAAAACCAACTCCTACACCAAGAGATGAAGGCGGTGGATTGAGTGGTAACGATAAAGGAAGTAAGATTCCAAGAAATAGTTACAGTAAAACTCTTTGTTATCCAGTTGCTATGAGAAAAAGTTTACAAGATAATCTAAAAATAGATGTTGTAGAATTTAATCCCAAAACTATGAAGGGTGGTACAACACTGGATAGACCTAAAGGAAAAACCATAGGTTCTGTCACATTACCAGTCCCAACTTCTGTTCAAGATGGTAACCAAACTAGTTGGGGAAGTGGATCTATGACTGCAGTGCAAATGGCAGCTGCAAATGTTGTTAAGGCTGGACTAGGAGAAAACGGTGGTGAAGCAGCTGCAGCAGAACTTACATCAGCGATGAATGATGCACAAAAAGATCAGATGACAGGTGAAGCACTAAAGAATTTCTTTACGGAACAATTAACTGGTACTACTGATTTACTTTCCAGAACAACGGGAGCAGTATTGAATCCAAATATGGAATTACTTTTTAAAGGCCCTGCTTTAAGGTCATTTACTTTCTCATGGAAGATGAGTCCAAGAGATCAAAAAGAAAGTATTGAGATTGCAAAAATCATTAGAATGTTTAAACAATCTATGGCACCACAAAAAAGTGACTCTGGTTTATTTTTAAAAGCACCTAGCATATATAAACTAACATTTAATAAAGGAACTGGAAGGCATAAATTTCTACCAAGAATGAAAGAGTGTGCTTTAAATAACTGTGCTGTTAACTATACTCCTGATGGTAGTTACATGACATATGATAATTCTGCAATGGTTGCTTTAGAAATGTCACTATCATTCCAAGAAATGGAACCAATTTATAATAATGATATGAGTCATAGTGATGATAGTATAGGTTATTAAAATGGCAAGAAATTATTTCTCACAACTACCAGATTTTGAGTACGTTAATCGTACTGAAGATGGAAAACGTATATCAGATTATACTCAAGTCAAGAATCTTTTTAAGAGAGGAAAACTTAGAGAAGATATTTTCCAAGAAACAACATTCTTT
>CESK01007681.1_pt1 | contig 9704 bp, 8 predicted proteins | sample 531091 | NCBI WGS metagenome assembly CESK01 (sample SAMEA2621271, study PRJEB7988) | marine metagenome | biome: marine biome (ENVO:00000447); feature: surface water layer (ENVO:00002042); material: "saline water (ENVO:00002010), including plankton (ENVO:xxxxxxxx)" | depth 5 m
TGAGATACACTAACCCATACATGATCGTTAAAGATCGTTACGAGGTGAACGGATCTCAAGCTACAAACGTAGGTTACGTAAACTTAGGTGGCGGAGACTACCGTTGGTTTATGTACGGAGAACAAGAAGCTCGTGCTCGTTTCGAGGACAAGAGAGAGCTTATGATGCTTTTCGGTGAGAAGCGTGATGGTGCTGGATCAACTACAGCTCTAGACAATACATTGGCTGGATCTGAAGGTTACTTCGCAGCTGTTGAAGATCGTGGTATCCTAGTTAGCAGCGCAAGCTCTAACCCTATGGATAGCTTCTCTGAGTTTGATGATATCATCCTAGAGCTAGATAAGCAAGGTGCACCTTCTGAGTACGCTATGTACGTAAACAGAAAGCAAGACCTAGCTATCGACGACATGCTTGCATCTGGTATTGCTACTGGTGTAACTGCTGGTTTACCAGGACAGTTCGGTGCATTCCAGAACAGCCCAGACATGGCAGTTCAGCTTGGATTTAAATCATTCACTCGTGGAGGATACACTTTCCATAAGCATGACTGGAGACTTCTTAACGATCCTACGTTATTAGGAGCATCATCTACTAACTTTATTCAAGGCGCAATGGTGCCACTAAGAACTGTAAACGACGCACGTAGTGGCGCTTCTGTTCCAGCTCTTTCTATGCACTACAAAGAAGCTAACGGATACAGCCGTGAGATGGAGCACTGGGTAACTGGTGGTGGAGTTCTAGGTCACACTAACAATGGAGATCTTGGAACTGACCAAGCGGTATTCCACTACCGTTCAGAAATTGCTCTTTGCGTTCGCGCAGCTAACCAGCACGTTTTAATTAAGGGATAATAATAATAGTTAGGTAGGAGGCAGGGCTTCGGCCCCCGCCTCTTAGCTATAATAAATAACTTATACATTATGGAAAAATATTTAATATTTAAAACTGGGGCGAATGATTCGGTTTGTTTGCCAGCAAAGCTGCTTTCTCATATGCACATTGATAGCAATGGGGAATCATTAGATATAAACTTTGTTAGTATAGACGGTAATGACGGTGCAGGAGAATACAATATTCCCCTTACTATTACCGACAATAAAGGCAGGGAAGTTATGGAGGCTATTGCAAAAGAAATTAGAACAGGTAAGGACCCTTTAATTGTTGTCGTAGACGACATAGCTGGAGTGTTTATACATGCTAATCTTTTATCTTGTGGATCTCTTCCAACAATTAGCTAATTTTTAACCTTATAAAAAATACAACAATGGATTTATCTAAAAAATTTATATATGTAAACCCAGCGACAGACGCTACTCAAGATGAGGCTAAGACTTATCCTGCTAGTGGAGTTGCTGCTATTTACGAAGTTGATGCTACTAACGTTAAAGTCGCTCTTCAAAACAACGCAACAGACGATTCAGATGTTTACAATCTTACGATTACTTCAGGTGAAGCTAGAACATTTATGAAAGAGTTTGTTAATGAAATAAACTATGGAAAACAAGCTTTTATCGTTCTTGGCGATAATAACTTAAATGATTCTGCGTTTAGTTCTGTTGATCTAGGTACTGACTTAACAGTTTCTGAGGCATCATAACAACTAAAACGTGAATAGGGCTTCGGCCCTCTTTACATTTAACTTTTTAAAAACACGATAAAAAAAATATTATGGGACATATAGATGAAATGTTAGTTTCAAAAATTGGAGCTAACAGAATTGAACAAAACTCTCTGCCTGTTGGGGCTATAGTTGGATCAGCTGTAACGGCTGGGACAGCTATTGCTGACAGCACCGCTGCGGTTACAATGGATTCAACGGCGTTTGGTCAGACGTTTACTTCTGCACACAACGACGCTGGTTCAAAAACGATTACTCTTCCTCCTAATGTTACTGCTAAGGATATTGGCAAAAGCATTAAGATTTACCAAGTCAACTTAGCGTTGGTTAACACTGGAGTAATTGTTTTATCAACTGGTGCTGGTAACTCACTGTCTGCAAACAGTGTTTTCTGTGGTGGAGCAGCTACTGTTATTAGACCAGCTGCTGCAGCTAACAATCAAATTACAATCACGGGGGCTGACACCAACTCTGCTTTTGGTCCAGGCTCTACAATTACTGCAACTGTTGTGGCTGCAGGAAAGTATCTTGTTGAGATTGTTATGGTTCCTCTTGGGGCTGGTAGCGACGCAATTGCGGTTGCAACAGCTTAATAGGATATGCGATCTACGAGAAAGGCTCCTTCGGGGGCCTTTTTCTTTTCCGTATATTTGCGTATGGCCGAGAAGTACCTTTATTTCCGTGGTGATGCCACGCTTGCAAGCGATGATGATGCAGCTGATGGATCAAACGTATACCCTCTTTCCTCGTTCAGAGGTATGGAGTCTGTGTCTGATACAACTATAACTATGTTCTTTGCTCAGAAGCACAATAGCTTCTCGTCCCACGATGACGCAGCATTTGGTAAGAACGATAGCGTAACTATTACTGTAGCTACAAACAATCAGAAGGATGTAATGAATAGATTGTGTGATGTATTTGTAAGTTCTAAAGACAACTTTATTGTAGTGGCTGATGACGTAGACTCCGAGTACATAGTCGACGGTATTACAGAAGTCTCTGACTTTACAGTGCAGGCTGATCATGCATAATATGTTTTGTATATTTGTATATAATTTAGTTTAATGAATAAGTATTTCGTCTTTCGAAAAGAAGCAGTAACTGCCGCAAGTACCACATCATCTGACACAGGTGTAGGCATGAGTGTATTTGCTGTTTCAGCCGACAAGGTTGCATACCTATCTGCAGAAAAAGGAAAGATATTCATTGCTTTTAATGATGCAACGCTATATCAAAATGTAAATCTTTTTGAGGGAGATTCTATACAAAAGTCTTCAGTAACAATAGGTTGTCCTGAGGGGGAGGAGTTAAAGTTTGTAGAAGATATAGTGAACTTTATATCTGGGGAGAAGCAAAGAACGATAATGAAGTTTGATGTTATTGACGATAAGTCTACATTCAAGCTAGCAGAGCTATCAAAGGCTGAGAGCATTGTAACGAAGGTTGGTACAAGGCCTTTAAATATGCAAACCAAAAAAGTAAGCACAGGATCTCCTACGAGTTACGACCCTAAGAGCAATAAGTTCGTAACGTCAACAACAATAGCTGAGATAGACTTTGGAAGTGCACTGCCTATTATAGATTATAATCACGCAACACTTGGGGCTTTATCTCATGGAAATACCGTGAGCACTTGGAGAAACTCTGGAACAGGTGGGAGTACATACAATATATCTCCAGGCGGTAGCACAACTCCCAATTTAGATTCAGTTGCTTTATCTTCAAACTTCAAAACAGACTCAGTTCAAATACAGGTCAATGAATATTTTGAAATACCAGCATTAACAGTTAAAGAAGACTACACGATATACGCTGTTCTTGGAACGGATGGTACATCTGATGGTATTGGACCTTTATATGGAGACGCAGATGGAGAGACAGTGGGTTTTTCAGGAGTGTATCCAGAGGACGGACCTATTGAAAAACTTGCTAATTTTACAGACAACTTTTCATTTAGTGTAAGACATGATGGTAGAACGGGTGCTGTAGCACGAGCAAAAACATCTCAGCCAATTATAGGGGACGGAGTGTCTAGGCCAGAAGAATACAACCCTTGTAGCGTATATATTATTAGAAGAGATAGTAAATTTAATTTATACTTACATGACAGAAACGGCGAAGTTGTTGGTCAGATAAACTCAAACATGAGAGGAACAAACGCTACTGCAGGAAGAACTGATGGGGGCCTTATATTAGAAAGGCTAGGAACGGTAAACGAAATAACTAGCGGACTATCTTGGAAAGGTAAGGTAGCTAGGTTCGGAGTTATAACACAAGACATAGGTACAGACAACGCTGCACGGCTTGCTAAGGACCTATTTAATTTATATACACTTTAATTTAATTATTATGACAAAACAAACAAGAAGGGCTCCAGAGCGCCTGAAAGCTCAGGTAGAGAATGCAACGGTTGAGTCTCCAGTTGTGGAGGTTACTGCTTCTAAACCTAAAAAGAAAAACATTATTAAAAGAAAAGAAGATTCTACTACTCACGTAGAGTTTGAAATACCTTCTCGTGCTGGTGTAGTTTATATGCTGCCACAGAAAGGTGTGACAATTTTTGATTCAGAGAACGATACTGTAAGGGAGATTAGGTATTGTCCTAATGAACCTTCTATTTATGTAGATGAGCAGAGTGACAATGCTATCAAAGAGTCAGTTGCTTTTAGAGAAGGTAAACTATTCGTACCGAAAGAAAAGCCAAACCTTAGAAAGTTCCTGGAGTCTCACCCTATGAATACCGCCAATGGTGGTCACATATTTAGAAAGGTTGATAAGAAGAAGGATGCTTCTAATGAGTTAGAGAAAGAGTTTAAAGTATCTGAAGCAGTAGCAATGGTAAGAGATAAAGACATTAACGATCTGCTACCAATAGCTTTGTACTTTAATGTAAACATCAACAAGCCTTCATCGGAGATTAGATTTAATCTACTTCGTATTGCAAAGTCAAAGCCTCAAGATTTTATTGAATCATTTGACTCTCCTTCTGTTACAGCAAGGTCTATCGTTCAACAAGCAAAAGATTATCAAATCATTGAAGTTAAAGAAGATAGATGCTCTTGGTTTGACTCTAAATCTATGATTGTTTCTGTGCCAGTCGGTCAGGATCCAATGGATGTAATGATTCGATTCTGTTTAACGGAGAAAGGATCTGCAGTTCTTTCCTCTTTAGAAGAGAGGTTAGAGAAGCTAGCTTAAGCAAAGAGCCGCCCTCAGAGGCGGCTTTTTCTTTTTGTATATTTGCTATATGATCAGTGTGATTGAAACATATAGGTCTGTAGTAGAATACTGCAATAGAGATCAGAGAGGTTTTGTGACTCCTTCGGTGTTTAATACTTTTGCTGGGTTGGCACAGAAGAAGATATTTGGATCGTTCTTTTCTGCTGTAGCTACAGCTAAGGGCGTTAGAATAAATCAAACTGACGGAAGTAAAGAGTTCTCTGCCAACAAGTATATAAAAGAAGATTTATCTAGATACATAAGAAAGATAAGGCTAGAGGATTATGATGATGGTGTTGTAGGGTATAGAGAGCAAGATGGAGGTATGCATTCTTCAGACTCAGTTAACGACGCAAACCTGTCGTTGGTATTTGAAAAGCCTGCTGATTTAGCAAGAATTATATCTATAACAAGTCCTCGTAATAGAGTGTCTTGTGAACTTGTATATAACGACGACGACATGGAACGTATATCGTTTAGTAATTTATCTAGACCTACAGTTAACTTTCCTGTAGCATTAGTCGGCAAGGACATAGAGATATTTCCAAAGAATGATACTATGCTTAACCTTATGACCTTATCTTACTACAGGCAGCCGAGGAGTTTGTACGTCGTAGGGTTTAATGAAGTTAATGCTGGAGATATAGATTTTTCAAGCGAGCCTTCTTATGCTGAGCAAGCTCAGGATGTAGCTGATCCTATAAACTGTAGAGACTTTGATTTACCAGAACACTATAAGACTGAGCTAGTGGAGACAATAGCTATGTATATTGGAATCAGATTAAAAGATCCTCTGTTAATGAATAAACCACAAGACTAATGGGTACGCCAAGAGAAAGTCATAACGAAGGATTTAACTATATATCTTTAAGAGAGATGCTAGTTGACTATAAGATAACTATGGATGAGGATGATTATGCTAGCTCAGCCAGTGATTATGCTATGCGAAACTTTGCTCTTAGAGGTATTAGAGAATTTGGCTTTGATGTACAACCTAGAGTTAGATCAATAAAAAGATCTGTGCATGCATCAAACAATACGATTACTTTACCTGATGACTTTGTAGATATTGTAAAGCTAGGGGTTGTTGATGATAATGGCGTGGTAAGAGCGTTTGCAGAAAACAAAAACATTAACATCTCTCAGAAGCTTGTAGATCCATCATCTACATCTGAATCATCAGATATCGGTGGTGATAATTTTACAAACACTGGGAATAGAAGAGTCCTTAGTGATAATAATATAAATGACCGTGAAGACGATCAAACCTCAACAATATCTGACGGTAACAATGATGATCTAGACTGGTACGTTTTTGAAAACTATTTGTATCAAGGAGGGTTAGGTAGACTGTACGGACTTGGCGGGGGTAAGTTAAGGGGTAACTATAGGATTAACTACGATCAAAATAGAATTGAAATAGATAGTGAAGCTGGAGTTACAGAAGTTGTTCTTGAGTATATATCTGATGCTGCACGATCTTCAGATCCTGTAGTCCATGTATATGCTGAGGAAGCGCTAAGAGCTTACGTATACTATAAGATAGTAGAGCGTAAAAGTAGCGTACCTGCTGGAGAAAAACAACGAGCAAGAGCAGAATACTACAACGAAAGAAGAAAAGCTAGAATTAGACTTAGCAACTTCTCTAAAGAGCAAGCTCTTAATACAATTAGAAAGAACTTCAAGTTAGCACCTAAGTACTAATGATTGAAAAGAAAAGACCTAGAGTACTCAACTCATCAAAAGATTCAAGAGTTAGAGGACCAGAAGAAATGTACGATGCTTTAAACATCAATGCTTCCTCAGATTATGGGGAGGATGATGAAGGCGGTAATGTAGGCGTTATTAAAGCAGCTCAAGGTAATGTAGCTGTATCTGGATTTCAAGATTTGTTTCAAAACCAACATCAAAGAAGAGTTATAGGGTCTGTATTGGACGATCAGCATAATGTTATTTATTACTTTGTGTGGTCTGATGATGCTAAAGAGCAAGGCATTTGGGCATACGATACCGATATGTTCTTTCCTGGAACACAGCCTATAAAAAAAATATACAACTCATCGTTATTTAAATTTCCGTCAAATGGATTTGTTAAAGCTGATGTTGTAGTTCTATCAAAGAATCATACAGTAGGTGGCATTGACTACGACGTTGATCCAGTATTATATTTTACAGATGGGGTTAACGAGCCTAGAAAAATAAACGTTCTAAGAGCTTATGAAAATATAAGAAACCCTCACAAGTGTTACATTCCTGACACAATAGAACTTTCAATGATAGCCCTAACTGAGGCCTATCTTACAAACACAGAGTCTGTATTTTACATACCTGTAAATCAAAGATATGAACTGTTTGATACTCAGGACTTTATACATGCCTGTCCTAAAACTCCAATACACCCAATAAAAGGATTTTTTGAAAACGATCCAGAAAGTAGGGTGTCAAACTTTGAGGGTATATCAGGTATGCAATTTGCGTATCAGTATCTTTACAATACTGGAGAAGAGTCGGCTTTATCTACATACTCTGACATCATTGTGCCTCCAGCATATATACAGCAAGGGGCAAAAGCATCAGCAGATCTTACTACAACAAATATTCTTAGATTAAGAATTCCTATTGCTAAAGGCGTATTCGATGTTGACGAAGGTCCTATTGGAGATACTCCATCTGATTACTTAGTTAGGTATGCACCTAAGAATGTAAACAAGATTAGGATTCTTATGCGAGAGGGGAACAGAGGTATGTTCTCTGAGGTTGACACTATAACAAATACAAAAGCTGGTGCTCTCAATCTAGATGATGATGGGAACTGCTTCATTAACTATAGCTTTAGAAACGATAGAGTCAAGAAAGGTTTTTCAAAAAACGAAGCGAAGAAACCATTTGATGCAACACCTAGAGTAGCTGGCGCTCAAGCCTCTGCTTCTAATAGAATTATGTATGGTGACTATCTAGCTGGTTACGACAACGTAGACGTGGAAGCAGTAGCTACAGTTACATACGAATCTAGACCAGAAGATTTTAAAACGCTAGACATAAACATAAGACCTACGATAGATCTTCTTAACCAGGACTTCTCTGTTGTTAATAATCGTAGAGCTGGCATATACTTTGACGTAGATGATTTTCCAGATGAATCTATTGGTCTGTCTGATAACTCTCTAATAGATATCACAATTACGATTCGACCTAAAAGAAACTGGCATATATACAATTCACATGGAGCCTTCCATGGGTCTAGACATCTAGGAAATCTTTCAGCATCGAATATAGATCCTGACTCAACAAATGACGATAACGACATTCTTCCTTATCAGATTTCACCCAATTTAGCGGCAGATGGTTTAAGTGGAGTAGGACCTTCAGAGGGGGAGCCAGGTAATTTTGGCTCTAGTAGGTCTAGATCAAATGGTAATAACAACCGTGGGTTAGATACTATATGGGGTAGGAACAATGGTGTTGGTTTAGCTGGCACTTGGAAAACTGTTGCTTCTCAGAGTGGGAGCACAATGAGTACACCTGAAGTCCCTGGGGTGTATGGAACCTCAGCAGCTAATCCTTTTATATTAAGAGGTAAACCTCTTTTATTTAGTATATCTATTAAAGTAACTAGAAATCTTGCTGGACCTTCATATAAAGCTAGACTTAGAGACTACATTCAGAGATCTCTTACAGGTGCTCCATTTACAGGGGTGTTCTATGACGAGAATGGAGATACAGATTACTTTGAAACCCTGAATGTTATAAATGAATTTAGTTACGCTATTGATGAAGGTTTGATTGGAGGCGATGCTGCAACTACGACTGCTGAAGCTGAAGACGGAGGTCATATTATTAATGTAGCTACAAGCGGGGATGATAGAAAGCATCTTATTGTTGCTGTTGGAAACGGTAATATTGTTAACCATGATGCTTCTAGTGATGATCTTAAGTATTTACCGCCATGCGGTTACTTTATTGTAAACAAAGCAAGACCTACGTTTAGGTTAAGAAGTAGAGATGACATAGAAGCCGACCATACATATGGAGTACTGCATCTTGATTTAATGTCTTTAACTGATGTCGAGACACAAACATGTGTTCCGTTTATGGATGCAGAGCTTTGGAGAGATAAAGCTATGCAAATGGATCCTACAAATGAAAAAAGGAGAGGACCAGAAGATACAATGAATTGGTACGATCAAGGCTTGGGTGGGTTTAACGAAGAAAAAAACTGGGGGTTAAGGGATGCTACAATATGGCAACTTCAAACTTTAGTAATAGATTCTTGGTATTGTTACTCAAAAGAATTTATGGTTAGAAATGACGTACCTAATTTTTTATTTACACCCCTCGCTAGCGACTACGCAAGATATCTAAACGGCCCAGGACTTGTTACTGATGAATTAGCGGAAGAGCTTAATCCTGATGATGATAGCGGCGGAGTTCAGCCAGGCGACGTTTATTTAGCGTTTAATATTTTAAATCCATCGGTAACAAATAATGGAGTTTTAAAAAACACAGCTGTTTTGGAGTATAGCTATATAAACTCAAGATTAGAATCAAATGCATCAGGCGCAGGGATAGCTGATGACGATAGTGATATAGGCTTCAGCCAAGCGCATAGGCTTCATTTTAGGCACAACAGAAGGGTCAGCGTTGGGGGTGATGGGTTCTTGCCGTGTATTTCAGGCTGGGCATACCACGGAATTATTAATCATAGTAATTGTTGGTATGATGGAAGGTCTAGAATGATAGGGTGGTTAGATACAGGGAACAACTGGTTTTCAGATGTTGACGAAAATATTTTTGATACAGATGGAGAAACAGTAGGTGCTTCGTACTCTTATGATAGAGGGTTTACAATTTTAGATGGAGCGGGGGG
>CESK01075661.1_pt1 | contig 9614 bp, 10 predicted proteins | sample 531091 | NCBI WGS metagenome assembly CESK01 (sample SAMEA2621271, study PRJEB7988) | marine metagenome | biome: marine biome (ENVO:00000447); feature: surface water layer (ENVO:00002042); material: "saline water (ENVO:00002010), including plankton (ENVO:xxxxxxxx)" | depth 5 m
CCCTTATTTAATGTTTAAAGATAACTCCAATGACAATACGCCATACAAAGATTTAGGCTTAGATATTACAGCTTCAAACTTGTGCTCTGAAATACAATTACCAACTGATAGTTATAATTCTTTTGTATGTTGTTTGGGTTCAATCAACCTATTACACTGGGATGAGATCAAGCAAACTGATGCTGTAGAAACTTATACATACTTCTTGAACGCTGTTATGGATGAGTTTATAAACAAGTCTGCTACACTACCTGGTCTAGCTCGCGCACATAGGTTCGCTGAGCAACACAGAGCAATCGGTATAGGCGTTTTAGGCTACCACTCTTTATTACAGTCTAAACTATTAGAGTTTGACTCACTACAAACTAAAGCTTTAAATAATGAAATATTCAAGGAGATACAGGCAGCTTCGATCAATGCGTCGAGGTGGTTGGCTAAATATAAAGGTTATAAGTGTATACGCGAGGGATATGCTAACACAACTCTCATGGCAATTGCACCAACAAAATCTAGTTCCTTTATTCATGGTGCTGTCAGCATGGGGATCGAGCCTATCAAGAGCAATTACTTTGTTAAAGACTTGGCTAAGACTAAAACTGTATACAAAAACCCATTCTTAGAGTGCGAGTTAGAAAAATATGGTTTGAATACTGAAGAAGTTTGGGAAGGGATACTAAAGAGGGATGGCTCAGTACAGCATTTAGATTTCCCAACTAAAGAAGTGTTTAAATCTTTTGTTGAGATACCACCTAAAGAATTGGTGTTGCAAGCCGCACAAAGACAGAAGTATATAGATCAGTCACAGAGTTTAAACCTCATGATTGATCCTAGTATACCTGCTAAAGATATTAATAAGTTATATATTTACGCTTGGGAAGAGGGAGTGAAAACCTTGTACTATCAGTTCAGTCAAAGTTCAGCTCAGGCATTCAGTAGAAATATATTAGAATGCTCTTCATGTGAAGGTTAAACAGCCACTGCAAACGCAGTGATCATTATAAGTATGTATAGTGCTTTGCTAATTTCAATTTTTCTCATAACAGTATAATTACTTTTTAATATAAAGTATTAACTATTATGAAGTTAATAAATTGCTAAGAAAAAGTTAAGGGATAGCCTCGCGGTTATCCCTTTTTTATTATAAGAACATTATCAATGCTCCATAAGCTATGAACTCGTATATAGGTAATGGTAATATTCCTTGCCAAGCTAGCACAATTAGTACGCACAGGAAAACCCCCTTAGATAATGCATATGTATCGCGTTTCTTTTTATACTCTACAAAAAATATTATAGGTTGAATTAAAAAGAATACTACAGCAAATACATTATGGAGAAAAGTATTATAATCCATACTGTATATATCAAGAAGTATTAACGATGCTATACCTACAAATGCTAATAGAGGCTTTACATTTCTTCTTTTATATAAAACCCCAAGTACTAACGCTTGAAGAGTTATAAAGTAAGTAAACAAATGTCTAGTTACGGGGTTTAAACTAAGGGCAGATAGTGGTGTTGTTAGTAGAGCCCATCCTTCAACAGATGAGATCATAGTTAGTAATAATGTAATTGTAATTAATAAGTACCCGCCCTTAATTGTTTTTATCCCATGTTATTTCTATTGTTATGCTCTAGTAAAATAAGCGTATTCAACTTGCACAGTGTTCGCATCAGTCTCAAGTTGCAACAAGCAAGCTCCTTGTGCAAAATAAGGGAAGAATGCAAACTCTCCAGACTTTAATTCTAATATTGCTGTACCATCAGCTGTTTCAACTTTAACTTTATCACTACCTGAGCTTGAGCCAGCTGAATTTAAACCAGTATGTTTAATATACACATACTTAGCAGAATTTACGCTTGGAACTATAATGCTCTCATTACCAGTCGTTGTAGCTGTAATCCTTGATATACCTATAAATGGCTCATCTGCAGTGAGAGTGGTAGATACTGATAAAGATAGTGCTGCACCAAAATCTGTTGCAGTACCTGTTAATGTTAATTTAGGAGTTAATGTTGCCATAATTTATTTAATATCCTGTTAATAATTTTAATACGTTGTCTATTGCTTTATGTCTATGGTTATCCTCTAATACAACCTTGTATACATATTCGCTTTGTTCTACTTTTGCTATATCATCTATAGCAGAATTAAATGAATCTTTTAGGTCCACTTGTTGATTATCCCCACATAGTATCATTACAGAGTTTTTACCTAATCTACCTATTGCCATACGTAATTGTGCTTTAGTTAAGTTCTGAAATTCATCCACTATAACTACAGCCTCATCAAATGTTCTACCTCTGAAATGTGTTAGCGAAACTAATTCAATCTCTTCGTTGTCTACCATTGTCTTTAACTTCTCAGGTTTATTATAAACCTTCCTCATGTTAGACATAATAGGTACAAGCCAAGGTTCTAGCTTTTCCTTTTCTGTGCCAGGTAGAAAGCCATTATCTTCTGTCGAGACTGTTGGTCTAGTAATAACAATTTTGTTGTACTGCCTTTTAAAGTACATATCTAAACCTATTTGAACTGCTAATAATGTTTTACCACTACCGGCTTTACCCACAACGAAGTTGTAAGCGTGTTTTATTATTTGTTCTTTAGCTTTCTTTTGTTCTTCAGATAATGTTATATTAAACTTAACATTACCTTTAGGTGGTTTCTTAGATTTGTTTTCCAATATTATATCATTAAATTATATACTAGGTTTTACATCTGCATATCTGTATTTCGTGTCGCCGTCTTCGTCGTGATAAGCTTCTAGTACTTGCTTTCTATTACCTTCACCTTTCAAAGATATATGTATCCAAGCGAAGTCAAACTCATTAATCATCTGATCAAACTCTAAACCTGAATCTAATACCCAATCATAGATAACTTTATTGTTCATCTTTCCTTCGAACCAGAACTGCAAGTCCAAAGCTTCGCCTTTGCAATGCTGAGACTTAGTACTTCCACCAATTGCTCTGTTAAGTTCTTTAGAGCGATAACCACTACTGATACGAACAGGGCCAATATCATCACGCATAGGCTGTATAAGATTTCCAATAAGCATTTGCATGTTATGTAGATGTTCTTTAGTCGGCTCATTACTTATGTTTAATCTTTTAGCTGTGTTACTTCTAGTGATCTCTGATAATACAAAGTTCTTACTTAATCTCATATTAATTTGTTATTACTGTTAAACCTGGTGAAGTACCAGAATTAGTTATTTTTAAGTCGTGAGTTGAGACGTTAAAAGAAAACTCTTCTTCCCATACGAATGTAACTGCAGCAGGTATAACAAGGTTTTTTACTAACGTAAATGATGTATTATCCCCACCTGTTTCATATACAACTATAGTTATAGTAGCCGCACTAGTTGAGGTGTTAGCTACAATAATTTTAGAAACAGTAGCATTATTAGAACCTCTTTTATTAGTAGCACTATAGACTGAGAAGTCTGTCTTTGCTAATAAAGTAGTTGTAGTTTGTGAAGTTATGTTAATTATTTTACTCATCAATTAAGTTGTTAAATCAAATTCTAAACAAAATGTTCCTACAACACCTGCTGCTACAGGGTCATTAGTTGGATCTATTCTTACAGCCATAGCATCTCCCGCACTGAATGTAGCATCAGAGTCGAATGTGTACGTGTATGATGTATTAGCCGACGCGATGTCGACATGCTTATCATCTACTACACTTCCATCTTCAGGCTCTTCTGTACCATCCCCAACTTTATAAATTTTTATTTCAGTATCTCCTAAAGCTTCTTCGCTACGTAATAAAAGTTTAATAAATCTTCCGTCATGAGGAGCTACGTAAGTAGTATATTCTGGGTCATTATTTGTATTTCTTTCAAGTATATAATATGAACCCCATGGTAGCCATCTTGAATAAGGAACACCTAGGTTTACACCAATATTTATAAAATGCCTGTGCTTATTAGTTGTTTGTATTTCATTACCTTCAATAGTAACTGTACCTGCAGCCGACCTTGCTATAGTTGTATCACTTGCATGCCCTAATTCTATTGTTGACCCTGTAATAACTCCTGTAACAGTTAAATTACCTGATTGGTCTAGTGTTAAAGCATCAGTAGCATTATTAGCTACCTTAACTTTAAAGTTACCCTCGTCATTCCTCATTACAAGATCATCTCCTGTAGCAACCATACCTATCGCGTTTGTACCCGCAGTAGAGTTGTCTTTGACTAGAACCATGCAATCTGCGTCTGTACTTTCACAGCTTATGGCTACATTAGAACTTCCAGCATTTACTTCTATAGGAGATCCAAAATACGAGTCTCCACCAGAAATATAAAGAGCATAAGAATTAGTAAAGGTTTGATTTGTACTCGCTACTGGTGCGCTCTTTATATATAAAGTACAAGCATTAGTGGTAGTTACTAAAGCATTTGTAGCTAGTACTCTAGCGCTCTCAATATTTACGACTGCAAAAAGATTTGCTGTCCCAGAGGCAGAGGTATTATTATCTGTTATATCAGATGCATCAACATGTATTGCTACGCCATCCCCAGGTGTTACACTACGGTCTCCATCATATATTATACCACCTGAAAAAGTTTTTTCACCAGTAAATGTTTGTATACCACTTAAGTGTGCTGTATCAGGATCCAAGTAGTTACTAGCAATAGCAGAACCTTGCCAAACCCCCGTACCAATAGTACCAACGGTTGTTAAATTAGAGCATGTTGTTATAGCTGCTTGTGTTCCACCTGTTACTGTTGCGGCCGTACCTGAAGCATTACCTGTTAGGTTACCTGAGAAAGTTCCCGACGTGGTACCCGCTATAGTTGTATTACCCGATGAATCAAATGTTATACAAGTAGTTCCGTCATCATCTTTTATATCGTTACCTGATACCTTTAAATCACCATCTATTTGTAAGTTACCTGAATTATCTATTTGAGCTACCTCAACAGGTGTTCCCGGATCTGTGGCAGTACCTCCATGACCATCGTGTGCATAAAACCGTATGTAACCACTAGATGAACTACCAGTGCCTGTTCCAGCATATAATGAAAGATGTCCTCCATTTTTGTTAGCCCCAGTAGCACTTCCTGCTTTAACTTGTAACTGTCCACCATGATCGTCGCTGTGAGTTAGTCTCTCTATAGTAGCGGTACCAACGTCGTCAGCGCCTATAGTTAGAGTTTCAGAGTCATAAGTTAAAGTGGACTCTGATGTTAAAGCGCCTGTACCATTACCTGTTAGTATTTCGTTTGTACCAACGGTCGTTAATCCAGTACCTCCATAAGCTGCTCCAATTTCAGTACCTCTCCACTCACCTGTACCAATAGTACCAACTGATGTTATTTGAGTTTGAGAAGCATCAACGTTTAATGTTACATCGCCTGAGCTTCCACCACCTGACAATCCAGTACCAGCAGTAACACCTGTTATGTCACCAGTTGAAACATCTTGCTTGTATAGTTTACCATCAGCATCTATACCAACTACGTGGTCTTGTGCTGACTCAGCAACGCTCTCTAAATAAACATCATTTCTAAACCTAGATATAAAACTCCATATGTGTTGACCTATCCACCTCATTAAAATGCTTCCATTATTATTTCATCTACTGCTTCTTGTAACTCTTCTTTTGTAGCTTCCATAGTCATCATAATGTTTGCTTGAAACCTACTAACCTCTTCATTGTTACTAAAAATAACCAATGTTGGTACAACAACTATTTTATATTCACTAGCCCACCTTGCATCTGCAGTTATATCAACTGTTTCTACTTCACAGTCAGTTAGTTTAGATAACCACTTGACACTATTGGCTTCATTAAAACTAGCGTTAAACTCTACTACAACTAAGCCGTCAGGGAAGTCTTGACCAAAACAAATAGAGGTTAATAAAAATAGTGACAGTAATAATCTTTTCATATTGCAATTCTAATAGTTATAACACCTAAGCTAGCACCTACAAAATTAGCTAGCATATCTTTCACATCTGGATCACCATGTTTTCTATCGTATATTTCCTTAGCCAAACCTATAGTCATAGCTGTAGCCATACCATATATAATAGATTTTCTTTTATCACTTGTTCTGTCGTAAGTAATAGCTGTAATACTTGAACTTATTACATAGCTACCTCCCATGTGTAAGAGTTTATCGTTTTGTATAAACTGAGCACGTGCTATATTTGTTATCATAAAAAATATAATCAGTGCTGCTTTCATACTCTATCTTAGTTTATCGATTTTTCCCTCTACTCTTAACATGTGGTCTTTAATTTCCTTTACATCCTCTTGGGTTGACATAATCGTTTGCCTTATCAATTGGTCCTTCATGTCATACTCCATTCGAGTTATCTCTGGGTCAGGAGGCAGCGGTAGTTCTTTCGCTTCTGCTATATCATTTTGCAATGTAAACCACATACCCACCAGTGTGAATATTAAAACTGCTATACCAGCTAGAGTCTTTATACTTATATTAAAAGACGTTTCTTCGCTTAATTCCTTTGCCATGATTAAAATATTACGTAGTTAATTCCAACACTAAAGTTATGCCATGCTCTATTCCAGTACTTACTGTATCTACCTTCAGCAAATACTCCTAAGCTTTTATTAAACCTATAACCAAAGATTAAACCACCAGAGTAGTCTAGCCATTGCTTACCTTTGTAATTATAATAAGAGTATTCCCCACCAGTATTTAAGTGGTATGGCATTAAGTTTCCCCAACTATGAAACCAAAAGTCTTTAGTAAAATGATAGTAATCAAAACCTACAACTGCAGAATACTCTACCGTATTGTCTAAAGAGTTCCTTTGATCTTCTACATAGTCGTCTATAACTTGCGGTATTATAACTTCCTCCCATACTTCTTGACTGTTTGCTACAATCGTACCATCAGGAGCGAAGTATAAACCATCTATACTAACGTCGTACCCTTCTTGTAAAGCTAAATATGTATAGTGTAACGTACCATTATCTAAAACCCAATCAGCTAGTGGATCAAATCCGTAGGGCTCAGATAGACGTTGTACAGTTCCTACATTAAAGGAAAGTTTACCATCACCAAGCTGATGTCTGTATCTTTGAGAGGCTTCAAAGTATTTTATATCAGCAAATCCATCCTGTAAGTACTCAATCTTAGTCACCCACTTATCTGCGACATATCTTACAAAGTGATGTTGGTTAGTGTAGTTAATACCTAACCTTCTCACAAAATCAGCTTCAAATAAATATTCAAAACCGTCTAACCGACCTAATGTCGCTGCATCAGAATAAGATCTCTCTGTACCGTTATAAAATGTATTTGCTCTATTTTCATACCCAAACCTCTTTATCTTTCTTAACCCAACGGATAATGTGAAATCAAAAGGTGTTTTTATGATGTCTTCTTCTAATTGACCAGATGTTATAGACCATACTTGATCGTCTGATAAAGATGTACCACCGTTTATAGCTGTGTAAAAAGTAGAGTACTTAAATATTCTATTTAATCCTTGAGCGTTACATCCTTTTGATATTAAAACTAATAAGATGGTAGACAGTATTATAATACCTAATCCTATTAGAGTTTCACAAACTAAACTCTTAATTTTTTTTATCATCTCTTAATAACCTTCTTGCTTATAATATTATTATCACACGTTATATTGAAGTTGTATACTCCAATAGGTAGTTGAGATATATCTAACTGGTTATGACCGTCTGATAAATACTCAGGCTGAACCAATACTACTAGCTTACCAGATGAGTCGTATATCTCTAACTTCATTTCTTTGTAGGTAACGATGTTAATTATATCGTAAGTAGGGTTAGGGTATATTAGTATATTATCTCTAGATATATCATCTGTATTTAAAGGGCTATCATAACTGCAGCTCCAGTATAATTCTTGGCATTTATCATCCCAAGCATTACCACAACAATAAGGGTCTACCATAATAACCCAAGCATAGCAAGTATCATTTAGCCAGTAAGGATCACCAGGTTCACCAACACAACCAGCATCGTATAAACAACTACCATCTTCAGTGTTAGCAAACATATTATAATTCTCTGCCATTGGGTCCATGCATCCATCCTCAACGTCAATACAATTGTCCGCACTAACGTTAGCTAGAGAGTCATAATTAAATGCTAATGAATCCATACATCCATAAACGATTTCAATGCAAGAGAAGTCTTCTGTGTTAGCTTCAGGATTATAATTAAATGCTGTTTCGTCAGTACATCCTAACACTGTCGTGAAACAAGCTCCGTTATCTACGTTAGCTTGCTCATCAAAGTTATCAGCTAGTGGATCCATACAACCAAAGTATATACATGAAGCATCCTCTGTATTAGCTAGGAAGTTATAGTTCCAAGCTACTGAATCCATGCAACCATAAACTACAGCCTCACAATCTCCACTGTCTACATTAGCTAGTGAATCATAGTTGAAAGCTAATTCATTTGTACAACCGTATACGGGTAATATACAGTCCTCACCACTAGTATTTGCTTCAGGGTTGTAATTGATAGCCGCTTGATTTAAACAACCATAAATTTTTGGTACACAGTAATCACCGCAGTGGGGTAGTGAACTGTATATATTCCAGAATGGTGGTTCGTAAGGTTGTAAAGCCCCGGCTCCGTTATCTGCAAATGGGAAAGCACCACCCTGTAGGGTGATAATGTCATTTGAGTTTATAAGTGTAAATGAATTGTGCATAGTCTGGAAAGCGACTTCTGCAGGAGGAGTTTGAGGATTAGCTATTTCAAAGTAATAAACCTTAACTGGTTTATCTGTCTCTAACTGCAAGCTAAACTCCTGAGAATAATAACCAGGTCCCATAGTATAAGTACCTAGTATACTGTCTTCTTGTACAACACCTATATAGCAATCGCCCCAACCATCACCACCATCATCTTCGATAATCAAAGTGTAATCACAAGTAGGTATTAAAGCATTTATTGTAGCTGTTGAATCGTAATTAAAAGCGTTAGGGTCGACGCAACCATATGAGTGCAGTGTCTCGCAACTACCATCATCTAAATTAGCCTGTGGGTTAAACTCTACGTAAGTATTATTTGTACAACCCTCTATAGCAGGTATATCACACTGCTGTATCCACATTGGACCCGAATACGTTGCACCACCAAAGTTAGGTTCAGATAAAGCCCATAAAGTGTCTAAGCTTCCACAAGGCTGTAAGTCTCCAAGTACAACTATATTACCATCAGAGCCTCCATATAAAGAACCAGCAAGTCCATCTCCATAAGTATCACTGAGTATTATTTCAACACCAGTCTCTGGTATACACACATCATATATTATAGTTTGATTTGATTGTGCGTACGTATATTCACCAGCCACTACGTTATCAACTGGCTGACCATTAGATAAGTCTGTTATTATCCAACCAGTCTCACCTGGAAACTGATCAAGAGTTAGCTGTAAAATAATTTTGGCCTCTCCGTCAGAGCAACTCACTCCAACACAGCTGCCATCATCTGCTTCTGCCCAAGGATTATAATTAGGTGCTTCAGTATCCATGCACCCGAATATAGGGAATTCACAACTACCATCTTCAAAGTTAGCTTCAGGAGCGTAGTTCAATGCTAGCATGTTCATGCAACCAAGCACAGTGTCTATAGG
>CESK01025737.1_pt1 | contig 9598 bp, 3 predicted proteins | sample 531091 | NCBI WGS metagenome assembly CESK01 (sample SAMEA2621271, study PRJEB7988) | marine metagenome | biome: marine biome (ENVO:00000447); feature: surface water layer (ENVO:00002042); material: "saline water (ENVO:00002010), including plankton (ENVO:xxxxxxxx)" | depth 5 m
GGATGGCATCAGCAAGCGTAAGAAACCTTTCACTGTAGATTACACAGGTTTTGGATGGGTGCTCATTAAAAATGGAGTCTTTGAAGAACTTCCATATCCTTGGTTTGCTCCTAAGATGCAAGTCTTTGAGTCTGGTAGTGTACAAGACATGTGTGGAGAGGACGTATCGTTCTGTCTAGATGCCAAAGAGAAGGGTTATGAAATCTGGTGCGATCCTCGTATTAGAGTCGGTCACGAAAAAACTCGTATCATATAAAGCAATGAACGAAGAACAGCAGTTATCTATGGGGCGATCCGTTAAGTGGGTCGATTCCCATATGCCTTCAAAGACATCAGAAGAACTATGGTATCTTTGTTCCAATATACTTACAGAACTATCCGAGCGTGACTCGGTTCGATATCGCATACGTGCTACAGAGGCATCTCTAACGGCGAAACTCGATTTAATTGATGAAGACTTTACACACGACTCGGAGGGTTGTTAAATGGCGAAAATGTTTAGTGGTGGCGTAGCAGGGGAAACACTCGAAACAAAACCGAAAAAAACTCGACAGGGAAGAGGGAAACATACCAAGTATGCCGCTTCCTCTCGTAATAGAGCAAAGAAAAGAACACGAGGACAGGGTTAGGAAACTCAAATAAATATAAAGGACTCCTATGAGTCCTTTTTTTATTGGTTCTACTATTATGGAAGAAAAGAAGATGTTGCGAGAAATCGCTAATGATAAGATCACTCCTAAGAAGACTGATCGTAATGTGAATAACGACCTTTATGAAAATGATGGTCTAGATTATGATAATGATGTATACGCACCGTGCGATATATAAATATTAATTAATACTAATAAATAAAGTAAGGTTTATAATAAGTAAATGCCTTTACAGAGGGTAAGTCAAGGATTTAGGGACATTAGCATGAGTTTTCAGGCTAATCCACTTAATGGTGACCTTATAGGACTTAAGAATGAAAATGCTATAGCACGAGCATTAAGGAACATCGTTTTTACCTTACCTGGTGAGAAGTTCTTTAATGAGAACTTTGGTTCTAATGTCTCTGCTTCTCTTTTTGAGAATATTGATGATATCACTGCCTCTACTGTAAAGGATGAGATATATCAATCAATTCAAAACTTTGAACCAAGAGTTGAACTGACTAGTGTTAACGTCTACCCAAACTTTGACGAGAATGGGTTCGATATAGTGATTAAATACATTATTATAGGAACAGAAGTTCCTCCTCAAGAGTTACAATTTGTTTTAATACCAACTAGGTAAGATGCCATTAGTTAATTTCTCTAACCTTGATTTTGATCAGGTTAAAACAACACTTAAAGAATATCTTCAGTCGAATTCCAACTTCACTGACTATGATTTTGAGGGAAGTAACCTCTCAAGCATAGTTGATGTTCTGGCATATAATACTTACATCACTTCATACAATGCCAATATGGTAACGAATGAAGTTTTTATCGATAGTGCGACATTAAGAGAGAATGTAGTTAGTTTAGCAAGAAATATTGGATATTTACCTCGTTCTAGAAAGGCATCACAAGCAACTATAAGTTTTTTCGTTGATACATCAAGTGTAACTCCAACACCATCGACTATTATACTGAAAAAAGGTCCAGTTGTGGCATCTCAAGGATCTTTTGGTGGTTCATCTTATGTTTTTTCGATTTTAGACGATATTACGGTTCCTGTTGTTGATAATATTGCAACATTTAATAATATTACTGTTCATGAAGGCACAGTTTTAACATCTAACTTCGTTTTTAGTTCAAGAAACCCAAATCAGAAGTTTATTATTCCAAATGCAGGTGTTGATACTGGATTATTGAACGTAACAGTCGAACCAAACGCAAATTCGGTCAATGTAACGCAAAAATATAATTATTCTCTTCAAGATAGTCTTCTTGATGTAAAAAATAACTCAAAAGTCTTCTATTTACAAGAAATTGAAGACGAACAATACCAAATTTTCTTCGGAGATGGTATTTTTGGTCAAAAATTAGAAGATGGCAACTTTGTAACTGTTGATTATATCATTTCTAGTGGAAGTTCGGCAAATGGAGTCAATGCTTTTGACTTTTCTGGTCGAATTGTTCATCAAGTAGCAGGTGCAGGTCAAAATAGGACTGAAACACCTATTACATCAGGCATTTCTCTTGTAACATCCAACATAAAAGCAACTGGAGGTGAAAGTATTGAGTCAGTTGAGTCTGTTAAGAAGTTTGCACCTCGAATTTATGCTTCTCAGAACCGTGCATTGACTGCAAATGACTATGAGACACTAATTCCAGCAAGAATTTACCCTGAAACCGAGTCAATATCGGTTTTTGGTGGTGAAGAACTGGTTCCACCTCAGTACGGAAAGGTTTTTATCAGCATAAAACCAAGATCAGGTGACTTTTTACCTAACTTGACTAAAGATAACATCAAAAATAAGTTAAAGAAGTATGCAGTAGCAGGAATTGTCCCAGAAATCCTCGATTTAAAATACCTTTACATAGAATGTACCTCTAAGGTTTATTATAATTCCAATTTAGCACCTTCTGGAGGGGTTGTTTCTAGCATTGTTCAACAAAATTCCACCAAATACGCTGATTCTACTGAATTAAATAAGTATGGTGCAAGGTTTAAGTACAGTAAGTTCTTAAACATGATTGATAATAGTCATGATTCTATTACTTCTAACATAACAACCATTGAAATGCGTAGGGATTTGAGGGTAGTACTCAATGCTTTTGCTGAATACACCATTGGATTCGGTAATGAGTTCTATATTAAGAGCATGAGTGGGTATAATATCAAGTCATCTGCATTTAGAGTAACAGGAATACAGGATAATGTCTATATTTCAGACATTCCTAACACTAATAGGATAACTGGGTCACTATTTTTGTTCACTTTACCTTCTTCTAATTCTACATCACCTACAATTGTAAGAAGAAATGTCGGTACTATTGATTATCAGAAGGGAATTATCACTATTAACCCTATAGTTGTTCAATCTGGTAAGCAAAAAGACGGTCAAAGTATCATAGAAATGTCTGCATGTCCAAAATCTAACGACGTGGTTGGATTACAGGATCTTTATTTGCAACTAGATATAAGTAACAGTACATTTGAACCCATTGTGGACCAAATTTCGTCGGGTTTAAATCCATCAGCATCTAATTATACAGTATCTTCGAGTTTTGCAAACGGTAGTTTAGTCCGTGACGGTGGTACGACTGCTGGAACTACATTAAATACTACATCAACCACAACAGGAACAACATACTAGAACTATAACATGACAGAAAAAAGAGTTCAATTTAGTAATATTGTCCAAAATCAGCTTCCTGCATATGTTAGGGCAGATTTTCCGTTAATATCTGACTTCCTAAAGCAATATTATATTGCTCAAGAGTTCCAATCAGGTCCGATTGACCTGATTCAGAATATTGATGAGTATGTAAAGGTTGATCAAACCACAAATCTTAATGAATCTGTTGTTCTAAGTGCAGATATTGGTGTAGATGCTACAACAATTAGTGTAGATTTAATAGAATCTGAAAGAGGGACTGATGGATTCCCTGATACTTACGGATTATTAAAGATTAACGATGAAATAATAACTTATACTTCAAAAACCGATACTTCATTTGTTGGATGTGTTAGAGGATTTGCTGGTACAACTGATTATAAGAGTGAATCAAATCCAGATTCTTTAGTTTTTCAGACATCTGATGCAGCAACTCATACTAAAGGTTCTAATATTGTCAATTTAAGTTGTTTATTTCTTAAGCAATTTTTATTAAAGAGTAAATATCAATTATTACCAGGATTTGAAGGAAGAGCATTAAATGTAGATTTAGACCAAAATATTTTTATTAAACAGGCAAAAGATTTTTACTTAAGTAAGGGTACAGATAGATCTTTTGAGATTTTATTCAAGGCACTTTACAATGAAGATGTTAATGTAATTAAACCAAAAGATAGGTTATTTACACCATCTAATGCAGAGTATAGAATTACGAAGGACATAGTTGTAGAACCTGTCACAGGCGATCCTAGTGACCTTACAGAGGCAACCCTGTACCAAGATGCATATTCTGATACAATTGAAAAAGCATATGCTCCAATCACTTCAGTTGAACAAATCAGTGCTGGTGCTGGTAATACTTTCTATAAACTCAGTATAGATAGCGGTTACAATAGAGATGTTAGAGTAGATGGCTCCATATATGGAACATTTGCTGTAAATCCAAAAACACAAATAATAGGAAAGGTATCTGCAGGAACTACAGTATTTGATGTAGATTCAACTATTAGTTTTCCAAATAGCGGTGAATTATATGTAACTTATTCGGATGAGAATGTTGGTGTTGTTTCTTACACATCTAAATCCATAACTCAGTTCTATGGTCTTACTAATGTTGCAGGAACAATATTAGATGGGACTGTTGTTGGAATCAATACTTATGCATATGGAACTTCAGGAGTAGATGGATCAACTGTTAAGGTTAGAATTACATCTATACTAGAAAATTGCTCTTATCCTGATAACACTCTAGGACAAACTAAAAATTCAGTTGGAAAAATTAATACTTTAGGTTGTAGAAACAATTCTTTCAAATATACCGATTGGATTTACAACGTAGCACCGATTTATCAAATTAAAAGTTTTGAATTAATTGATGTATCGAATTTCACTTATAATGTTACATTAGACACTGATCATTATTTTAATATTGGAGATTCTGCTCAAATTATCCCTTCAGGTGCAGAACTTGCAGAATCAATGACAACTAAAATTGTCAGCATCAATTCTGCAACATCTTTTAGTATTCAGGGACAGGGACAACTTCCTACTCAAGATACTTATAAAATTAAAAGACTAATATTACGTTGTATATCAAATTCCTTCCCAGAAGCTTCAATTTATTCAACAAACGTTCAAAACGTCTATAAAGATTCTGATAATTTATTAGTTGCATCTCCTTCTATACCTTCTTACCCTTCTCAACCAATTAATGCGTCTAACAGGGCAATTTCTTTCAAGGGAACTTTTGCTGGTGATGAATTTAACATCACCGACTTATCTGATGGTACAATTATTGACGATCATGGTTTCTATACTGGAGATGAAGTATATTACACTCCTGAAATAGTAACTACCTCTACAATTAGTCCTATTACAGGTCAGGCAGGTATTACTACTGCTATTAATTACTTACTTCCAAAAGAAGGTCTTTATTTTATAAAGAGAATAGATTCTAGAATAGTTCAATTTGCAGTAAGTACTTCTGACATCTATAATGGTAAGTTTATTAGCGTTCCTTCTACCACAGTAACGAATCAGGTAATAGAACCTTACAAGTTTAAGAATAAAACGTTAGAATCTCAAAAATTATTAAGAGAAATTTCTAATCCTGAAAATGGAGGTACTAAAACCAAAACTGAAGCAGGATTTACTGGTATTTTAATTAATGGAGTTGAAATCTTAAATTACAAATCTCCTGATATTATTCGATATGGTAAAATTGAAGAAATTGAGGTTTTAGCAGAAGGATCTGAATATGATTTAATTAATATACCAACCGTAAACATTACTGATGCAGTTGGTACAGGTGCAACAGGATATTTGGGTGTTTCTGGAAACTTAAAAGAACTTAGAATAAAAGACGCTGGTTATAACTATGCAAAAGCACCAACAGTAACTATTACAGGTGGTGGCGGTGATGGTGCTAAGGCTACCGCAAAAATGAAGTTGATTAATAACGAACCATCATTCGTTGCTCAAGTTATTGAGGGTGTTGTTAATGTTGGATTGGGTGCAACTAACTCTACTATTGGGTTTAGCACTTACCATAGATTCGATAATGCAGAAAAAGTAGTTTATGTTTCAAACGGTCAAAAATCTGTTACTGGATTAAGTACAAATAACGTATATTATGCTGGATTAAAGAGTTCAACCAAAATTGCCTTACATACAACTGAAGAAGATGCGATTGTCGGTGTTAACACTGTTACTTTGAGTGACTATGGTGTTGGTACTCAATTCATCAAGTCTTATGAGAAAAAATTAGCAGTAGATTCATTTATTATTAATGATAGTGGTTACGAATACAAAAATAATAGAACTTCTACTCTTCCTGTTGGTGTTAATACATCAACAAATCAAATCAACATTGATAATCATCATTATGAGTCTGGTGATACTATTAAGTACATTACTCTTGGAACTAAGATTGATGGATTAGATGATGGATCTGAATATGTTGTAACTAAAGTTGATGATGATAATTTTAAACTTTCTGCACTAGGACCAATTGGTGATAAAACGTTTAATTATGATACTAATCAATATGTTCAGTTTACGTCAGTAGGTGTTGGAGTTCAACTCTTTAATTATCCAGATATTGTTGTATCTCTAAGTGATGATGCACAAGATATACAGGGAATCAAATATCCATGTGATATTGATCCTATTTTTAGAGGTAGTGTAAAATCTATCAATTTAACAAATAATGGTGTTGGATATGGTTCATCTGAAATCATTAATTTTGATAGACAACCATTAATTGAACTTTCTAAGACAGTAGATGCTCAATTAACTCCTATTGTTAATGATGGAAAAATAATTGAAGTATTTGTTAATTATCCTGGAACAGGATACTTTAGTCCTCCCGATTTAATTATAAACGGTGCTGGTATTGGTGCTGACCTTGTTCCTATTATTGAAAATGGAGCTATAAAAGAAGTTAGAGTTATTAATGAGGGAACAGGTTATGTTCAAAATACCACCAATATTTCAATAGTATCACCAGGAACGGGAGCAGAATTTAGAGCAAAGATTAAAGAATGGACATTAAATTTAGTTGAAAAGAATAAAGATAAATTTACTGCAGATGATGGTTTCATTACTATTCCAAGGAATGTTGATTTTGGACTTCAGTATTCACACCTATATGCACCTAGAAAATTAAGAGGACAAACATTTGCTGTTGGTATTAATACAGTTACTGGTGATACCCTATATGGACAGTCTGATTTACAAATTGTTAATGGTGAAGAAGCAACTTCACAATATCATTCTCCTATAATTGGTTGGGCATATGACGGCAACCCAATTTATGGTCCATATGGATACACCTCTGTAAGTGGTGGATCAGTTGGACAATTAAAATCTGGATATGAAATTCAAATATCAGATGAAAGACCTCCTCTTAATGTTTTCCCAGAAGGATTCTTTATTCAGGATTATACTTATGTTAAAACTACTGACGCATTAACTTTAGACGAAAATAATGGAAGATTCTGTATTACACCTGATTATCCATTAGGAACATATGCATATTTCTCAACCATTACACCAGGTCAACTATTAGATTCTGATGGACCTTTTGAAGGATTTAAGAGTCCTGTATTCCCTTACCTTATTGGGGATAGTTTCAACTCAAAAGTAAATACTTTTAATTTACAACGTCTATCAAATCAAGATAGTATAGATTTAAATGACACTAATTGGTCTAGAAATACAACTCCATATAATTTAATTGACGGAACACTACAATATGAGTATATTGCAATTCCAAATGATTTATCACAGACTGTTGATATTACTTCAGTAACTCCAGGTTCTGTGGATAAGATTGGCATCAATACTGGAGGTTATGATTATAAGGTAGGAGATTCTGTAGTATTTGATGAGACTGGTACAAAGGGTTATGGTGCTAATGCAAAAGTATCTTCTGTTAAAGGTCAGCAGGTTAAGTCTGTAAGTTTAGGAACAACAAGTATCGAAGGAGTTGAATTTTATTCATCAACTAATGATACATATGAAGTTGTTGCCACAAATCCTCATAAATTTAAATTAAATGATAATATAATAGTTTCTGGTTTATCTACAACTTCTTCTAAATTAGAAGGTGCATATAATATAGGAATTACTACTGCAAACTATTCATTAACTGGAGCAGGAGCTACTTCATCTGGAGTTGGTAATATTTCAGTAACTGGTATTGTCACTTACTTTAGTGTTGACAGTACTATCACTGCAAAACCAAATGATATATTTAAAATTGGCACAGAACAAATAAAAGTTCTAAATCCAGAACCAACCAAATCTAGACTTAGAGTTTTAAGAGGTCAGAATGGAACTACAGGATCTGCTCATACAGTAACAACAACTCTCTTTGAACAGCAAAGAAGATTTACTATAAATGCAGGTTTCCATACAACAGATAGTATAAAACGAAATACTGAATTGTATTTTGATCCTTCGGAATCAGTTTCTGTTGGCGTTGGTATTGGAACTACTTTATCATTCTCTAATCCTGGTGCAGGTATAAGTGAACTTTTTGTTCCTTCAAAATCAATATACATTCCAAATCATAATTTAGAAACTGGTGACGTATTAACATATAATTCAAATACTGGAACAGCACTTTCAGTAAGATATAATGAAAGTTCATCCATAGTTTCGTTGACTGATGGACAGGAACTTTATGCTGCTAAAATTAGTTCTGACTTAGTTGGTATAGCAACTGTATTTGTAGGAGTAGGAACTACAGGGACTTTCACAGGCATTGCAAGTGCTTATAGCAATTCTTCCACTCTATTCTTCACTGGAATTGGAACAGGAGTTTACCATAGTTTCAAAACTAACTATAAACCAATAACAGGTAATATTAAGAGAAATTTAGTAACAGTATCAACTGCCAGCACTCATGGATTGGTTAGTGGTGATGTAACTGATATTGATATCAATGTTTCAATTGGTTCTACATTTATTGTTGCATATAATGATTACAATAGAAGAATTGTAATTAACCCAAGAGATTTTGGTGTTGCAAATGTTGACGTTGCTACTAATACAATAACTATACCTGCTCATGGTTACTTTACTGGACAGAAGGTTATTCACACTGCTGCAACTCCTTGTGTGGGATTAGAAGATAATGCAATTTATTATATTGTTGTAACAGGTGATAATACAATTAAACTTTCCCAATCTTATTATGATGCTACTCTACTAAAACCAAATGTATTAAACATTACTGGTGCTTCTAATGGAACGATTAATCCTATCAATCCAGGAATTAGTGCATATAAGGATTCGGTCATTGATTTCAATCTTACAAGTCCATCATTAGCATATTATAAGTTAACAGCACAATATTCTGCTTTTGAGTTAGATTTCTATACTGATAAAGAAATGACTACTCTTTGGAATAAGAGTAGTGAAAGTGAAACATTTGAAATCAATAGAAGAGGAAGCGTAGGTATTTCGACAAATGCTAATGTAACTGTAGCAGTTAATAAGAATACTCCATCTACTTTATACTACAAGTTTAATCCTATATTTGAATCAGATTTACCTGATGTTAAAAAGGAGATTGTAGTTGATACAGAAAATACTTCCAATAGTGAAGTTGAAGTAAAAGAGAGTCTGTATAATGGAAAACAGCAGGTTAGTGTTGGTATTGGTTCTACTAATTCATTTACATACACATTAACAGTTGATCCAGAAAAATCTTCTTATATTTCTTCTACATCAAAACTTGATTACACAACAAGTTCAAAAACTGCTTTAGGTGGAATATCTGAT
>CESK01003370.1_pt1 | contig 9597 bp, 2 predicted proteins | sample 531091 | NCBI WGS metagenome assembly CESK01 (sample SAMEA2621271, study PRJEB7988) | marine metagenome | biome: marine biome (ENVO:00000447); feature: surface water layer (ENVO:00002042); material: "saline water (ENVO:00002010), including plankton (ENVO:xxxxxxxx)" | depth 5 m
TGAAACTAATAACTTAGAAACAGCGATTGTAGCTACAAACCCAACAGCAGATAGAACTATTACGCTACCTGACGCCACTGGTACAGTTGCTCTTACAGGTGCTACAAACACAGCAGAGTTCTTTGAGATTGCTTCTGCAACTACTTCATCATCAGATAATGCTTGCCACCCAGTATTATCAATTTACGATAATGCTGATAGAAGTAGTCAATCGGATCACCCCTCAGGTGGGCTTAATAACTCAGGTGCTTTAAGGTTTTATTTTAATAACAAAGCAGGAGATAAAACCTTTGCCGCAGGTATGAGAGCATTAGCTATTGACATCGAAGATGGTGCAGAAAGAGGTGGTATAGAGTTTTGTTTACCAACTGGTTCAGCAGGAGATGCTGTCACTGATGTAACGGCAGCGCATTCAAATATAGAAAGTCCAGTAATGAGCTTATTTAAGTATGGTCTTGTTATGGCAGCTAATAATGACATATTTTTACATGATAATGATGATGTTATTAAATGGTCTGGGGCAAGTCAAAGCCTAAGAGCTAGAGCAACAGAGACGAGTGGAACAAGTACAATAACATTACCTGATGCTACTGGAACACTGCCATATATAGCTGATAATGGTGGATTACAACACCCCGCATTAGGCTCAAACCCATCATCACCTGCTAACGGACAAACCTACTACAATACATCAGACCATAAACTTAAACTTTATGCCAATGGTGCATGGGTAGATTTAAATTAGAGACTATTATGGAATTAGTAAACGGTGTAAAAGATCAAAAAACGCAATTAGAAGTGGTCATGGGTGCGTTAGAAAATTTAAATATGGGCAATAACAAAAACTTATCATTTGTTGCAGCTAGAATAGCTCACAACAATACCACTGTAGTACAGACTAATAACACTTTGTTTTTATACAATTTTAAAGAAAAAGATGGTGAAAATGAAGCGGTGTGTTACCCCTTTAATATTGATCTACGCCCTCAATTTGCAGCAAATATATATAATTTTATCGCTAGAATGCAAAAAAGAGGTTTTACTGGACTTACTTTTGTTACAAAAGACCCAGAGTTTTTACGAGCTATAATTAAAATAACACCCACTCTTAATAAATACGGTACTAAAACATCAGTGGTGGAACGTAAAGATAAACACATACTGCTAGGTAGAGTTAAATTAGGCAAAAAACGTATAGATGCAGGCGCTTTTAAATGAACATAGTAATAAGAAAAGCCAACTATGAAGACGTACCTAATATAGTTGTTTTAGGTAAAGAAATGCACGAAGAAAGTTCATTTGTATCATTTGATTGGGATAATGATAAAGTAATTAATTTTGCTGACAAAGCTGTTACTAATGATAACTTTTGTTTTTTCGTTGCTGAAGTAGACGGTAATTATGCGGGTATGGTCATAGGAAGTGTACAAGAGTTTTTCTTTGGTAAAGATTTAGAATTAGTGGATTTTATATGGTACGTGCGACCCGGATATAGAAATTCTAACGTGGGCGCACAATTAATAGACTCGTTTATAGAATTTGGTAAAGAGAAAAAGTGTAAAGGTATTTACGTGCGTATAGGCACAAATGTCCAACCAATTAAAACAGCTAAACTACTGTCACGTTTAGGGTTTATATCCACTGGTGGTATGTTTGTATATAAGGTAAATTAGTATGGGTTGTGGTGCAGTAGAAGACACATTTGATTTTATAGGCGACATATTTGAAGGCGTTGGCGATGCTTTAGAAGAACTGTATGAATTTGTATTTCACGGGGGTCTTGAAGATGTCATAAAAGAAGTCGGGCGTTGGATAGACTCTGAAATAATACAACCTGTATACGAGTTCCAAAAAGGTATGGTAAATGCCTTTATAGATGACCCTTTATATGCGGCAGCGGTTATAGCTATAGCGGTCACTGGACAATTCCACTTGCTACCCTACGTCAATGCCATTAAAACTAAATCTGACGGGGGTTCTTGGGGAGACGCGTTAAAAGCAGGTGTTAAAACTTATGTAACACAACAAGTTGCTCAATCTGATGCAGTTCAAAATATCACCACTAGTACAGCAACAACTCTACAAAATGCAGGTATACCTACTAATATTGCTAATGCTATGGCAAAAGCAAATACTGCGGGACTATCACAAGGCACTGTTGAAGTAGCAACTGGGGGTAGTTTTAATGATGGGTACGTAATGGGCGCGTCAACTTCCCTAGCGGCGACTACCACTGAAGGCATAATGGGTTTTGTAGAAGATAAATTACCAGAAGGATTTAAATTTAAACAAGAAGAAGTAGCTACTGAAGGTGAGTACAAAGGACGTGTAGTAGATAGTAAAGGCAGACCTGTATATGAGCGAGGTGTTGATGGTTTAGATAACTTTAACAAACCCATAGCGGGTAGAACAGCTAATATTGTAAATAAAACCATACCTAAAGTAGTGCAAAATATAATAAGTGATTCCTTAGCAGCAGAGCTACGTGGAGAAGAAATAACCGATGCCTTACTAGCAAATGCTGTAGCTAGGACTTACATAACTGTTAACTCAGTACAAACCGTAATGGAAAAAATACCGGGTGTAGATTTTAGTAGTGTTGATGGACAATTATTCTTATCTAAACTTACACCCGCAATACAAGAATCTGTAGTAGTAATGGCTGATATGGGCCTTACCGAAGAAGCTGGGGCAGTGGTAGGTAATAGATTATTGGGATCTATAGATGAATATAGTTCAGATCAATTATTTAGCCAAACATTAGACTTCTTGGATAATAGCGAGTTTGTTCAAGATATAATGAATAATATAGACACACTACGTCAAAATTTACCTAATTACGAAGAAAAATTTGCTGATGTCCTAGAAGCTACACAAAAAGTACAAACTATAGTAGATGAACAAAATCGAATAACTATAGATAGAAATTATCTAGTAGAAGATTTTCAATTAGCCACTGAAATGCTTAAAACCTCACCAGATGGTGCTTTTTATTTTAAAAACCAAGAAAATTGGTATGGTAGTTTTGATGAAAATGGTGAAGTAATTTTAGGTTCTCCTGCATCAGAAGGGTACACAAGTTTTGAAGATTACCATAACACCATAGCCACACAACAAGGTTTTGCAACCGTAGAGGAATTACGTTACTCATTAGACGCTATAAATGATACACGAAATAGAATTGTAAGTTATGACAATGCAAATAAAGAACGCATTAATGAACTATCAAACGAATTAAAAAATGAAGAAGGTACATTAATGTATGATTACCTTCAAAAACAAAGTGACCTTGACGCGCAAGAAGCTACACTAATGTCTGATATAGACATGCTTACCGCCGAATTCTCCCCTTTAAATACAAAAATAGTTGCTGATTTTGTTACAAGTCTTAATCCTTCGTTTAATGTAGAAGAATACAGAGCTATGTATGATGACTTAATAGATGAAAACTTGACTGAATACCAAGATTATGCAAAAAACGCTGCTGCTGGTAGGTTCGTTAGTTTTGGACAACGAGACGCGTATTACGATAGTATGAAAGAACAATTTAGGTTAAGTGTTATATATAACGCTTTGCAACAAGAAGGCATAACCATACCACAAGACTCACCTGCGTTAGCCATACAAGCATTAACACCTGCCAAGTTAGTTGAACTTAATACTTTAGTGGATCAAAAATGGGCTGATTACACTAGCGGTACCCAATCAGAGGATCCTGCCGCGTTTACTGGTTTGTTTTCTAAAGATTTGTCACAAGTATCAGTGCAATTTTTTGATGGTAGTGGCAACCCCACTCGTTTCCCTACTCGAATAGAACCTGAGTTTAAGACATTAACTGAAGAACAAGCGCAATCTGGTGACTATTCATTTGAGGCAGAATATGAAACTGTAGATGGCCAGCAAATAACTACTTACTACGAAACTACTGGACTTGACGGAAACAGAATACCTGTAGGGTACCAAACGTTAACCGAATCTGAAGCCCTGTCAGGCGCTTTTGGTGGTTGGGAATTAGTTGACGGTGTCTACTATAGGCTGATGCCTACAGACGAAAAAGATGCAGATGGAGATTCAATATCTGTAAGGATGCCCATAGGCACCGAAGTAAAAAATGATTACCAGACTGTATTACCCCCTAACTGGCAAGAACTTATCAACGCAACTGGTATCGAATACAACGATATAGTCAAAAGTGATGGGGGTACATGGAACGATGCGTTACAACTAGACACGCCGACAGTAATTGCTCCAAGTATTCCTTATGCTGACGCCACCGAATATAGATTAGCTACTTTTGCAGACTTACTATACGGTGGTGGTATAGGTATGGGGGAAAATGGTTTTGAATATATAGTCCCTACTGAAAACCTTACCATGTTTAATCCGTTTACAGGCACAACAGATACTATGGTAAATGGCATTACATTTGACCAATTAAAACAAATGGATCCCACTTCTCATTACCTATTAACAAATAAAGCGTTAAGAGACTTTAGAACCCAAGTTCTTACCGATGTACAAGAACAAGAAGCATACGATGAAGGGCTTATAGATTACTATTTAGATAATGCTTTTTATTACAGTTTAAATGATATGCCGGGACAATCAATTAATTTCTCTAAAATAGAAGCAGATTTTAGGTATACACATACACTCCAAAATATGTCTGAAACAGAAAGGGCAGAGTATAGAAAACGACAAGAAGACAGACAAAAAATGTTTAAGATAAATGCTATGGGGTTTGCTAACCAAGCGGTAACAAACTTTTTAGAATTTGCTTCCGATACTACAGACGCCGCGTTTGACCCAAATAACCCATTAGGGTTAGTGGATTTTAGCCAAGAGGGAGTAGAGGCAAAATTTGACTACATAGTAAATGCAGCAAATTCTTTTGAAGAAAATACCGTACAATCATTTCAAACTACGAGTGCATTAACCGTCCAAGGTTTAGCCGAACTGGGACAATCGTTTATAGGTATATCTCGTATGTGGGGTAGCACGCCTGAAGATAACCAAATACACCAACTTTTAGAAAACATGATAGATGCTACTGAAAATTGGAAAAGCGATGAGTGGCAAGATGCTGCTGAACAAATGAATCAAAAATTAGCCCAACGTGGAGTCGATGACCCTAGCACACCAGAGAATGAAGCTATTTGGCAAACCATGCAAATTATTGGTGGTGCGGCTGCTGATCACCCCGCAGTGTTTCTTGGTGAAGTAATATTTAGAGAAGGTATACAAGAAATTGTGCCTTTAGTTGTGGGCGGTGGAGTTGCATATGGGCTAACTAAAACAGCTTTAGGTGCAACATTAGGAGTTAATTTTGCCAGAACGGCAGGTATTACTGCTGGAGCTAGTTTAGATATATTAGAAAGTGTGGGTGGCACAGCAGAAGGCGCGTATACCGAATCCTATAACACAATTATGGGACAGTTACGCCAAAGAAATGAGTTTCTACCCGATAGTAGTAAACTCACTGAAAGGCAAATGGAGCTGACAGCAGAACATTATGCAAATGATATAGCCATTAAAAATGCCACGTACGCAGGTCTTGCAACCACAGCACTACTATTAGCAGGTGGTGGTCTAGCCGCAGATCGTCTGGTCGTCAGAAATGCGTTGAAAGATAAAGTAAATGTAGACGCCTTAGAGTCATGGGGTAATAAATTAGCCGCAGATTTTGCTTCTAAAAATAATATGTCAGTGGCAGCTGCTATGGCAACCACGACAGGTAAAGAAATGATTTCTGAGTTTGGTGAAGAATATGCCATACAAAATAATTTAGGTACGCAATTATTAAATTGGGATCCAAACTATAATGTAACAGGTGAAAATTGGTTTGCAGGTACTATGGGAGCAATAGTGGCTGGCCCTACCACTGCGGTAATAGCAGGAGCTATGACTGCAAACCCTGAAATTGCAACCTCGGGATTTGATTTACCTACTTATACTGACATAACAGGTAAGAATGAGTTTAAATCTACAGGTAATTTATTTGCAGATACTTTAATGATTACCAACCCTAACGTGGCAATAGCGGTAGCTACAAACTCTCCAGATTTACCAGTGCTACTTAACCAATTAGATATAACACAAGAAAGTATAACGGCGTTAACTGACGCTGCTAACGACCCATATTACTCTAGCACTATATTTAATTTACCCTCTAACAGTAAACCTAATGACCCATTTATAAATGATGCTAGACCTGTTGCATGGGAGCCACAAATAAGTTATTCAAACAAAACAAGTTTTGCTAATGATTTACTAAACCCTAGCAGAATGAATGAATTTACCACTGCCAGAGAAAAACTAGAAAAAGGAGAAAGTATTGGCGATATAACCCCTACACCATTAGGCGCAATAGGTGGTGGTAGAGAAGCAGAACAAAGACTGTTTTTTAATGACAAATATACAGACATGCAGTTTTTGTTACATAGAAGAAGCTATGATAATGTAGACGCCGGTAGAGGTGTAGATCAAAAATTACATGTATGGTTTGACGATGCCTTATCTATAAAAGGGCTACAAGAAATGGAAGGTTGGGATAGTAGCGTAGGTTTTGGTGCTGGTCTTTATATACCGTCTTTAGAGATGGAAGATAATCCTAGAACATTAGATAGAAATGAAGCTCTAGGAAAAGTGGCGGGGTTTGCATCCTCTGGTGCTATGTTTACTCCATTTGAACGTGTTGGCAATACTGGACGCTCTGGAGATGAGCAGTATGCAACATCTGCATTTCATGGTGATGATTTAGCGTATGGTAAGTCTATGGGGCAAACTTTATATGGTATGGAACAAATTCTTAATCACTTTCATTATATATTAGCTCACCCACCCACAGATAAATTTGTAATAGACGGACAACGCCAAACTTTCTTAAACGCACAAGACGCGGCGGCTGCTGAAGAATATTTAAATGGTGTAATGAACAATTACAAAATTATATCTAGTGCTTATGTACCACTAATACAAAAAGCACGTAATCAACTAGGTTTAGGAAATAACGATGAAATAGGTAGAGGCGATGCTCAGTATTCAGATTCAAATAGAGCTAGTGGAGGTTCTTTTCCTACTTTTGAAGAAACAAGTGGCATACCTTACAAATATTATACAGTGTTTGGACTCGACTCTAGCGTGGAGAGCTTTGGTGGAGTAGCTGACGTAGGTGACGACGTTTTAATAAACATACTACAAGAAAATCCCGACGCATTTGCGGACATTTCTACTACGTTGGCTTCTAATTACTTGTTCCCAACCTCAGAAGAACTGTATACATCCATACATGGCAACAGAAGATATGTGTCAGACGGATCTGGTAGACATGTGCCTGTATATAATTGGACAAGTAATACAAACCCTAATAAAACTAGTTATGGTTTTGGGAGAGGGACAAGTGGGTTAGGATCACTGCCAACCTACTATGATTGGTTTTTAGGAGAAGCAGTTAGCAACGGGTGGAGTATAAGTGATACTGTTAATTATATAACTACAAACTATAAAGAATTAGGTACATCAGCCGATAGGAACTTTGATTTTGTTAATACAGATGCGGCTCCAAAATTATCTATGAACAGTTTTAAGCGTTTAATGTCAGAAAAATATAATTTAACTGAAGAAGAATTTTATGCGTCGTTACGAGATGGTGGTGTGTTTGGCACTACCGAAGAAGACATAGACAGTAATTTTGAACAATATGTAATAAACGGCACTAACGTAGGATTAAGTAACGATGCAGTAGATGAGTTTGGCAATCCAATAGTGGGTGTAAAAGAAACTTCAAATTACATACAAAACTATGTAAGCAAATACGCTAATTCTGTAGATGATGTAGTAGCTGCGTACAAAGATAGGTTTGGCGAAAATTACATACCGACTAATGCAGATGTAAATGCTTATGCAGGTGCTAGATTTACTGTAGGTGGTGACGGTAACATAATACAAGACCTTACTGATGATTCATTTAAGAATATTAATGATATATCTACTTTAGACAATACAGGCACTAGAGACGGACATGTAATAGATATATTAAACAAAGCCAGAGCATATGGTGTGCCTGAAACGGGTAACTTTGCAGGATTTAATTCTTTTTCTGACGAAGAACTAATTCTTTTAATTGATAATAATCTAACCCCAGAGCAAAACATCGCCAATATACAAGCACATATAAAAAGCAACGTGTTACAAGGAACAGCGGTGTATGATTTATTAAAACAACGCACTGGTATAGGTAGCGCAGAGTTAGCTGACGCGTTGTTAGATACTGATCAAAAACAAACACTATTAAGTTATTTAAACTCTACCACTTTAACCATAGCAGACCTTGCAGCTGACACGGCATTCTTTGATACTTTTGCAACAGAAAATGCAAAAGGTATATCTATACTAGACGAAAACGGTACCAGAAGGTGGGACATATTAAACCCTGCTAAAACCACTGAAGAAAAAGTAGCACTGTTTAATGTTAATATAGAAGCTGTTCCTGATATGGATCGTTTGTCAAATACAGACATACATAATTGGTTATTAAATAACGTAGGTGCATCTTTCTTATCCTTAAATGCAGATATTGGGAATGATTTTAGTAAGTTTTCTAATTTTATGGATTATGAACAATCTCAATTATTTACCGAAGCCACACAAACTAATCCAAGTAAGGCTAATTTACAGAAATTATTAAAATCACTAAATGAAACAAATGGTAATGGCGTAATAGTCACTGACTACATAAATAGTCTTGACGAAGCTAGAAATATGCTAAAAGCAGATGTAATGTCTACGTTTGGGATAAGTGAGTTAGAATACGCAAATCAAGGTTATGAAAGATTTGTAAATGAAGCAAGCCACGAGCAATTATTGTCAATGGGTTATTCTGGCGTGATGTATGAAGCTATAAAGGATCTTACGCAACCCACAGATGATATAAGCCAAGGCATACATGGATACCCTATCGACAGCGTTGAGCGTATAGGAGGTAGACGTGGGGTGGATACTGACCCCCTAGGAGATGCTAGTGATCTACGTAATCAACTTCACGATTTATTTAATGTACCTCAACCACCAGCACCTACTCCTTTATCTGAAGAATTTACAGATTTTGATGCTAGAGCAGAAAGAAATATAAGACAAATACTTAGCCACAATTATTTCGATAATCTTATGACTGATCTTAGTCAAGAAGAATTAGGGCAGTTAATAGTTAGTTTTTTACCTAGTTCACGTTTTACTAGAAATACACTTATTAACAACGATAGTGAAGTAAACAAATATATAGGGTCGCTTGGCAGCTTACTTAATTACACTGCTAACCCTTTTTATAATTGGGTTAACACTTCGTATAGCCGAGGCGATTACAATACTCCTGTTAATCCAATTACAGATGGGCAAGTTGGTACACCTCCAGAATCTACGATTAACTACTATCAAGAAGAAATTGATAACCCATTTGAGCTACCTCCTACACCTTTAGGAGAATTACCTAATGAACAGGGTGTATACACTGACGATTATGACTACAGAAGTTTCTTACAATCTGAATTCGGCGTAGACCTTAATTCTGAAGCTATGTCTGACATAGATGCAGGTTGGCAA